>Ga0315284_10004272_pt1 | contig 20316 bp, 22 predicted proteins | sample YL17G09_16_MG_FD_203696 | JGI IMG/M metagenome (GOLD analysis project Ga0315284, IMG submission 203696) | Sediment microbial communities from Yellowstone Lake, YNP, Wyoming, USA - YL17G09_16 | ecosystem: Environmental > Aquatic > Freshwater > Lake > Sediment | place: USA: Wyoming | collected...
GAATCTTCCGAGCACATGGCTCGGCCCCGATATCGTCTCAAGAACGAAGGATCTGAAACGTGAAGTGGTCGCCGGATTTGCCTTCACCATCCAGTGGATACGTGATCCCACACCCGACGAACGTGACCGCCCCGCCTCGAAAATGCTCAGCTCGTACTTCAAGAATGCCATCCTTGTCGTGGATACCGGCGGTGACCCGGTTTCAGGATACCTCGGCGAACTCAATACGAACGCGATGATACGGAACGGCGTCCGGGGATCGGTCATCGACGGCGGCGCGAAGGATACCGGTTTTGTCAAGCTCATGAATTTCCCGGTCTTCTGCAAGTTCACAAGTCCGGTCGACGCGTATACGAAGAATAGACTCCGCGGATGGCACCTTCCCATCATCATTCACGGCGTCACTATCGAGCCGATGGATGTGATTGTCGGGGACAGCGATGGTGTCATCGTGGTTCCCAGGGCCATTGCCGAGGAAGTGCTCATGAGTGTCGAGACCCGTAAAACTCAGGAAAACAAAATCCGCGATCTTATTCGTTCGGGGCTGAGCGCCGAAGAGGCGGCGATCAGAATGGGGGCAAAGGACCTGTGAGAATCCATGTTACGGGATGTAAAAGCTGCCACAGTATTTTTTCTGTGGGAGCTTTTTTCCGGTAACGGCATTGACTTTCACGGACTTGATAGGTTATATTATAGTGAAATGGTATTAATTTACCGGGAACGGGCGGAATTGTACCGCAAAAAAAGCGTCCGCCGCCTGCAAAAGTCCTTTCAGACCTTCCTGGTGAACCACCACATGTAGATGATATAGCCGACAATGCTCACCGTATCGCATATTTCGAAATCCTACGGGGAAAAGACACTATTCTCCGATCTTTCCTTTTCCGTGTATCCCGGCGACAGAATCGGCATAGTAGGCCTGAACGGCTCGGGTAAAACCACCCTGCTCGAACTCCTTGCGGACAGGATCGAGAGCGATTCCGGCGGCGTGTTTCTCCAGAAAGATGTAACAATCGGCTACCTCGAGCAGGACAGTCCCCTCGATCCATCGAACACGGTGCTTCAGGCAGTATCTTCAGGCCGGCCGGACACATGCAGGTTAGAGCACAAACGGCAGCTCATCTATGACCGGCTCGCCGAGACAAACGATCCCATCGAACAGAAACTCCTTCTCGACGAGCTTGCGCACCTTGAAATCCATTATGAACACGCGGGCGGCTACACTCTTGAATACGAGGCGAAGACGATCCTCGCCGGGCTCGGATTCACAGTTGATGATTTTGACAGGCCGGTCGCCGAGTTCAGTGGCGGGTGGAGAATGCGCGCCGGACTTGCGAAACTGCTCCTCAGCGATCACGATATCCTGTTTTTGGACGAGCCGACGAATCATCTCGACCTCGATGCGATCATCTGGCTGGAGAAATTCCTCGGAGATTATGCCGGGGCAGTTCTCCTCATCAGCCATGACAGGACATTCCTCAACAGGATCTGTATAAAAATAATCGGGATCAGTCAGGGACAGGCCAGCCTTTTCAGAGGGAATTATGAGGAATTTCTGCTCAGGCTGGAAAAGGAACATGAAATACTCGAGGCAACAATCAAAAACCAGGAACGTCTCATCGAGCACGAAATCCGTTTCATCAACCGTTTCCGCGCCAAAAACACCAAGGCATCACAGGTTCAGAGCAGGATTAAACGCCTCGAAAAGATTGAACGGGCTGTTCCCCCGCCACGACAGCGGGTTATGAGGCTCCATATCGAAGAACCGCCACGGTGCGGTAAGACTGTGCTCAGCTTCGACAAGGCGACATTCGGGTATGACGGCACCCCCGTTTACGAGAATCTCGATCTGACCATCGTCCAGGGCGAGAAAATAGCCCTTGTGGGAAAGAACGGCGCCGGAAAATCCACCCTTCTGAAAATGCTGGCGGGTGTACTGCCCCTCACCGGAGGAACGCGAACGCCCGGATATAATGTGACCCCGGTCTATTACGCCCAGCACCAGGCGGAACAACTCGCCGCCGGCAACACCGTTCTCTCAGAAATGCGGCGCGCGGCAGTCGAGGAAACCGATGAACGGCTCAGAACAGTGCTCGGGGCGTTTCTATTCAAAGAGGACGATGTTCAGAAAAAAGTGTCGGTCCTCTCCGGAGGGGAGAAAGCACGGCTCGCTCTCGCGAAACTGCTGCTTCGTCCCGCAAATTTTATTATCCTCGATGAACCGACCAACCACCTCGACATCGTGTCCCGCGATATTCTCGCAAAGGCGCTCGAGTCATACGCTGGTACTCTGTGCATGGTCACACATGACCGTGACCTCATCGACAGGGTGGCTAACAGGATTTTTGAAATCACGAACGGAACTGTCACCATTTATCACGGCAATTACAGCGATTATAGTGCACATAAGCAACGCTCTTCCGAAAGCCCCGGTCTCATACCGGAGGAAGTTCCGGAAAGTGCAGCTTCCGACAGGCGAAAGACCGACAAGGATCGCAAACGCCGTGAAGGGGAGCTCCGCAACCGGTTCTACCGCAAAACGAAACACATTCAGGACCGTATCGGTCGCATCGAGAGCGATCTGAAAAACATCGAAACACGTCTCGGTCAGGTCGAAGCCGTCCTCGCCGATCCGTCATCATGCCCTGCCGGCACCTCCATTCAGGATTTGTTCTGGGAATATGGAGGAATGAAGGAACGGCAGGAAGCACTCAACGACGAATGGCTTGAGGCATCGCTCGAACTGGAATCCATCCGCGAAACGATCTATAACAGCGATATGTAACTACCGGGAACTATTGACTCCCTCATTCACTCATAAACCGCCACACAACCTCGCCGTACGTCGATGGAAACGAACCCGTGAACGGTGATATGTCACCTTCAAGCCGACCTTGGGAAGACTTTGTGACGGTCAGCTCGCGCCAGACATATTCCCCCCGCTCGTAATCGAATGTTTCGCCATCGTCATCATAAAGGAGAAAGTGTCCCGGAGCTGACCCGTAATGCCGGATTTCGAGCCCGACTCCCTCACCCTGCACGGGAGCGTGAAGCCCCACAGGCGCCAAAGGAATAATGCCGCCGTCACGGACAAACAATGGTATATGTCCGGGGCCCGGAGTCACAGTGATGACTTCGTCTTTCCCCGCAAAGGCACCGGTATAGAAATCGTACCATGCGCCCGGCGGTAGCACGACATCACGCTCCGATTCCCCTGCGAACATGGGTGCAACGAGCAGATTGTCGCCCATCATGTACTGATCCTTCACTTCACTCCGAATTATCAGCTTTTTACGGTCGTTTCTCGTCCCGACCGTTTCCCTGGCTCCGGTATCCCCCTCGGTCAGGAAGCCGGGCTCAAGCTCCATGGGACGGAACGGCGGTATTCCTTCGAACCGGTACCGGGCAAAAGCCGAATAGAGATACGGTATCATGCGGACACGCAGCTCCATGACAGCTCTGACATCGTCCTCGACTTCGGGATACGACCATGGTTTCGTACCGTCCGACCATGCGTTTATCATCGCCAGGGGCGAGAAACACACCGACTGCATACGTCTGAGCCATTCCTCCGGCGACTCGGACGCGCGCACCTCGGGTGTCCAGAGAATACCGCAGAATCCGCTGTTGCACAGGGCGGTGATGAAATCACGGTGGCTGTAATAATCGTTGTAAATGACGAACGGCAGAGGTGAAGAACCGGCGTTCGATCCTCTGACAAGCCCGTACGTCCGCGTGTTGCGGCTCCTGAAAAGCTCGTCGATCATCCGCTGAAGTCTGAGCCCGTATGTCTGCCGCATCTGCATGGCAGTAAGCCCAGAGGGGAAAACCGCAAGGTCAGGCCAGAGCCAGATATCTATTCCATCGCATTCGTCGATCTTGTATCCGCTCACACCTATCGCGAGATGTTCCCGATCATGCTGATCCATGAGATACCGGCGCGCTTCGGGGAGCGAATAATCCGGCACAATGCCGCACCAGACGGTGTGTGAACCCGACAGCGGCTCGAGGAGCGGATAAAGCTCCGAATCGGGCGATACGTACGGATTTTCCCAGAGATTCACCCGCACTCCGAGAGATCGGAGGGTCCCTACAAATCCCTTCGGATCGGGAAAACGGCCAGTATCCCACTGGTACGTGCAGGGGTACGATTTACTGTGCCAGCCGGGTTCGAGCCCTATGACATCGAGGGGGTATCCACGTGAGATGAATTCACGGGCTTCCTGTTCCACCTGAGAGGATGTGTAGCGCATCGGGGTACGGTGCCAGAAACCCAGTCCCCATCGCGGCGGCAGGCACCCTCCGCCGCAATACAGGTTGTACCGGCGAACCGCATCCAGGGGAGTCGGCCCGGCGAAGATATAGATATCGACACCGTCGGCGGGAATAAGAATCTCGACGGTGTTCGATGGAGGAACGGCGTTCCAGTTCGGGTCGGTATTGCGGTCAAGCACCGGTGGATGGTCGGGAGCGCCTTTCCTGTTGGCCGTTCCGGCATACACGGTGATATATTCCGCGGAGTCCACGAGGACACCGTATCCGGCGCTTGTGACATAGAACGGCACCGGCGCATGCGTCCTCCCGTTGTCAACCCCGCCGTAATGATCGACATGAAGATACCGGATACTCCCCCGCTGGTCGATGGTCTTGAACTGAAGCCCCAGACCGAATATCCGTTCATCCCGCCGGAGAGGCAGTGAAAGAACCGTTGTACGCCCATCGACTGTCGCTGTAATCGAAGACCGGTTCAGTGGGAAAGGACTGTCTCCTCCCATTTTGTCCAAAGCCTGTATCGCAGGAACTGCACCTGCAGCTTCGAGAAGGGTCGTCGGTTGAACGGCACCGATATGGGATTTCCACACACCCGGCGCAACCTGATTCCATTGAAGATTATCGCCAGTGTATGAAATGTCCCCGGCATATGATACCGCCACACTGGTAATCATAAAGAACAGAACAAGTATCAGGCTTTTTCTCATACATTCTTTTATCATGTTTTCTCCCTCCCGGCTCTATATTTTTTGAGTTACTATTTCCACTATCGAAGCGGCGCGACCAGAACATCGCTTCCGTCAATCCCCGTTTTTCCCGTCATCAAAAGACTGTATGAGCCGTTCGACTCTCTCCGGGTTGATATCCCCTTCCATCGGCCCGAACACCATGACATTCAACGCACCTGCCGCCGCCGCCATTTTCGCACAGTCCACAAGCGGGCGGTTTTCAAGCATACCACAGAGAAAGCCAGCATCGAAGCAGTCTCCTGCTCCGGTCGGATCGACTTCTTTTACTGGAATCGCCGGGATGTCCGCCATAAAAGTCCTTGTATAAACCGAGCACCCCTTTCCTCCCCTCTTGAGAACGATTGTCTCCATACCGGGATAATCACGGAACATCGAGTCGATCATCCCGCCGGTATCGTCCCGGCCAGTCAGCAAGCGTAATTCCACTTCGCCGGGGAAAATCACGGAACAGACATCCATGACCGGACCGATAACCTCCCCGACAGCGCGGCCGCCAAGCAGCTCGGCTCTGATGTTGGGATCGAAGGAGATACGGGCGCCGTGGTGGTGAAAATAGTGTGCGGCTCCGATGATTTCGGAGCGGAAAGCATCGTTCGCCATGAGCGAACAGCCCATGATATGGAAGAATCCCGGTATCCTGTCGATTTTTTCACTGTCGAATGTCGCCCTGACCGCAGGAGTACCATCGATATGAAAAATGAATTTCCGCGAACCGTCCCTGAAATATGTCACAAAAGCGACCGCAGTCGCTCCGGGAAAAATCCCGACACACGTACAATCGACCCCGTCGTTACCGAGACGTTCAAGCAGACATCTCCCGAAATCGTCATCGCCGACGCCGCCGATGATGCCGGCTTCATGACCCAATCGGGCAACAGTATCGATGAATATTGCCGGAGCCCCGCTTGGGAACGGGCCGCGAAAAACCCCCGGTTCGTAGAGTTCTATCCCCGGCTCGGGACGCATGATCTCGACAAGCATCTCTCCCATTGTCCAGATACCGTCAGCCATGTATAATTGTTTCCTTTCCTAAAAAAATAAAAATTCAATCGATACCTTTATTACCATCATTATTGGTAATTTTCAATCGTTTTTCAAGAAATTGTTTTCAATTCATTGAGAACCAATGAATCAAAAAAACATCCCGTACATATCTCAGACAATAAAAAAACCCCGAAAGATTCTATCGGGGTATGAATAAGGTATAGCGTTTTCCGAATCAGCATAAAATGAATCAGTCACTGTTCTCACGGGTTGCTGCAAGCTCTCTGAAAAGATCGAGGGTCTTTTCCGCCTCGACAGTGTCGATTTTTTCGAGGGCAAAGCCGGTGTGAACGATCACATAATCCCCTGGACAGGCATCGTTGACCAGATTGAGGGAAATCTCCATAGAAACGCCGTCGGCATCGACTTTTGCCCTGTCGTGGGGTAAAAGCTCAACGATTTTCATAGGTATCGCAAGGCACATATTAGTTTTTCCGTCCGTTCGCGGGTATTTTTCTTTATAAAACGTTCGAATCCGTATTCTTTTCTAGTAGTAAAATACTCTCAAATCACCATAAATACCAACTGTTTTTCAACTTTTCCTGAAATCAGGTGTAAAAACGGAGCTATGTAAGGGACGCTCATCTGGTAATAAGGCTATCCAATATGTTTTCGGATATGTTCGAGAAGTATCTGCGGATCAAACGGCTTGTCGATGAAATCATTCGCCGCGATTCCGGAATCGTCGAACCTGAATCCTTCACTGTCCTTTATCGAGGAAACCATGATGACAGGGATGCACTGATATCGGGGAGATGCTTTCAGCTCGGAGATGATACTGAACCCTTCGGTGATTGTCTTCATCATGATATCGAGAATGATGAGATCGGGAATATTGTACCGGAGTATCTCAAGACAACGCTCGCCGCTCTCTGCGTCAACAGTTTCATAGCCTGAGGCCTCGAGGATGAGCGTTACCGATTTAACGAAATCCTGATCGTCATCCACAACCATGATTTTCTTTTTTGCACACATTCCTCATCATTCCGATCGATAACTTATCTGTCTATTCATTATGAAACCCGTCCACCCACGACCGGCATCGGGGAGGTTGATGCTCCGTAATGAGCGACACGACACCTGCGGGGTGGTTTTTAATCGCGCTTATCCGGTCCCTGATGCTTTCAGAGACCTCAGGCGAAAGGTCCGCGCCCAGTTCAAGGGTTTTCGGCTGGATACCCAGTACGTATACGTGTGCGCCGGTAGTCATTTCGAGGTACGACACGAGGAGCTTCAAGGAAGCATGAGTAGAAGCACCGTTATTAGAAAGCTCATCGCTGAAAATACACTTCATCTCACCGGGCTGTCCTCCAAAGTCGAGAGCGTCCACAATCAGGACACTGTCAGGCCGTGCACGCCGGATCTTTCCGGTGATGCTTTCCGGGGCATCGCCGCCTTCGAACACGGGAACCGTGGAAAAACTCCTGAGCAATTCGCCAAAAAAAAGGCCGGCCCGGTCATCGCCCCTCAGTTCGTTCCCCATGGTGAGGACGACAATGGTTTCAGCTTCATAAGCCACAATAACAACTCCGTTAAGAACGGATTATACGCTCAAAGCGGTTCAACTCCATTCTTCGGAGAGGTAGACACGGCGGCGGCATTCAGGGCAGAGAATACGGAATATGTCCTCGCGGTATATGCTGGGTTTACGGTCGTGCGGTTCAATGGGTTCGAGCATGGCCGGCTCATCAAATCCCGCGAGAACAAGCGTCGGGTTGGCATATACCAGAGTACCGATACGTTTCGCTATCCACTCCAGATGTTCTTTCGTTCCCACGACACCGCCACATATCTCGCATAAAACGAGTTCGCGTTCGATGGTCACTTCCATACCGCTCCGGTCGAGGGCGGCCAGATCATACTCAGTGGTATAATCGACTCCATCTATCGTCGTGCAGTACAGATGACACTGACCGCAGAAATTACAGATATCGTATCTGAGTTTCAGCGTCCTCGTTTTTGTCTTAAGGTTATCAATGACTTCTATCGAACGCGAAGGACACACCTCACTGCAGGCACCGCATCCGATGCACACGTCCGGATCGAACTCAGGCTTGCCCCTGAACGTGTCCGGCGGAACGGTCATTTCACCGGGGAATTTCGACGTATAGGGACCGTACACGAGAAGAACTTTGATTGCTTCCCAGAGTTCACGCAGTTTCGGTTTGCGCATTTGTTACGACTCCGTTTCCTTTTTTCTGGTTATCTCGGCGTACCTGTCAACCACACTGCCGTCCCAGAGCCTGATGCCGGCACGGTATGCTGCCCGGGCAAGCGCGTGCGCGGCGACAGGAGATGTCAAAAGCACGAACACGGCACACAGGACGGCCTTGATTCCCGCCGAGGAGATTCCCGTCATGGCAAAGAGCCCGATAAGTATCATGCAGGTACCGAGCGTCACGCATTTCGTCGCCGCCTGGAGACGGTTGTAAATGTCCGGCAGCCGTACCAGCCCGATGCATCCGAACAGATCGAACAACATACCGACAATCAACAGGATCAAACCGATCGTCTCACTCATCGAAATCACGTCCTTCCAGATACTTCGCCAGGGCGATTGTCCCGATAAAACTGAGAAGCGCCCAGGTAATCCCGATATTCATATAAAAATCCTTTCCGGTCGTCCAGGTCAGAATCGCGCAGAAACCCACCATCAATGTGCCGAGGATATCGATGGCAACTGTCCGGTCGGGCGCCGTTGGTCCCTTGCCTATCCGGTAAAGACACAGAAAACCTGAAAAGAGCAGAACAATCATGATAATCGACGGCCATGTCCAAAAAGCCTGACTCATCATTCAAACACCTTTTTAATGATTTTTTCAAATGTCGTCACAATCATCTTTGTCTGGAGTTCCGGATCATCCGAATGGACGTAAATCCAGTGAATGTACATGTCGCTACCGATGATGTCGACAGTGAGTGTTCCCGGGGTGAGCGTGATGGAATTGGCGAGAAACGTGAGACCCAGATCCGATTTCAGCTCCGTATGCACTCTGACAATCCCCGGTCTGATGGGAACGTCAACATGGAGCACACGGTACGCCACATCAAGATTCGCTTTGACCATATGAAGCAAAAAGACCGGGATGTAATACAGAAACCAGACTATCCGGCGTGGATTGAACAACTGAATCACATTCGGGAAAAAGAGGTGGCCAAAGACAATGGTCACGACAAGAGCAGTCAACGCACCCGCCATAACATTCTGGATATCGACCGACCAGGTCAGAAGCTCCCAGACAATCCACAGTAAAATGAAATACAAAATTCTGTTTCTCATCGCAAGTACCCCAGAACATTGGAAATATATGCCGCATTGTCGACAAGCGCAGTACGTGCGGGTTCGACCAATACCCGTATGAACCACGGCGCCGCCACACCGAAGGCTATACAGAGCACTGCCAGCACGACGAGCACGCTCCACATCGGTACGGGTACTTCACCGACCGCGGCGAGTTTTTCGGGAAGCTGACCGAACAGAACCATTTTCTGAAGCTTCACGAAATAAACAAGTGTCAGGAAACTCACCAGAACTGCGATACCTGCATACACATAAGCGACCGGCCCGAGCACATCGTACGCCTTCACCGCAGCTATGATTATGATGAGCTTGCTGAAAAACCCGCCGAGAGGAGGTATACCGGATATGGAAAACGAAGCGATTGAACAGGTCACCGCGGTGACAGGCATTTTCTTCCACAGACCGCCGAGCTGCCTCAGGTCGCGTGTCCCCGTGGCATATTCCACCGCACCCGAGCAGAGAAAGAGGAGTGCCTTGAAAACGGCGTGGTTGAGCAGATGGAAAAGCCCACCGAGAATCCCCAGGGGTGTCCCGAGACCGATCGCAAACACAATATAACCAATCTGGCTGATGCTCGAGTACGCCAGCATGCGCTTGAAATCATTCTGCCCGATTGCAAGGAGCGCACCTCCCACCATGGAGATCAGGCCGAGGTTCACGAAAACTGTTGAATATGCGAACTCAAAACCGAAGATCGTGAAAAATATCCGTATAATGCAGTACACACCGAGCGCCTTGATGAGAAGACCGGACAGCATGGCAGATATGGGCGCCGGAGCCGAAGGGTGAGCATCAGGCAGCCACGCATGAAACGGCACAAGCGCGGCTTTGAGCCCGAATCCGCAGATGAACAGCGCCGCGATGAATTTCTGCATCGCTCCGGACGAGGCTCCCCGGAAGAGCGATGCGGCATGTGCGATATTCAGGGTCCCGGTGACACTATAGAGAAGGGCGATCCCGAACAGGATAAAAGACGAGGCGACACTTCCGAGAACAAGGTATTTGAACGATGCCTCGAGTTCCTCATGCTCGATACCGAATGCAACGAGCCCGTAGGAGGAAATCGCCGCGATTTCCAGAAATACAAACATGTTGAAGATATCGCCAGTGGCAACGACACCGTTCATGCCCGCTATCATCAGCATCAGCAGGGTGTAATATTTCACCCGTGATGTAAACCGCTCCATATAGCTCACTGAATAGATAATGATGAGAAAAGAGACTATCGCGATGATGAGATGGAAAAACACGGTCAGCTTGTCGCCGTAAAGATTGATGCCGAAGGGTGGATTCCATCCCCCGACCGCGTACACGACATCGCCGGAGGACATCCGCGCTACCGCGATCACAACAAGACACGCTGAGGCAACAACCGCAACAACGTCGGCGGCTTTTTCACGGATAAAGCCAATTAGCGGGATCACAAATCCGGCACCGAGAGGTACGGCGACCAACAGCGGAAGGAGATGTTCCGAATTCATCCCTTCAACCTCCTGATCTGGAGAATGTCAAACGTCCCATATTTCTCATACAGCCTGAGGCAGAGTGCGATAACGAGCGCCGTGGTTCCGAGACCGATGACGATCGAGGTCACAATGAGCGCCTGCGGAATCGGATCGACGAAGGACGCTGCCTGGACAGCGGCGTTTTCGACACTCGTCACAATCGGAGCGGATCCCCCCGTACGGTAGCCGACCAGTATCAGCATGAGGTTCACCGCGTATTCGATGATGAACAGGCCGATAACGATCTTGACAAGGTTCTTCTTCGCGATCACCCCGTAAATCCCGAGAAGCAAGAGCATTGTGCTCAACAGATATGGAATCATGTATATGTCCTTTGTCTTATCGTTTCCCTGACATGCGGAATCCTGACAGCGCGATGAAAGCGGTGAAAATGCCTGCCGAAACCTTTATACCGATCGCACAGTTGCTCCATAAGAGTGACCCGCCGGAAATGAGCCTGAGGGGAGTCCCCCTCGACAGAAAGTCGAAAAAGAAAGTTCCGGCGAAAAACCCGGCGACCGCAATCCCCAGAAACAACAGCGAACCGACACTGTCCCAGGCCTCGAAGGACTTTTCACGGATGATTTCAATCGCAGTAGTTTTTCCGAATGCCAGAACGAGCAGGGCGAAACCGCAGGCAAGCATCACTCCACCGGCAAAGCCTCCGCCGGGTGTAATATGGCCATAAAGAACAATACTCACCCCGAACATGATGATAAAACCGAACAGCAGCCGTGTTATCGTCTTGACGATGAGGGTCATACCTTTCATTTATGAATTCTCCCCTTCTTCCTGAGAATGACCACAGCACCGACTATTGACGTAAAGATCACGGTCGCCTCCCCCAGCGTATCGTAAGCCCGGAACTCGAGCAGGATGGAGGTGACAATGTTCCCGGCACGTGAGATGGTAAACCCCTCGGTGATATAACGCTGTGAAACGGTGAGAAGCGGCTCGCCGAATGCGGGCATGCCCTTATAGGCTATCGAGGCGAATACGATGAAAATGCCGAAGAAAACAAGTCCCGCGGCAGTAGCGAAGACCTCACCATAACGGTAGCGGTGCGCAATAGTGACATCCTCCCTTTCGACGACGAGCCTGAGGAGCATGATCAACGCGATCACCTCCACTACGACCTGAACAATCGCCAGGTCCGGCGCACCGAGGATCAGGAAAATGATCGAAAGCGCCATCCCCATTGCGCCGACCGAAATGACACTCGAGAGGAGGTCCTTTGTTTCTATGGCGATGATCGCTCCGATCAGCATAAATCCCAGAAGTCCATATAAGAGCACCATACCGGTTCACCTCATGAGAAAGAACAAAATCGCCACGAGCCCGACCACGACAAAACCCATATATGTGGATACGACTCCGTTGTGAATCAGCCTGAGCACGCCGACCAGCTTCTCACCATACCGGCCCCCGAGAACATACAGATCGAACACACCCGCCTCGGCATCACGGTAGAGCACGTTGAGAGGGACAATATCCCGTATGGTTTCATAAAATCCGGTGCCGGGAAATCTGATAGACTCGGCCTCGAATTTCTCCCCGCCCACGAATACGGAAGTCACACGAGGCTTCGAAACAGACGTGAGCATATAGACCACGAGGCCCGCAAGCAGTGCAATCACCAGGAGAAGTGTCGCAAGCGACGGGTTCCACAAGCCGATATTTGTGGCAAGGGCTCCCGACATCCTGTCGAACCCAATACCGACGGACGCACCGATATACCTGAGCGGCACCTGGGGGAACACACCGAAGAGCACACACAGGGCGGCGAGCACAACCACCGGAAAGGACATTGCGAACCCAGCCGGTTTGACGGTTCCAATATTTTCGGGTTTCCTACCAAAAAAGATCGAATGGATAACCTTGATGAACGAAGCGAGAGTCAGGGCGCTCCCGAACATCGCCGTAACGAGAAATACCGGCATACCGATTTCAATTGTTCCCTGGTAGACCAGCCATTTCGAGGCGAAACCGTTGAACGGCGGGACACCGGAAATCGAGAGCGCGGCGATAAGCATCGAAATAAAAGTTACCGGCATCGCTTTTGCCAGGCCGCCGAGTTTTTCAAGGTCTGATGTTCCCGTCCGCTTTTCGACTGCGCCGGCGCACAGGAAAAGACAAAACTTGTAGATGGCGTTATTGAGCATATGAAAAAGACCGCCGATAATTCCTGCCGGTACGCCGGTACCGATCCCCATCACCATGTAACCGACCTGGCTGACCGCATGGAAAGCGAGCAGTTTTTTCACATTGTGCTGAACAAGCGCCATCATGACCGCGAGGATTATAGTCACACCGCCGATTATAAGGAGCACCAGCTTGAGCGGCCAGTTCAGGACAAACATATCGAGCGAAATCCGCGCCAGAAGATAGATGCCGAGAAGTTTATCGAGGCTGCCGGGTAGATATGCCATGACACTCACCGGAGCGCTTTCTGCCGATGTGGGTATCCAGGTGTGACCGGGTATTGCCCCCGCCTTGACGAGCGCGCCGACAAGCATCAGGACATACGCAAGCACAAGATATCCTGAATCCGTGGGGACGGAATGGATTTCAGTGATGCTGAGCGTCCCGAAACTGTTCCATAAGAGAATAATCCCCATGAGGAGTGCACTGTCCGAAAAACCGGCGATGACAAATGTTTTCCCCGCCGCTTCGTTTGCGCCCTTTTCACCCATGGTAATGAGAAGGAACAACAGGACGGTGGTGATTTCCCACCCGATGAGCAGCACGATGAGGTTGTCGGACAAAAGCACAAGATTCGCTGCTCCCGCTGTCCAGAGCAGGTATCCGTAATACTCGTTGAGACGGGTTCCGCCTTTCATGAACCCGATGGAATAGATGACGATGAGCACGGCGAACAGCGACGCGGCCATGAGAATGAACCCGTTGAGCGTGTCGACACAGAGGTCCGCCGAGAACGAGAACCGTTCAATCGTAAACCACGTCCACGAGGAAGCAAGGTCAGACCGTGAAAAGAATATCAACCCCGCATAATACGCTGTCAGGATCGTACCCGCGAGAGCGACAAGCTCCCGCACGCCCCGTAATACCTTCGGAACGAGGAGAATCACCGCACCGGCAATCAGCGGAATGACAATCGGATACATCAACACATCCATGCTAAACCATCTCTTTCGTCATGAGTTTCCGTATCGTCTTTTCGACAGGCGTTTCGGCGCCGTAGTCCTCTTTCAATCGTTTGGTCGCCTGACGGGAAAGCTCGACCAGGTCTTTCCCCGTCATGGTAATGCCGTTTCCACGGTCGAGCACCGCCATCCGCTCCGTACAGCAATAACAGGGATCGACCGCGGCCGAAATCAGCGCCACATCCGAAATGGTTTCCCCCACACAGGTGGCCTTGAACGAGGGGATATTCACATAACTGGGCGCCCGTATCTTATGCCGTATGGGCGAATTGCCTCCATCGCCGCGTACATAATGGAATACCTCGCCACGGGGCGCTTCGGCATGCCCGATGCCCTCTCCCGCCGGAACTGCCCGTATCTTCGCGTCTATCGGTCCTTCAGGCATATCGTTCAGGCATTGTTTGACGATATTTACCGATTCGATGAGCTCGAGCAGGCGCACTGCCGCCTTGCCGAAAACATCGCATGAGTCCCAGGTTATCACTTTCCAGTCGACACGGTCGTAAGCGTCATACGGGTCGTCCGCCCTGATATCGTCAGGTATACCTGATGCGCGCACGGTCGGCCCGACTGTCCCGTAAGCGATCGCATCCTCGCGCTTGAGAATACCGACTCCCTTGGTCCGGGCGTGCAGGACGGGATCGTCGAGCACAGCCCCGGTGAACATCTCGGTCGCCGTAATTACTTTATCCATCTCCTTCTGAACCCAGGGGAAGTCATCGGGATTGAAGTCTCGTCTGACACCGCCGGGTTTCATCATGGCATAGTGGTTGCGGTTCCCGGTGAGTTTTTCGCAGATGTCGAGAATGGGCTCACGGTATTTCCAGGCCCACATGAAGACCGTATCATACCCGATGAAATGCCCCGCAAGACCGACCCAGAGAAGGTGGCTGTGGATTCTCTCGAGTTCACAGACGATAGTCCGGATGTACTGTGCCCGTTCCGGCGCCCTGATCCCGCAGAGGTCCTCGACAGCATTCACGTACGCCATCGGGTGCGATGTGGAACAAATGCCGCATATCCGCTCGACCAGGAAGGGAACCTGGTCCCAGGTCTTCTGGGTGCTCAGCTTCTCTATTCCGCGGTGCATGTACCCGATCCGGATATCCACATCCACCACCCGCTCCCCCTCGACATGGAGGGTATAGAACTCAGCTTCCTCGAGCAGGGGATGAAACGGGCCGAGGGGTATGATCGTTCGCTTCATCGTTCGGGCTCCTTGAAATCCCGCCGAAGCGGGTAAACGCCGTCCGGCCAGTCATCGGCCATGATAAGCCGCCGCGGATCGGGATGGTTTCTGAACACAACACCGAGAATATCGTACAATTCACGTTCGATCCATATTGCGGCGGGAAGAAACGTCCCTAAAGATTCGATTTCCGGGGACGGTTTCGGGACTTTTGTCTTTACGGTGATTATTTGTTTGTCGGGCGGAAACATGAAATGATAAAGTATCTCGATTCCACTCCGTGTGTCAATACCCGATGCCGTACAGAGCCGTCCGCCTAACTCCTCATACATGAACCGGCAGACCACCGGAACATCTTTTTTGTCGACAGTGACATACACCCTTCGCGCGCTCCGCTCAAAAACATCTTTGATAAGAGCGCCGTATTTCTGTTTTATCGCCGTAAGGGCCGTTTTTTCTTCCATTCCCATAAACTCCTAAAGCGCCTGTAGGGCCTTGACCACACCGAGTATCATCGCTTCGGGCTTTGGCGGGCAGCCGGGCACATAGACGATAATCGCATTCGGGTCGATTTCTTTCACCACTTTGTCAAGCGGCCCGACTGTGTTGTAGCTGTCGCGGAACATGGTCATCGAGAGAGCGCATGAGCCGATAGCGAAAACCACACAGGGTTTCGCCGTCTGTTTGTACAATTCAATGAACCGTGGTAATACATGACGATTTATCGAGCCGCTGACAAGCAGGACGTCGGCGTGACGGGGGCTCCCCACCAGCTTTATCCCGAACCGCTCCACATCGAACCGCGGTGTCAGCAAATCGAGAATCTCGATGTCACAGTTGTTGCACGGCGAAAGGGCGACATGATAAACCCACGGCGACTTTTTCAAACCCCACCGTGTCAGGCTCATAACAATCTCCTCAGGTATGATAATTCAATGCTCACCAGCCGTAAATTCCCAGAACCAGGCCCGCGATAGCCAGAATGGTTACCGGTCCCCAGAAAAACTTCACTGCCTGGTCGATTCTGACCCTTGGATTCGTGTTGCGTATCAGAACGATGAACACGATTATAACGATATATTTCAGAATGCTCCACAGGATCGACCATCCCTCCAGGCGGATACCGCCCATGAGCACAGCCATGATGAACAGGGGCAGCACAGTAAGAAGAAAGCTTTTTGTCACTTTGATCATCGCAAGCGGGGGTCCCGAATACTCGGTGATGATACCACCCATGATCTCCTGCTCGGCATCGGGTATATCGAACGGTACGAGACCCAGTTTCGCCTGTGTCGCCAGGAGCAGGACAATAAATCCGATGATGCCCGACAGACTCCAGAGATGCCATCCGCCGATGGACTGAGCCGTTATAATGCCGCCGAGCCTGAAATCGTACCCGGATTTGATGATGATCATCGCAATGACCACGAGGTACGGCAGTTCGTACCCGAGGATGAGTTTCATCTCCCTCGATGCCCCGACGACCGCCATCGGGTTACCCGAACTGCCCCCGCCGATGATGAGCGATATCGCCGGAATCAGGAGGAGATACACAAGCACAACCACATCGCCGAGAAACCCTCTGTCCGGAAACAGGAGCACATACCCCAGAAGACCTGCTGCCAGCGAAGCCCCGGCAATACCGAACAGTGGTGCCAGGAGAAACACATTCCGGCTCGCCTGATCCGGCACGAGCGTCTCCTTTCCGAGCAGTTTGAGAATGTCGGCAAGAGGCTGATACCACGGAGGACCGACACGCGCCTGCACCCGTGCGGTAACTTTCCTGTCCACCCAGCTCGTCACGAGTCCAAGCACTAAAATCCCGGTAACTATCAGCATGAAATACACAAGTGTCAAACTACCGGAGGTCATCTCAGCCGTCCCCGCAATTCAAAGCGTTCTTGTGCTCCAGCCGGTTCACTTTCATGCTACATGCCATCATGGGCGCTTCCATACTCCACACCATGTCAGGGTCTCCTGATATAGGTACGGTAACCGACCGCATGTGAACCGAGTACCATTTCTCTATCTTTTCTGAATACGTCGGTAACTTCCTCATAACTGAGCGCACCTGTCGGGCAGGTCGCCACACAGGCCGGTTCCTTTCCTTCAGCGACCCGTGCATCGCACAGATCGCACTTGCCTGAGGCAAACATTGCCAGTTTCATCCCCTGGCTCAGAACACCGAACGGACAGGCGAGAACACAGCTCCGGCATCCAGTGCACCGTGAGGCGTTCCTCCTCACGATGAAGTCATCATCACGGGTCATCGCCTCCTGCGGACAGGCAGCCACGCAGGCCGGTTCCTCGCAATGACGGCACACGACCGGGAGTGTTCCCACCGTTTCAATCATCGTGCTCTGGAGAGTGACCGCGGAATGCCGTACCCGCTGACAGGCGAGTGAATGTGCCTGGCATCCGATGCATCGGTCGAGGTTGACGAAGAGCTTTTTCACCAGGAGCTCCTTTCCTGTAACCGTATCCAGCTCATGGCGTCGGTGATAGCACCATCGGCATACCTGAGTGATGTGGAACGAATAACAGGCTCCGGAACCTGAAACCCGATTTCTTTCGCGAGCCGGCGAATCAGTTCGCCATTAATCTCTTTACGGCGGGGTGCGGGTTCGGGCGATTCCCCGTTAAGCGGTCGTCCTAGTTTATGCGCGAGCCTTCGGAGAATTTCACCGTACGGCAGCGCCCCGCCCGGAAATCCGACAACGGGAGTGCGTTTCTCACCGCGGATGGTTCCTTCCGATTCAAGCCAGATCGCAGTCGGGAGAACAAGGTCGGCAATCTGCGTCGTCCCGTTATCAAACGGCGCGCCCGCCCAGATAAAATCAGTTTGTTTCCGGACCTGACCGATGGTCTCTCCGGCCGGGCCCCGGGCAATATCCGCTCCGAGGACGATGAATCCCTTGATGTGACCATCACGGGCTCTTGTCATAAGTGTATCAGCCGTAACAGTAGCCGGAGACAGCTCGCAGATATCGCCGCAGTTGCCGTACGTACCCAGGGTGAACAACCGTTTGTCACTGCCTGAAGCTGCGACCACAGCCGCAGCCAGTTGAGCAGCAATGGGGTCCTGTGTTTCGAGTATCAGGAACGACGACGGTGTTCTGACAAATTTCCTGCCCAGATCTGTAATTATGGTATCTTCAGGAATCGGGTACGCATCACGGACAGCCTGTTTCCATGCCGGTTCATTCCCTCCGGTTTCCTCAACAACTACCCTGAGGAGCCCGGCAAGCGTTGTACGTACGGGTCCCATCAGCTTGAGGTTGGCAAACCGCGAAGTCATATTGGAAGTATCGGCAATAACCGCAAGAATATTTTTCCGGCTGGCATACCTGGCGTCGAGAACACGTCCGGAGATGACCGGCCCGATTTCAAACGGGTCTCCGACAGCAATAGTACAGGCCGACCGTTCGATATCCTCGAGCCGGACGGGCGGATTTGGAATGGAAGCTTCGAGAAGAGCCCGGTACACGAGGTCATCCCCGGTCGCATAATGCACCGCACAGCAGTCCTTTCCGAGGCACGTTTCGGCGAACCTGACTGCTGCCGAAATATCTTCACGGAGCGCATCGCCCTCAATAATCAATCCTACTTCCGAACGGTCGAGCCGCGGCTCAAGAACATCCTTCATGGTCTCGAGCGTTTTATCCCATGTGAGCGTTTTCTCACGGTTCCGGGGTTCGGTGAGCCGCTCCGGATGGTTGAGGAGTTCGAGCATGAAATTGCCTTTGGCGCAGAGCGATCCTCTGCCGACCTCGTCGGCGGTGTCATATTCGAGATTCACCGCTTCGTCATCGACCGATTCAATGGTGAAGCCGCATCCAAGCGAGCAGAACAGACAGATATGGTTACGTTCCACTTTCATCGTCCTTTAGCCCCGCGACGATTACATTCCGAAAACATTGGGATAATTCATGATTCGTTCATAATTCATATCAGGGCCGTCCTTACAAAGATAATACGGCCCGACATTGCAACGTCCGCACTTGCCGGTGCCGCAGCTCATGCGGCGGTTCATGGACAGATAAATCTGTCCCGGCTTGTACCCGATTTCCATCAGCTTCATGGTCGTAAACTTGAGCATGATTTCCGGACCGCATACGACGGTATAACCTGAAGAAATATCGACATCCACATCATCGAGAATAGTGGTGACCACCCCCACATGCCCTGTCCAGCCCGGTGAACCCACATCGACTGTCGGTGTGAAATCCACCCGGTCAATCTTGGCCCACGATTTATAGGCGTCGCGGTATACGAGGTCGCTCGGTGTCCGCGCACCGTACTTGATGGAAACCCGGTTATATCGCCCGATGTTCTCGAAAAGCTCGAACAGAAGGGAGCGCAACGGGGCAAGTCCAACACCGCCGCCGACTACGAGCACATCCTTCCCTGCGAGTTTATCGACAGGATAACCCTTGCCGAACGGGCCGCGCAGTCCGATGAGATCGCCTTTTTTCGATTCGAGGAGGGCATCGGTGACTTTTCCCGCCCGCAGAATTGTGAACTCGATGGTCTCCAGCCGATGTGGCGATGAAGACGGGGTGAACGGCGCTTCACCAATACCCGGCCTGGTGACCTGCATGAACTGCCCCGACTTGAACGGAATTTCCCGTTCCGGCTTCAGGACGAGTGTCTTGATGGTCGGCGTTTCCTCGATCACCCTGACGACTGTACTGTTTATAGGCATGTACGGATTTACAGCCTCGCTCATGGTGTCACCTCGTTCCAATCTTTTCGGCATCGAGCGCTTTCATGACTTTCCGTATATCGATTTTGCCCATGCACCCCTCGATGCATCTCCCGCATCCGGTGCAGGCTTCGAATCCGAAGTTCTTCGGGTAATATTCCAATTTATGGAGATACCGGTGCCTGAACCGTTCCATGAGGCCGAGGCGAGGCGAACTACCGCCCGCCATCCGTGAATAGCCCGCGTATACGCAGACATCCCATTCCCTGATCCGTTCGAACATGTCACCGGAGCCAAGCCGGTCATACAAAAGAAAACAGTGACAGGTGGGACACGAAAACAGGCACGCCCCGCATTCAATGCAGGTCTTGACATGTTCATACCAGT
>Ga0315284_10004274_pt1 | contig 20309 bp, 32 predicted proteins | sample YL17G09_16_MG_FD_203696 | JGI IMG/M metagenome (GOLD analysis project Ga0315284, IMG submission 203696) | Sediment microbial communities from Yellowstone Lake, YNP, Wyoming, USA - YL17G09_16 | ecosystem: Environmental > Aquatic > Freshwater > Lake > Sediment | place: USA: Wyoming | collected...
CCCCCCATTACAGTACCACCCCCCTATTTCCATCTCCCAGTGACACTTTTCTCGTCGATGATTTTTGATGACCACCCATAAGTTTAAAAGGCATTTTCGTTTTCGCGTCGAGGATTGTGTTCACTATTTTTCAGGGACTTTGTTTAGTATGCTGCAATCTAGATGTTGCGATATATATACTACGATATAGAGGTTGTGATATATATGTTTCAATATAAATAGTGTATAAAGTTTATAAATGGATTAATAATTCAGATTGTGGTAAGATGAAAACATATACATCACTATTAGTACAATTTTTGTATCTGTCGCTATTAGTATGTCTTATAGGTTCAGTATCATTGTTTTGGATCGGGTATCATAACAGTGATCTAGGGCATAACATGGCATATATTAACGCTGATTCTGGTAATGATTATGTTGATCAGGGTGTTGACGGTCAAGAATATGAGGCTTATGATCTCATAACTATTGGGAATAAAGGTATGATTGTCGGGTTTTTTGCTAGCATGTGTTTTAGCTTTGGGCTTGGCTTAAGTTGTATCAGGCGTCAGGATTAATGTAATTCCTGGCTTTTCAAGCTTCCGAACACTATTATAGTAATCAATGCAATAAAATACAAGACGCTGCCGATGAAGTTATAGCAGCCGTATGTGACATATGCTATCGGGATCAGCATGAATGACGCAAAGAACCCAATAATTGACAGTTTTTTCGAATAGCAATATCCAAGAATGATAAGTTCAGCGAATACTATTATACCGTATATTATTGCGCCAGGCGTGCTGTTAGGGCATGATCCGTTGACCATTGTAGTGTTGTATGTTGCTGATGTCGCGTTCGGTCTTGAGATTACGCTGAACGAGGCAGATTCGCTCACAATGTTCAAGCTGCCAATGCTCTCGAACATGACAGTCTTGTCAGGCTTCATGTCAGCAACAACGTCAAAACAGTCTTTGCCGCAATCCTTGACTTCATAGTCTATTATGCTCGGGCTTTTGAAATCGATCCAGAGTTTCGCAGCCCAGCACACGAAATGACCTGGATATTTGCTGTTCGGAAGGTAATAGAGATTATCGCATTCGACCCGGTAATTGTGCCGAACCTTGCCCGCGCCTGTCATCTCGGGTGTGATGTCATAGTTATACTCGATGTTGTATCTGTCATTGTTTTTTATCAGCTTGACATTCTTGACGTTCGCGGTTCCCTCGTACCTGATCGTTGTGTTCGTCTGTCCCATGAACATTTTGCCGAGGTACGTGTCTTTCTTGAGCAGTATGTCTTTTCCATCAATGATCTGTGTGGGAATGTCATTGAAGATGTTTGCAGTATGGCTGTCCGACACTGTCGCGTTGATCCAGTATGTCCCAGTAAAGTTAGGTTGGAAATTGTAAAGGAAATTTTCAGTGCTGTGGTTAAGCCCTGTAATGCTCGAGTTCAGGACAAGGGTGTCAGTGTTGTCGAAAACGTTAATTTCGTACGCGAACAGGTTCACGTCACTGAAATCAATGTGCAAGAGTGTTGATTCGCTCACGTACATTGATGTCGTGTTACTGAACAATGGAATCACCCAATCAATATGCGGGTTTATGGTATCGTTAAGTTGGAATATGCCTTTAGTGACAGTGATGTTCCCTTGCACACTTGTTCCCATCACTGTAATGTTGTACAACCCATTCCTGGGTATCTCTGTGCTGTTAATATCCATAACCTCGGTGTCAGTAGCCTGCTTGATGAAAGTGCCGTTATAATAGCTCAGGTTGATTATGATGTTGGCAGGGATCGCGTTGCTTACATCGATCAGGATCGTGTTCGTTGTGTTTACCTCAATTTGGATATTAGGGCTGTAAGTGACATTGTTAATGTCAAGGATTGATATTGTAAGGTTGTTAGCAATAAGATCATAGCTTGCAGTGGAAACGCTGCCATTGCAGCTAAGGTTAAGCTCTGATTGGCTGCCGTAGATGCTTGGCGTGTACCCATTGCTTGAAAAGCTGTACAGGTTATCTGACACGTTGAACGTGAGATTTTCATCATGGAACGAGAATATCCTGTCATATTTCACTGCTTCTTTTACATTGTCAGTGACAATGACAATGCGCCTGTCAGGCGCGACACTGCACAGCGGGCATGTGATCGAGAAGTTCACGCTCGTTGCTGTTTTCCCCTTGACAGTAGTGTTGAAAACCTCATGATACCCTGAACTGCAAAGCGGGATCACAGTGCCAGGTATCTCCTGGTCAAGGATATTGTTCACGTATACATTGACATTAGTTATAAGGTTAGTTCTGCAAACACGGAACAGGTAACTGTCATTGACAAGCGTTGCGTTGTCTTCTATTACTGTCAGGTTAAGGATATTGCCTGAAGTGTTCAGGGTATAATTTATCGGCGAATATGCGTATGATTCGCTGCTCACATTGCTCATGTTAATATAACATTTCTGTCCTGATACTGTGTTGCTCCCGTTGACTGTCACGTTCGCGTTAAGGTAAAACCTCTTGAACTGCTTAGGCAATACGATGACATTGCCAGTACTGTTTTTCAGCATAATGTCAAGCTTATCGATCGTAGTGTTCGCGCTGTATTTTACTGTTATCAACGCGCCGTCACTGACATTGACAAGGCATGACACATTGTTCCCGTACCCGAAAGTATTGTTAAATGTATTATTCCCTGTGATAATAGCGCCCCTGGTGAAGCCTAGCACAGTCTCGTTGTATTTCGAGACAAGGCTGCTGTTGACGTACCATGTTATGTTCGCGTTCAGGACGTTATTTTCCGCGTCTGTCGAGTTGAACGAGCATTTCATTTTGTTCCCGTTCCATGCCAAGGCTGTTATGTTGACAGTGTTTATAGTAGGCGCTGAATTGCTAATGTAAGGATAGAAATTGCCAACACCGACATTATACGCGCACAGGTTGATCTCGTCTGTTGTTAACGTCCTGTTCCAGATTGCAACCTCGTCGATAGTGCCGACCCAGTACCCGTCAGCAGTGCCAGCCCAGCCGTCAGCGCCAAGAAAAAAATATTGCGTTGTCTGCGTAGGTCGTGTCAACATGCCTGCCTGTGTTGTAGATTGCAATGTGCCGTTGACGTACATTTTCATGCCTGTACTGTTCGACCATTCGATAATGACAAGCTTCCATTGTCCAGCAACGAACGCGCTGTCTCCTAGTATTGACACTTCGCCGCCACCATCGCCCAGGGAAAAGAACGGTTTATAGCTCGTGTGCATGCCGAAATACCAATCTCCCAGGTTGTACCCGCCAGCGTTAAAGCCTGACGCGAACTTTGCAGTCCCAAGCGATGACGGTCGGAGCCACATTTGCAGTGTACCCTCGACCGCAGAATCCCAGTTTGCTGTCGTGCCGCTGCTGTACCGATCATCGCCAGTGAAATTTGTCGCGTTCCCGTAAATACCCGTATTATTCGTCAAAGGATCGCCCTGCAACGTTGTCAGGTTCATCGTGAAACTGTTCCCTGCAATGTCAACGACCTTGCCTGACTGCTGATCCATTGAATAATAATGCGACAGCTTGGTCGTCATGTTAGCGCAATAGTTCACTGCAAATGCCGACGTTGCCATGAAAAGTGTCAGGCATAGCACGATCATTATCATTGTCAGGGTTTTTGAAGCATGGGTTTTCGGGATCATTTATCAGTTCACCACTGGCAAGCCGAAATATAATGCAAGCCCGAATATTATCCATGGCAAAGTTATCAGGATAAAGTTCGGTATGAAATTTAACGAATTAAGACCCCAATCGAAACTAAAAGTGAACATTTTACTTATTGTTGTTGTTATGCTTTGGTATTGGCTCATACCAGACATTGACGATGATCTTGCAACACTGTCTTTATTTGATACCCAGCCACAGCCGAACTGTTCACAACTTATCTGATCATCAAGGAATGATACATTGTTGCTGTCACAAAAACCCTTATATGACAAGCTTGTGCCGCCACTGTCACCGAAATATGCCGTATAATAACCATAGTTCGGGCTGCTGCTGTTTGCGTCAGGGCTTGCAGGGAACCCGTAATATGACAGGTTGACCTTGTACACGGAATTCCCTATATTTTCACTGTCTGCGACAAGCCCGCCACAGCCAGAAGTGTTATAAAACCACAAGAACGTGCCGTACGTGTAATTACAGTTAGCGAACGAGTTGCACATTGTGGGGGTATTGAACTGTGAGCATGGAATGTAAAAGGCGTTCACATGATTTGCAACTTTATGATAATCGAGCGATGATGTTCCTGAACAGTATGGCATGTCAGTCTCGTACGGGTTTGTCGATAAGTCCTTGACATTATAGATACTGTACCATGCCATTGCTGACGAGTTATAGCTTGGATTGTAGAAGTGCAATGACGAATATGCCGCAACGTTTGTTGCTGCATTTATTATAAAGAACACTGCAAAATAGTATAATAGAATGCCAACGAGCCAAAATGCGATCTTGTGCGATCCCACACTGTTTAACCCCCGCCAGTAGCGGTTCTATTGAAATACCTGTCAATGATATAACCCGCTATCGGTACTATGCATAAAAGGACAAAAATAGGGAATGCAAGAAGCTGTAACGCCAGTTCTACAAGGCATAACAGGTAAAATCCAATGATAACAATGTATGTGTTGCTTATGCCTGGTTTTGAGGTATTCTTGTAAATCTCGAATAAGCCTGTGAATAGGAATGCCATTGCATAGAAGAATTTTATAACCTCAGACTGGAACGCCATCGCAAGCCAGAAGTCTGTCAGTGCTGACGCCATTGAAAGGTCGTTTGTTGTTGTGGGCGTTAATGTGCTTGTGTTCGTGCTGTTTGTGTTAAGCATGGCGTTTATGCAATATCCATTAACGCAGTTGGGATTTTGCACAGGGCATTGGCTGCTTGCAAGGCATTGGATCAGCGTACCGTTATAATTGTTCAGTCTTGTGCATACATGATTGACACAGATCGGGTACAATGTGCTTGAACAGTCAGAATTGCTGCAACAGTATGATATGTTGCAGTTTCCTGAGATATTGCTTGCACAATCTGATGCGCAGTTGAACTCGTTTTCTGTGTAATCACAAACCCCGTTCCCGCACGTTATTGACGTTCCCTTGTCCCTATACACAAAACCTAAAGTATAATCAGTATAAATCAGCATTGGCGATGTCGTGTTAATTGACTGTTGGATCGTCATCACAGTCCCATTGTTCCCTGAATATACGCCAGCGGGAAATCCTGTCGTGTTCATTGCATGGTCAGCATAAAATATCCCTTCAACAGTGCCAATGCCCAACGTTGGCGCGCTTTTGTTGAAATCTGCCATGACAATGCTTGACGAATAGTTCATACTGGGCATTGAGATGTTTGTTAATGTAAGGAACGCATCATAACATGCCAGGTACGGATTTGATGTTGTTATATTTTCCAAAATGCAGGCTTCATTGATCCCGTCCTTGTTATAATCCGCAACGACCCAGTTCGATCGTGGTATATAATCAAGTGTAGAAATTGATACGACGCCTGGAGTTGATGATATCAGTTTCCAATATATAGGAAGTGACACTCCAGCAGTGTTCCATCGTATTGATGCGAAAAAGCGTGGTAATGTCGACTGCCTAGCATAAAATGATGATCCTGTTATCATTGACGCGTCGGTTGCTCCGCCAATGCCTCCATTTGATATTGCCCATAATAAGCTTCCTTTCCCATCCTGTTGCCATGCAGCGCATTTTGTATAATGTGATCCCCCAACACCAGGAATGGAACAGCTTGTCAACGCCCTGTCACCTAACTGGTCACCGTTTGTTGTGCGAGACGAGATGCTCATTCCAAGCCTGTTCGTGTTTAGGGAACTTGTTATGTTTATTGCTGTGTTATGGTACATAGTCCAGTTTGTAGAAGAAGTCACATTAAGCACAATACCGTTGAGAGCGTTAGCTTGACCAAAACATGTCAAGTTAGCGCTGCTAGTCTTGTCATCACAAGCAAAATATCTTATGACATTTCCTGATGTGAAACTCGTTCCAGTGTATGTTATGTTAAGATATTTTTCATAGGAAAATGATAATGTATTATACCGCCAAAATTCAACATTCGTTGATGTAACAACAACAACATCAAAAACTTTGTCGTTGGTATAATTAACCAGGATCGGCATTGCAACAGGCACGCTCGAAATGCTGCCTTTCAGGTTGCAGTCACCGTCAATTATGCTGATCTCGCTTGCTGTTGAAATCAAAATCTCTGGTACAGCGTCAAGGTCAAGATCGCCTGCCACTGGCGTGAACAGCGAGCCTGATGTAAGACACTTGTTATATCCTGTAGTATGCTGATTGTTTGCAATGTTCGAGCCGAAAGCTGTATATGAGCTTCCAGAAGTGACAGTATTGACAATATTGCCAACATTCCCGTCCTGTGTCCAGCTAGTGTCAGCAAGACAGAACGATGCTAGAAATATGCTTATTAATATGATAATAGCAGTTTGTCGCATGATAATGCTAAAATAATGTCAGGAATTTAAATGTTTTTTGGGTTTTGTTGTATAAAAAATAGTTTGGCGCAAAAATTGCACGCCAAACAAAATTTAAAAAATAAACAGTGTTTTTACTTGCCCATTCCGAGCAGTGGCAATAGCAGGTGTTTAATTCCCCAGTATGCAATGAATATACTTACAATTAAGTTTGTAAATATAGCCGCTGCAAAGCTGCCTACTGTGCTGCCGAAATTCACAAGCGCTGTGATCAAGATCCCTGCAAGAGCTCCAGCAATATAAGCTAGCACAATTATCAGGACAAATCTTTCAATCACAGAACGTATCTGTGTTTCAACGATTTTATTCACTTCCGTATGATTATTTTATATTATCCGAGAAAAGCAATAACCTTTCCCTGTTTCCTGATCTTAATGGCAAAATTTATATAGTTTGTGTAATATCATGGTAGTTTCATGGTACAATCATACACCAAAATCACAGTAAAAAATTCCACTAACATGATGATAAAAGACTGCAAAAAAATCTTTGTCAAATATCATCCTGAGTTCGAGGAAATACCTATCAGCGACAATAAAATGGTGTATGAGCTTGCAAAGAGGTACTTATATGGCGAAACAGTTCAATAAGTCGGCAATATTAAGGATTGTTGACGAGTGGAACGAGAAAAAATATTTTAATTATGCCCTTGGGGCAATAATCGTGCTGATAGCAATAGTCATTGTTATCATAATTATAATAATTTTTGCAAGCATTGTGCATATTATTGTCTCGCTCAAGGTTCCCATCAGTGCCAATATTACCACAAGCTCGTTGAACATTACAGGGAACATAACATGATAAAAATCTATCTTGGCAATGTCGGCAGTGGGAAAACGCTGAGCGCTGTCAGGGACATGTGCATCAACAAGAATCACAGGGTAATGTTTAGCAACATAGAGACGAAAGGCGTCAAGAATAACATTGTCATCAAGGGAAGCATGATAATAAAAAAAGATGTCATAGGATACAAAAAGTCAGGAGAGCCATTGTACAAGTTCTCGCTGAACGAACAGTACTGGCGCGACATGGTGGCAAAGTACGGTTGTATTGACATTATCCTTGACGAAATCCATACGCTTTTGAATTCAAGGCGCGGAATGACAAAACAAGCGGTCATAATGACAGATTTTTTAAGCCTTTTGCGTAGAATTTTAGGCTCGAAACAAAACCAGGGCGATCTTATCATGATAACACAGCTTGAGCGTAGGATTGACATTATAGCAAAAGAAATGTGCAATCATTGCAGGTTTCATATCTGTCATTTCACAAAAACGTGCCAGGATTGCGGCAAGTCATGGAACGAAAACAATGAGATGCCAGAACAGAAATACTCATGCCCGAGATGCCAGAACATCAATATCATGATCCATTCGCATGTTATCGAGGTTTGGCATTTCTCGTGCGTGGACGATTTCATACGATGGAAATATTTCGGCAAGAAAATGTATTATAAGCATTATTTCATCAATGATGCGCCGTTGTATTTCGTGAAATATAACACATTGCAATGGGGGAACTTGCTGACGGAAATATGAGGTTCGGTCTTAAATTAATCATACTGTGCATGCTATGGATCGTTATACTGTTTGTGCATCAGGTTTTTATTGACATGATCCTGATTTTCATCAGCCTTATAATATCAATGATAAATGCAAAATGAAAAAAAGGTGGTATAATTATGAGATTTAACATTGACGGTGTGAAATATGATGTCGAGGATAGCAAAGGAATATCAGCCATGGACTTAAAACAGGAGCTTAACGATTATGATGAAGGCGTGACAGAAATCAGGGACAGCACAGAGCTTGGTGACAGTCTCAAGGAGCTTAACAATGATAACATGGAGAAAGGAACGAGAATGTCGGGCATTGACATGAGAAGCAGGCTGCATTATACCGAGGTTTCCGGCATCTTGGCTGTTGACGCCTTGGTAACATTGAAATTCTTGCCTGTCTCGATCCTGAACTTTACAAGGCAGAAAAAGCGGCTTGCTGTAAGCCTTGGGGGAAAAGGCAGAGACGATATTGTCAGCATTGTTGCGGGCAAGCGCGAACAGGACGCCAAAACTGGCATGTCAGTATTCGACAGGGTAAAAGCCACGTTCGGCGGTGGCAGTAAAAAAGGGGGTAACATACAATGAGCTTGGCAAAGAAGCTTAACAACTGGATAGCGAAAAACAAGCAGCTTAAGATTGAAATCAAGGCGCAAAAGATCGAGCATGCAAAACAAGTCAAGGAAAAGCTTGACAACCTTTTGAAGTATAACAAGGACATTGAGCTTGCAAGGATTGACGCGTCGATGTTTTCAGGCACGAAAAAAGCCATGTGCATGCTTATCAACATGGAACTGTCAACAGGAAACATGACATCGTTCATTATAAAGCTTCACCCGTCGAACAAGTTCGTATTCAGGAACAAGACGTACATTATCGACCATGCATTGAAGCAATACCATGAAAGTACTGGATTATGGAGCCTGTATTATAATGAAAACATGGCAGTGCCGTACAAGAACAGTGTTGACGTCTCAAGAATGCACAAGATTGTCACAGAGCACGGGATTACTGATGTTGAGACAGCGTTCAACCCGTTATCGTTGCGTACTTTCCTTGAGAGCGATGTTATCCAGAAAATAATCCAGGGCGAGGAACTTGGCAAGTTTTTCGATTTCATGAAAATGATCACATTAATAAACGCCGCGCTTGCAGGGCTTAACTTGTTAATGTATGTCCTGACATCGGGCGTGCTGAAAGCAATAAAAATTCCAGGCATGGGCTGAACATGAAACTGAACCTTGACCTTAACGACCAGGAAGCTGCTGTCATCATCATTCTTGCTGTCATGTTCAGGGTGTTCATAAGATCGATCAACAAGGGGCTGCCTGACATTGACAGTTTTTATTTTATCAAGAACCAGGGCTTGACAGGGATAATGAAGCTTATCATGTCGTCGAGGTATTATGATTACATCTTTTGCGGGATTTTCGTGTCTTGCATGGTAATATTGTGGCTCCTTACACATAACAAGAAAACCATGATCCTGTTCTCGTTCTCGCCGTTCGTCTACATGGCGTATAACTGGGCTCTTGTAGAGCGGAACATTATCCTCATGTTCCTTGTTTTCGTGTCACTCTATGCATCAAGGCAAAAGCTTGCAAAAAACATTATATTGCAATCGGCAGTCCTGATAGGTTTTTATTATTCATGGTCGTTATGGTTTTTATGGCTTGTTTTTATCGTGTCATATGCAATGCGCGAAATTGTCAAATCAGGGATAATAAAATTAAATTACAAGATAATGTCATTGTCTGTGTATATCCTGATTATTGGCGCTGTCCTCATTGCAAAGCGCAACCTTATAATGGAAATATTGTCATTACAGGATCATATCATCGAGCTAAGCCCGATACTGAAACTTTATTTCCCGGAGATAATTTTCATGGCTGTCGTCATGATAATAATTTTGGTAGAACATTATTTTGACAAGATAGATTATGGCAGCTATGAAATGACAGGATTGGAACTGTTCGGAATGATGTTCGCCCTATTTCTCAGAAACTATGTTTTGTTCGTGCCGTTCTTCTATGTCGTTGCAGGTAAAATGTTCAATCTCGACAATAAAAATCATCTTTCCGTGCTGATGCCTATTGCCGGGATCGCGTTCGTCTGTTCAATGCCGATATATATGGCTCCGAGCTTTAACACGCCAGAAATCCATGAGGTTGTGAAATATGCCAATGCTGTCAACGAAAGCTGCATTGCCCCGTTTTGGAGCTATGGGCATATTGTCAGCTATTACACAAACAAGGACGTAATATTCAAGGCGTCACCGCCTGCCGATCCTGAGCCTATGCTTGACTATTTCGTCTACGGTAACAATACAGAATGCGTGATGGTGTTTTCAAGGAATGACATAAAAGTCATGCAGGGGTATACCAATATCACGCCTGACACATGGTTCATAATGAAGCATAACACGTCAAGTTATGGGGATTATATCATGTATTCCGCGTACCATGATAAGCTTGTCCAGGCAGGCAAAATAAACAGTACTGTCAGGATACCGATCAATTTCACGTTCAATGTCCAATGAATTATCGAAAATTTAATAAATATCAGTGTTTCTAACCTGTAAATCATGGCAATAATACGAAACTTTGAGAATTACATTGAAAGACAGCGAATACTACAACAGCGCCTTAAAGCAATGAAAGAAATCCAGATAATGCGCGAAAATGCGCGCAAAGAATCAGAACAGGAAAAGTTCGAAAAAACCATTGAACTTACGCCCGAAGAAAAACAGCTTCTAAAACATCGCGAGCAAAGAATCCAAGATCAAAGAAAAAAACAGAAAGAAATGTACGATAAGTTGTACAAAGGGTTCAACATGGTTTTTGGCGTGAAACATGTTCACAGGCATAGCAGGTCAAGGAGAAGAAAATGAGGCGAAGCCGAAGAAAGTCAACATTGAAATCATGCCCTGCATGCCCTCTCTCGCCACAGCTTAAGGCGTACACCAAGGAAACGCATTACAAGATTCATGTGCCAAGGCTAGTGACAAAAACATTGTACGGGAACAAGTACCAAGTAACTGTTGCTTTCGAGCCGCCTGCAAAATATAGTAATGTCAGCGATAAGATGCTTTACGCGAACGCTGTCGACGATGCTGTGCTTTACCAGGACGAATATCATAGGGACGCGATCGTTGTCGATACTGGCGTGCCTGGCTATTTCGCAGGGGTAAAACTGAAAGGGAAACGGTTCAAGGTGTACTACCTATGAGGACAAGGTCACAGCGAAGGAAAAAGTTTGTATCCTGTGTAAGAAAACTCGAAGCGAAAGGCAGCCCTGGTTACAACCCGTACGCTGTGTGCCATTCATCGACAAACTATCATGGCACGTCGTACAATATCGGCATTCGCCATGAGCCGTTCAGGAAACATGACCTGTTGAGAGGAATGCTTCAAGAGCATAACGAACACCCTAGCTTTACGTTGCGCCAGGCGCGGCAATTATGATCCAAACATAAAAGTCAGGAGATTAAAAATATGAAACGGGCAAGGCGATCAGTGTCAAGGCAGGTGTACGCGCCAGCGTCAAGAACTCAAATAATAAAGAACGCCCTGATCCTGTACAAGGGCAAAGTGTACGAATTATCGCCAAGGCAGCCGTTCGAAAAGAAAGGGATCGTCGAGCTTAATCGGATAAAAAGGAAAAGACAGTTGCACATGCTTCACAAGAAACGGAAACATTATTTCGACGAGCATGGCGAGCTCGAGAAAGACGAGGATAACTATACATATACATAAAAAAGAAAAAAGCAATAAAAAAAGCATATAGCAGTTAAAAATACAGGAAACTTCATAAGAATCATGACACGATCATTGCGTTCAGCACACAGACCAAAGTCTACATCTCCCATCCATTTAGGCATACGACCGAGCTTGCTTAACCCTACTTCTTACGGCGTGCCAAAATCCGAGGTTTACCGTAATTTCAAGATCGTGTTCAGGAGAAGCGACGACCCGAACTATGCATTGAAAGTGGAAATATTCCGTCCCGACGGCACAAAATTCCATCAGATTTACGGGAACGATCCTGAATACCTGAGAAAGAATGACCTGTACGGGAACATTGACGCAACAATCCAGGGCGAGGCTCAGCTTGAGGAACTAAGGCAGAAACTAAGATAATGTATTGAAATTGGCAGCCTTTGGATTTTCTATCTTAAGCTGATCCCTGTACACGCGCTCCATAGAAATCGCAGCAGCCCTGCGTTCTGACGGGCTGAAAACCTGGTATTTGTTATACTTCTTTGCTGCAAGATTGGCAAAATTCTCCCATCCCTTGACAGCAAGTTCAATATTGTACGTGCCATTATTCCATTGTTTAAGAAGCTGTTTTTGAAGCGGTACTCGCATTTGATTGTTCAGATCGCCATCATTCAACGCGTAAATCTCAAGCTCGTTTTTCGAGACATCAGAATATTTCCCTTTCTGATACGCAATGTTAATGCTCGACCTCAACTGCTGCCTTGACCTGCGCGTTGATCTTCGCATTATTGCATCATCTCTGCATCGTCTATTGCCTGCTTTTTGAGCAGACGCCATCCTTTTTCTGTTAAACCGCCTGTTTTCTTATTGCGAAACTGCGCTGCAAATTCCTGATCGTACCTGATCTCTTTTCCATTAACAGAAACAACAGTATCAAGACTGCCATCGTCGATTAACCTAACCGAAGGCAAGCTATATTTTAATGTTGGGGATAAACCCTTATAATAATGATGCAAAATGCTTTTGCCTTGCCGCCTCGATCTTCTCATATCAGCCATTCAAATCACTCAAATTTAAATATTTTTCCTTTTTTCTTGCAGGCATCGAAAAACTCCATCCTGTAACTTGCAAGAACTACCGACCGTTTAATGAAATGATCCGTTGAACATTCGCCGCTAAGGCACATATTGCAAAGCCTGATGTTCTCATTGTACGATGCAATGAGACTGTTTTCAAGCTCTGCTTTTGCAGCGATCAGCTTGACCTTGACGCTTTTTACAATGTCACGCTGCGCTTTCTTTGTCAGCATTTTTCCCTCGGATCATACTTCTTGTACGCTGCGAACGCTGCGACAGCGCATTTCCCGATCAACTCCTTATATTGCGCTGTGGTGAAAATGTACTGTTCCGTGCCATCAATAACAATCTTTCTCGGCTCTGGCAGTTTGCCAAGCTCTGCGCACACTAAGGCGCCAATATCTTTTCTGTCAATCATGTGTCTCCCGCTCCATTTTTTAATATCATCAGCCTGCAACTCAAGCTCTGTGCTCCTTATAACATCATCGGATTCTGTCATTGTCTCCTCACCATCCTGAACGCCTGCTGATTATTACCGTAATTATACGGTTCAACGTGAGTGTCAAAATAACTCTGATCTTTCACGAACCTGTCATAATCAACCTTGAGCTTCTGATATTCGCCGTCAAGCTTCATTATGACCGAAGCGCCCTGATCAAGCAATTTCTGGCTGTTGTTGAATCCATGCTCTGCCTTTTCCTTATCTTCTGCCATGTACCGAAATCTCTGTTCCAGGGTTGAATATTCTGCTTCTACCTTTTCAACTTTCGCGTGCTCAGTATCAACCTGATGCCTCAACATTCTTATCTCATACTGATGCTGTGCATAATTTCTGACTGTCGGAGTTGCAATAAAGCCAGCGACAGCGCCGACAAGAACCAGGCTGAACCTTTTAATCCAGGGCATTGTTTTCCGCTTAAGGTATTCTTTTGCAATGACGCTTTCGATCTTGTCAGATAGTATGTCCTCGACGGTTTTCATTTGCATTCACCCTCGCATAATCCTATCTTCTTAAGAGATTCCTTATCCTTTGTGAACAAGGTCAGAGTAAACTCGTCCTTGTCCCCATGCTTGTTTAAAGTCATAATATACAGGTTCCTGACAAAAAAAGGGTGACTACCTTTTTCATCGAACGATTTGAGCATGCCAAGCTCGACCGATTTTACATTGTGTATCACATGTTCCATTTCCGACATTTTTATCACCTCTGATAAATTTACTACTGGTAAGTGAGTGTTATTTATAAACATTTATAAAATAAAACATATAGTTTAGAATGTATAGTTTATAATGCGTATATCATAGTTCCATGATCCTTTTCAGCAAGTCCCGCCTGAACCTTGGGATTATTTCCAATTCCTCTTTAATGATTCTGACAACCTCATTCCTCGAAATCCTCTTGTCTTTCATTTGCATAACCTATCACAGCATTGGTTAATCATGGTATAATTCAACACCTTGCATTCAACAACCCTGCCGTACTGCATTACCTGACCGCAAGTGCCGTTAAACTCGTACAACTCCCTCGGATTATAGCATATGTTCCATTTGCAGGCGTCAGCACAATCCTTGCTTTCTTTCTGATCCCTGGCATAGATCAGCCAGCAGGCTATCAATATCAGAATCGACACGATCCAAACAAACAATGTTAATTTATTTTCCATGTTACCCTTCATTTACGTATGCTAAATATCTTAGACCACATTTTGATATTAACTAAACAATCTAATCCTATGGCTAACATATATAATCCATACATCATAAGCATAATGAATAATCCTATCCACATATAACCTAAAAATAAAGGGATCTGAATAAGGAATCTCCAATCATACCATTTATACCTTTTCAACCAGTATTTTGTTATAAAATTACCTTCCATTCAGACTACACCCCAATTACGAATCGTACAACTCCCTCGGATTATAGCATATGTTCCATTTGCAGGCGTCAGCACAATCCTTGCTTTCTTTCTGATCCCTGGCATAGATCAGCCAGCAGGCTATCAATATCAGAACCGATACGATCCAAACAAACAATGTTAATTTATTTTCCATGTTACCCTTCATTTGCGTATGCTTTTAGGCCATTCTGCATTAATCTTATTCTCAAATTCACATATCTTTAGCTTACAACCAGATGACCATTCAGTATTAAGCTCAAACTTAGTTGTATATTGTCGCCATTTTGGATTGAATGAGATTAACCCCATCCAATAAGATAAGCCAGTATCATCATCCCTTCTTATGCCATACTTAAATAACTTAGTCTTTACCCATTTATTCCTTCTCCATATTTTTCTCATTCCCTTATGAATATAAACCCTTGTTGTTCCTTTTTGATAGATGATAAAGTCCTTCATGCTCTAGCCACAATTAATTCCTTTTGTCCGTTTGCCTTTGTTATCTGAATACGGGACACACCTTTTCAGTATACAGGATCAGCATTGATTCAGTGTCAGCCTGGTAAAATGCGCAGTCCCATAAAATATAACCGAAATCCTTCTTATACTGTGCCTGGCGATCATCATAATCAAATCCAGCTTCGATTAACTCCTCAAGCCTGCGCGCCATGTCAAGCACTGTTCCCCTGACAATATGCTCAATAAGCTTGTTCATGTTTTCACGTTAGCGTTCAGGTACAATGCTATCATTCATCATCATCGTCCGTATTATCACAGCATGCCAGGGCGTCAGCTTCATCCTCGTAAAACTCAAGGCATGACGGGCATTGAAAGCCCTCGACTGTCTCGAGCAAGTCACCTTCATTCTCGGCAAGCTCGCTGCAACGGCAGCATTTGTACAGCTTGATTGGCGCAAGGCTCATTTCCGTTTCAGCCTTATCCTGTACGTGCCATAGCAGCCAGCGTACGGTTTTGTTATCTCAATGACCTTGTCAACCTCGACAACAGGCTTATTGATCGCATGGTTCGCCATGTCCCGAGCCTGGTTTTCGTTCAAAGCCCAAACGTAAAACATCATTTTCATTTCAACATCACTCCTATAAGAATCCCGGTCCCCCGACAAATAACAGTTCCCGTGCGCACATAATGATATAACCAATAAAACTATCTTCCACTATTATTTTTGGTCTATGCAAAACATGAACATCGAGCCATGCAGCAAGATAAATAGTTAACGCTGCTATTATCCAGCCAGAAACAAAAAATCCAAGCTGTTGTATCATTTTGCCATGTCCCGAGCCTGTAACCTGATAGACAATGCTGTCTTTAAAAGGTCAGCAATCAACTCTTTCCTATCAGCAATAATCTTATCAAAACCCATGACCTCAATATATGCATTGAATATCATGCCAGTGAACGGCGCCGCGCTCCTGTCGTCAGACATGATACGGTCAAGCAAATCCTTTTCTTCCATTGTAAGCTCTATTGTAAGCTCTATCATTTTTCCCTCTCAAGCATGAACATGACATCGTCAAGCTCTGTAATGTCACATACAGCTTTCCATTTCATTTTGACATCATCATAATACATGTACGCCATTTTCAATAGTCACACAGGACAGTAATATCCGATAATGAAAAAGCCTGTCCTTGTTTTTATGCGCGCACTACTAAATTCCAGTTTGCGCCCGCATTCAATGCAACATGTCATTTTCTCCCTCATAACCCTTGACATTTTTTCGTCTCCCTGACTGTGCAAAACAATCCTTTAATCTAATGGCTCAACCCTGAACAAAAAGAGGTGATACGGTTCGCCGCAAGCAAAACGCCTATAAGAACACTTACGGAAAAAGACAGTGGCTAGCCAAAACGATGCCCGGATCGTCATGATACACCAGGAAAATAAAAAAGGGACGGCACAGCCAGGGAACATGAGAAAAGACCTGACCATTGCCGCGCATGAGCCCCCTAATCGGAGTGATTTTTAAAAAATCCTCTTTTCCCTGGGATCATAACTTATTCCAGTGGTATCACTGTATACGTGGTGTTCAGCCCCTCGCCTGACTTGATGACCTTGAACTCTGTCATTGCAGGCTTTTCAACAAGCAAAACCTTAAGCTGCTTGATGACCGAGGTCGGTACCCTGTACTCCTCGCCACTGATCTCGACGACGTTGATGGTGAACTCCTTGCCGTCCTTGTCTGTGAACGTTTTCTCCTCTACCTCAAGTTCTGTCGATATTGATTTTAGCTCGACAATGCTCTTGGTTGTCTTTGGCTCGTATGCCTTTGCGCTCTGTCTTATTGTCTTTTTCATTTTGTTACATCTCCACGTGATTTCGTATGATCGCCCAATGCCGCCAATCTTGCGCTCTGCTAATTTCAACGGGTCGTCAAAACCGAACCTTGACAATGGCTTCTCCTTGCCTGAATACCGAAGCAAGCCCATTTTTTATTTGAACCATGACTTCGGCAAGTTGTTTCTTATGACCTCTCTTAAATTTATGCCCGCTGCTGTAAGATAGATATTAAGTTCCCTGCCCTGCTTGCTGTACATTATCATGCCCTGGCTTTTCATTTCCTTGACAAGATTATGCGCGTGCGGATAGCTTATGTTTAGCCCCTTGCATAACTGGTGCAGGTTCGGGTACTTGTGCAGGTTCAGGATTATCCTGAACATCGCGAACGAGAAACATTTCATTGCCATCATGCCAGGAACATGCATTGTATATTTAAGCATTTCTATATTCTAAACGATATAACAGATCACTTAATGCATATCGGCACACTGTCAACTATCATGTTGTTGCGGACAATCTCGCACATGTCATGCTCTTGCCAGACTCTCTTGTCATCGTCAAGGACGAACTTCTTTTCCATGACAAACTCCTGGTTCGGCTTAAGGCATCTGCGCATTGCTTCCTTGAACTTGCTGATCTTCTCATATGCAGCCTTGGGCGAGTTCAGGAACCCGATAAATTCCATGAACGAGAAAAACTTCTTCTTGCCAGAAAACCTCATTCTCTGACCCTGCCACACGATTTCGTTAACCCGCGCAAAACCCTTGATCTTGACGTCCTCGATCTCGACAATCTTGCCGTTCTCGTATTTCATGCCGTAGAACGCGTAAAACTTCGGTTTCACTATAACGCTCGATATGATCCCCATCTCGAGCTTGAGATCGCCAAGCTCAAGGCTGTGCGGGATTTTCGCTGTCGTCATCAGGCTGTCAGTATCGACATAATACGGTTTCGTCTCGATGATTTTCCTGTGCAGCATGATCCTACCATAAGCTGTAACGTACGCTGACAATTCAGGGAAACAGTATATTGCAGGCTTGACCTCTGCCTGCCTGAACCGATAATAATCGCCCAACTGCTCGAAGTCAGGGCATTCCTCGATCATCTCTATTGTTACTTGGCTCTTGTGTACCCAGTCGTCCATGCCAATGAAAGATTGCGCGAACTTGCCGTAAAGACCGTTCATTAGCAATTTGACAGTGACTTCCATCGGATCATTGGCAAGCTTCATTTTCTTTCTAAGCTCGTAAAGGTCTGTCACGTAATTCCTGAAAATCGGGGTTGTCCTCAAGAAATAGTATGACTTGTACACGTCCATGATGACGTACCCCTGCTCGACAGCGTACCTTAACTCATTATGGCAATAATACCCTGTAAACGTGCCAGTAGGGAAAATGGTTTTCGTCCCGTTCCTGAACGGGAGCACGGGATATTTCATGTCAGGACAGAAAACGCGGACATGTGAAATACCCTCAAAATGCCGTACACGGTCAATGTTATGGTAATCGATCTTTAATGTGCTGGGATCAGGGAACTCGTTCAGCATTGCCGCTGGATACATGCTATTGAAATCGTAATAGTAACACTCGCCTGTAATGCCCCGCGAGAACGCTTCCGTCCTACCGCCATAATAACCCTTGAACAGTTCTTTCAGCACGTAAGGATGGTGGGTATAATACTTTTTCAGGAGATACTTGTTCCTGAACAATGACATTGCAGTACTGGCAAGGGTGTTCTTGAACGTCGCGCCAAGGCTTTCGAAATCCCTTATCAGCTTCATCATATACTGCCTTGAGATCAGGGCGTCATTGGCATTATAATCCAGCAATTCAGTAAACTGCTTGTCAGATTTTGGTCTTTTGCCTAGTTCTGCATACTCCATTTTCGGTATATTTATAATTTCTCCCAGCTTTTTTACACTGTACGGCGCAAAGTTCAATGTGTCAATAAACGTGCAATAGCACGGCTCTTTTTTATAATTCCCCCTTTCATGCCTAAGCTCATTGTTCCTTATGAAAGTCTTGGCATAGATCAAATGCGACTGCCTGAACAAAACCTGGAAATTGGCAATGTCAGGCGTGTCAAAGAAACTGCCAAAGAAATCGTACCCGCAGTTCGTGCAGCTTACAATAGAGCCTTTAAACCGATTATCATGCTTGAGGGCATGAATCACCTCTTGCTTGGTAAAACACTTGATATAGGAACCATCATGCATGCTGTACGTGGCACAGAGAAAGGTCAGACCCTTGTCACAAGTCTCAATATCAAACCCGTGAACCTTGCCATGAAACAGTTTTTGCTTTGTGGGCTGTAACGGGAACACACGCATATTGCATCATCAATCCGATCTTAACAGAAAATTCCCACAATTAGAACAAACAATAGTGTCGAACTCGCGCAGCCTTTTGTGATACATAGTCCCGCAATAATAACAAAACTTCTCTATCAATTCAGTGTCATCAGCTTTCTTATCCATTCCTTTCACACTGCGATCGGCTTATACGTAGTCCATGAATATACAGGCTGGATATGACACCTGACCGCAATGTTCCGACCCTCGTCCTCGTCATATTCGCCAGTCTCGACATATGACAGGTTGACGAAAAACTTGCGTTCTGCCGTCTCCATCGCATCATCAAGATGCCGCTTGCTCATGCTTTCTACAAAACCCGAACTTCCACCTACCCGTTTCCCGCCATAGTCCGCGAACACGTTAGCGATCAGCATAGGCAGATTGTTTGCCTTGGAGTACGGTACTTTGCCCTTAAACCGCTCAGGAAACCGCCCTTTTGCCTGAATCCTTGATTCTATAACATTGGCTAGCATGGTATCCTCACGCTGCTGACCTGGATAGAAAGTACGGTACCTTTTAAAGATTTCTTGCGCTGAGGTTAGAGAAAACTTGCTTTCGCTCACTTTCCTTGATGATAGTACCGTACCATTGGCGCGCCTTGCCTGATAATACTCAACACCGCGAACCTTGACCTTGACAATTTTAAAATGCATGGAACCATTCTTGCAAACTGCAAGATTTAAATAAACAGTTGTGATAAAAAATACAATCGTGTCACTACTTTTTACAAGTGAACATGATTTATTTATAAACAAAAGCATATTTTTTCTATCCTTCAACATTGAGATCGTAGTATATATATCGCAACATCTAGATTGCAGCATACTAAACAAAGTCCCTGAAAAATAGTGAACACAATCCTCGACGCGAAAAC
>Ga0315284_10004275_pt1 | contig 20306 bp, 23 predicted proteins | sample YL17G09_16_MG_FD_203696 | JGI IMG/M metagenome (GOLD analysis project Ga0315284, IMG submission 203696) | Sediment microbial communities from Yellowstone Lake, YNP, Wyoming, USA - YL17G09_16 | ecosystem: Environmental > Aquatic > Freshwater > Lake > Sediment | place: USA: Wyoming | collected...
CCTGGTTCAAAAAGAAACAAAAGAACGGAACCGCATCGAAGGCGGGTTCGGCCACGGGAAAGAACACTTCGGGCTGGCCCGGGTGAGATACAAAGGGGAAGAAACATCGGAAGTGTGGGTGCGTTTGGGGTTGATGGCGATGAATCTGATGACGGCGAGGAAGAGAACGTGAAAAGGCCCTGACCGGGAGGCAGGGAAAGGCCGAGCGAACGGCCGCCCGCGGCATCCGCTTCATTTGCTCAGCAATGTAAATCATTTTTCAGCAGACCCTACTTACAGGATAAGAAGCCTCATCGCCCTCTTGAAAAATACTGTGACAGATTTGAGCATCCGGCTTACGGCATTTTGGTCATTGAAAAAGAACGAGAACAATTAAAAGTAACACATAATAACCTGCAATCAATCCTCGCTATTTGTTATTATGATGTTTTTGAAACAAAAGATAAGGACTTTGGCCAGTTCAAGTTCTCTTTTATCTCAGATGAAAAAGGTGCTATTGATTGAATAGAAGTGCCGTTTGAGCCTTCTGTCAAACATAGTTTTAAACGCATGCCGGAGAAAAAATAGAACAAAGATGAATATGCGCAATAAACAAAATAACAGCCAAGACTTCTCAAAAAAAAGAGTTGTCAAAACTTTAATTGTAAAAAGTGGCTATTTCTTTTCTTGCAAATTTTCTATTAGTTTCAGAGGGTTGGCAATTTTTCCTAGCTTATATTTTTTACCATCCTTCTCAACTTCTATAATCTCGCCGGTTATTAATGCCTCTTTCCAGAATATATCCGGAGTTATATCTGGCTTTACCTGGCAGGCTAAGGCATACAATCCAGCAATATAGGGGATTGACCAGCTCCAGCCTCCATTTGAATAAAACACATAATCTTCAACTCCCGTAGGGCTGGCTGTACATCTCGAATCCATCGGCACTAGCAACGCTTCATCTATGGGAAAATATCTTTCCCCTGAATAGAATCCTTTGGACCACCAGGAACCTACCTCATACGAGTCAAAACTATCGGGATCCTTGAGGGAATTTCGGCCGAGGCCATGAAAAAAGAATTTACGATTATAGGTTTTAAATAGAGAAGAAGAGACAACGAATATACCCTGCACCTTGGCTCTATTCACGGAATCTACAACTTCCTTGTAACCTTTTTGCTGGGGATTCCAACCTACCGCAATAGATATGACTCTAATCTTGTCGTTTTTTGGCAAAGTTCTGTTGATTTCCAGTATTCGGTCTATAGATTTTGCTAAGTATGTAAAATCCCAATCAAAATTATGATTATCAGAAATGCTGTGGGTCGACGCAATATAAAATAGATTTGAATCCGGCGCGACACCCACTGTCTTTCCGATTGCTATTGATGCAACTGCCGGCCCATGCATGGAGGAGTGGTCATTTTCCAGGCAATGTATTTCTTCATAAAATTTTATACGATCCTTATACTCAATATGGTCAACTAGTAAGCACTGATCGATGATGGCCATACTTACACCTCTTCCCGCTATCCCTTTTTTGTGAAGCTCTCTGATTTTTAATCCGGGATTTTTGCCGAGTTCCATGAGTTCCCCAGGTTTAAAAGCTTGGGGGAGCGTATTGGGCCATCTGGTTTTGCTGTCAAAATCAGCATGCATCAAGTCATAAAGCCTTTCCTTGAGATTCAAAGCCGTTAAATCCGCACTTCTAATATCAACTTGCCCGCCTTCCTCGAAATTTGGAACATAGACAGGTAAAGATGCAAGTTTTCCATGGTCGGGAAGCTTGCTATAATCTGCGGCTCGCGGATGTCTGACAATCCCTATAGTGTTATCAGGATTTTGATAGGTATTTTGTGAAATAAGATCTGAGGCGTTATTGTTCGCCAATAAGCTAGAACCAATCATGAATAAAATAGACAAAGTTAAAATCTGGCCATAGGACATTTTTTTCATAGCGGCACTCCTTTTGTTTTAAGTCTCTTTCCAATATTTAGATACTTTTCCTAAGGAGAATGTTTCAGCTTGAGCGAAATAATTTAACGAGCCGACCAACCTCCATCCACAGCAACTGCCGCTCCGGTCATAAAAGACGACTCTTCCGAGCTTAAAAATAGAATGACGTTGGCTATCTCTTCTGGCTTTGCAATACGCTTTAATGGGATTGATTTTAAAATATGAGCCATCTCTTCTTTTGGGTCTTTGGAGGCGGCCAGGATTCTTCTCAACAAAGGAGTTTCTATAGGTCCAGGACAAACGCAATTCACCCGGATATGATCCGAAGCATGGTCAATAGCCATAGCTCTGGTCAACTGGACAACTCCTCCTTTGGAGGCGCAATATGCGGCACTCTCAGAACCGCCAACTAAGCCCAGCTCCGACGCAACATTAACGATGACTCCACCTCCTTGGCGGTGCATGAGCGGAATCGCAACCTTTGAGCATAAAAAGGGACCCTTCAGATTAACATCCATGAGATGATCCCATTCTTCAATGCTGGTTTCTGGTATTCTTTTGGCAAGTTCGATTCCCGCATTATTCACCAGGATGTCCAGATGGCCAGATTTGTTCATCACTTCTTCAAAAAGAGCCGCTACTTCTTGAGCCTTACTCACATCTACTTGATAGAAGAATGCCTTTCCTCCGTTATCCTTAATCCTTTCTGCTTCTTTATGAGCTTCTTGAATATCAGAGAGAATTACTATGGCTCCTTCGGAAGCAAAACGTCTTGCTGTTGCTAAGCCGATCCCAGATTTAGCACCTGTGATAATAGCCACTTTGTTTTTTAAAATCATGAATTAACACTCCTTCTTGCTATTTCCTTCCTGCAGTTTATATTGATTGTCATTTAAGATTTTTTAAACTCTAAAAGTCCTTAGCAAGTTTTTTTCAACAGTAACTTGTGGTCCTCCATTTATTTTCTTGATGATTATATTATTCAGCCAATTGACATCGTCATTATGAGGATGATCAATGCGGTAATGAGAGCCTCTACTTTCTTTTCTTGCCAATGCGGACATGGCGACAAGTTCAGCCAGTAATACCATGGATTTGAATTCGATCGCTTCTCGCAGTTCCCTTAAATTATCAGCATAAAGATATGAAAATATTTCTTCCATATTCCTCAATTCTTTAAGCCCGGCTACGAGACTCGTCTCGCTTCTCAAGGGCTTACAACATCTTGAAAAAGTGGCTTTTACATCTTTATTTATTGGTGAAGGTGGAATTTTTACTTTTTTGTTTTTATTAATAAACTCTTGAATCATTTTTTGGCCTTTCTTATATTGTTCTTTGTTTGTTATTATTGAATCCGAATTTATGGCAAATTCCGCGGCTTCTCTTCCCGCAATTTTGCCGAAGACTATTATTTCCGTCAGGGCATTGCCGCCCAGCCTATTGGCTCCGTGAATCCCTCCCGTCACCTCACCTGCAGCATATAAACCTTCGACCGTCGTTTCACATTTTTCATTGATTTTTATGCCTCCCATCGTGTAATGAGCTGATGAGGCCACACGAAGGGGTCCTGATGGAAATATTTTTGCGAAGCGCCGAACCAATTGACGGTGAAGCTCTGAATCGAATGCCTTTTCGATATCATCCGAAGTTAATTCTTTCAGATCTAATACGACGAATCCCCGTCCCTCATTGTCTTCGGCAATTTCCTTTTCAATCGCTACGATGAGATTGTCTCTCAAGATCTTTTGACCTATCAAATCATATTTACTCAGAAAGCGTTCACCTTTTTTGTTTATCAAGGGTCCGCCCGGAACAAGACTTTTCGTGGCTTCAATCAGCCAGTCCAATATCGGCATTCTTGGCACTCCCGGGTCAATAAACATGGGTTGGAATTGAATAAACTCCATATCCACGAGTTCTGCGTCTGATTGGAAAGCGAGGACAATTCCGTCGCCGATGATCCCTGGAGGATTGTCATTCCTTAGATATAATCCCGCAAAGCCTCCCGTTGCTAAGATCGTAGCCTTAGAGGAAATACTAAATATGTCTCCCGTATCCGCTTTAAGGGCCAAGGCACCATAACATCTATGATCTTCAAGCAACAAATTAAGGGCATGAGCTTTCTCGATGACCTCAACTCCCATATTCTTGGCTTGATGGAATAAGTTTCTGGTTAATGCAACGCCTGCGGGTTGCCTGGGAACTACAAGGTTTGCTTTTCCTTTCTCGATACATAAATGAATGCCAAATTTTTCCAATTCTCGGAGAGCGGAACCGGCTTCGCTCACAAGAATCTTGACTAGCTTGGGGTTGTTGAGATACCTTCCCGCTCTTAAAGTTTCATGAAAATATTCTTCAATCTCATTATCTATCCAGGAGACCTTAAATGCACCCATCGCAACGGCCGTACAGCCGCCAAATCCCGCTTTGCTTTTTGAAACTAAAAGAACACGAACCCCCCGGCTTCGCGCTTCAATCGCAGCTCTCAATCCTGCGCCCCCCGAACCTATTATAAAAACGTCCGTTGAAAGCTGATTCATGTTTTTTTACTCTTTCGTCCTTTTACTCAGTTTCTTGTAATCCGATTTTTATATAAAATCAATTACTCTGACAATATGGTGGATATAGTCGACAAAAAAGATACGACCTTTTGAATCTATCCTCAAACCATGAACTTCTAAGGTTGCTTTTTGGGCCGGGCCATCATCTCCTGTCCAGCCGGGCTTGCCGCTGCCAGCTATAGTCAAGAGACATTGTTTGTTTTTTGGGACCATCCTGATACGATGAGTTCCCGTTTCTCCTATGAAAAGATTGCCTTGCGAATCAACCTCGACAGCATGAGGAACTTCCGAGCCGATAGTTCCTTTTGGATGAGGGTTACCACTTAAAAAGCTCTCCGATACCGGAGAGAATTCGCTTACAGGTCCAGGCTTTCCTCGGCCAACTAAAGTATGAATAATTCCCGTGTGGGCATCGATTTTTCTCACTGCAAAATTTAGGCTATCAATCAGATAAAGGTTATCTTTTTTATCGATGGCTAATCCGTAGACATCATTAACAGTCGCTTGGTTGGCCGAACCTCCATCTCCGCTGTATCCAGGAATTCCGATTCCTGCGTAAGTGGAAATAACGCCTCGATAATCGATTTTTCTAATTCTGTCATTTCGATAATCATTAAAATAGATTTGGTAGCGAGAATCAGCCACTACTCCTGCCGGATGATTAAGAATAGCCTTTTCGGCTTTCGCGCCGTCTCCTCCCAATCCTTCTCGGCCGATACCGGCAATAGTTTTTATGATGCTTGTCATTCCTTCGACCTTCCGAATGCAATGATTTCCTGAATCAGCTATATAGAGATTCCCTTTATCATCAACAAATATTCCTTCCGGCCTGTTCAGTTTTGCTGATGTGGCAGCGCCCCCATCTCCATCATAGCCTTTTTGTCCCGATCCTGCGATTGTCGTGATGATTCCAGTTCGAATATCGATTTTTCTTACTGCACAATTGATCAAATCAGCTACATAGACATTATCCTTTTTGTCGATAGCTAATCCCGCGGGTCCATTGAGTTTTGCAGAGCTAGCGGGGCCACCATCGCCGTAGTAGCCGGGTTCACCCGTTCCTGCATAGCGGTAAATCCGTCCATTTTGCCAATCAATATTTTGCTTCGTTTTGTAACAATCAGACAAAGCAAAAAAAAGAATGAGCAAGCAACAATAAGTCCATTTTAATATATGGATCATTCATTAACCTTATTTTGATGAATTTACTTAAATTGCCCGTTCCTAGAGAAACGATTGTTATGTTTGTAACTATAATATAGATTCAGAAGGGATCAATAAGGTTTCAAGTAATTATGAAACATTAAACAATTATCTTGAGAGAGAGAAAAAGTCTAGATCTGAAAATATTGAGATTTTTAAAGTAGAGAAATCGCAATCTTTTTCGGACTTTTAAAGAAAGTGCAACTTATTGCATAAAAGATGCATCAATAATGTTGACGGTCGCATAAATCCCATGCGTCCCATCAATGATATCTCTTTGTTTTCCTCTCTGCACTCCAATGTTTTCAATACCCTTGTCTGGATATTCATACGACAAATTCCTATTAGAGAGGTAAACTCGTAGGGCCAAGGAGAGGCTTAATGTTGACGGGGACTACACGTATTATAACGGATTCACAATCGAAGCGGAGATTTTGGCGAGAAGGTAATGATAAATATTATTCCCTAGGTATGTATGACCCGGATTACGCGATTCTCTGTTTCACCGCTAAATGGGGGAATTACTATCATGCTTTATCGAATATAACTTTTAGGATTCCGATTATTCCAGAGAGATGAGTATTCCCTTATAGGATAGTTTTCGAATGCGAGAGGAGAAATCCGATGGACATCAGCATAGAAACACGCAAACAAACCCAGCTTAGATTATTGAAGGTCTTATCTCAGGCAAAGATCAAGATCTATGGAGACGAATATGCATTTGAAGAGTTTGCCCAAAAAGACTTTCCGCTCAAAGCAAAGTCAGAAGCCTTGGCTATTGTCCGCGATGGGAAGGTTTGGAGCCAGCTTGTTCCATCAAGAAATATGTCACAGGAACGATTCATGGTTTTAAAGTTCCATTTTAAAGAATCGCTTGACAACAGCGGATTTATTGGCTGGCTGGCAACTCGTCTTAAGCATAAAATTGGCTCGGGCGTTTTTGTCATTTGCGGCCAAAACACAGAGAAGGGAGGAATATATGACTACTGGGGATGCCCTGTAGAAGTGGCTGAATTAGTGATAAAGGAAATTAATAATTTAATTGATGAATATAATAGAAACATAAAGAAAAGGCGAAAATGAATTACTCCGGCCTTAAGGCTTGAGTTATTAATTGTTTCCTCCTCTCCTACATTTTTCCCTTCTATAATTTCGCGTTGAACAAAACACTCAGGTTGCGCGGCAAAATCTTATAGTATTCAACGAGGTCAAGCCGGGTTAATTTTTTTTGAGTTTTGGAGGGGAGCAATTCAAATGGCCGATTCTCCAGAATAAACTCGGTTTCTTGCTCCGAGAATTTTGCTTTATCCTCGATCCAGTCAAATAAGCCATTATTCTCGATGCAAACCTTTTGACAATAAAGACAGCCAACAAGGCAGTTGTGCCAAGCAGGATCTACCCAAGAGGGAAAATTTGTCGGACCCTCGTTGAGAAAGGTCAGACATCGCTCAGCCCGGAGAAGAAAGCGTTCAGGCGTGATCGCTCCCGTAGGACAGCTTCGCTGGCAGGCAATGCATTTTTTACAGCTTTCCATTAATCTCTCTTCAACCCAGTTATCTTCAGAACAAGGAAAATCGGAATAAAATGCCATTAGCCGGTGAAAGCTTCCCATTCCTGGCACATAGCAGATGTTGTTTTTTCCATAGGAACCGAGCCCGCTTTTTATAGCGAGAAGCTTTAAAGGCAGCGTAGCTTTAGCTATGTGATATCCTTGAGGAGTAAGGAGCTTAGAAAGGATTTTTTCAACTCGTCTGTCTGGGAAATACAGGTAGGTAGGGGGGATGATGACCGGATATAATTTTCCTTTCCAGTTGAATATTATGCGGATTTGAGGTTGAGGATATGCAGCAATAATGAGAGATTTTGCTCCGGGCAAGCTCTCGGGAGGTTTAAAATTGAATCCCGAAAGATATCTCCGATATAGTTCCGCGTTAAAAATTCCCTGTCGGTGTTTCTCCTCTATTCCATTTTCTAAATGGACCAAATGAGAAATTGAAACAACTTGTCCTTTAATCCTCTGTTTTTCCAGTTCAGACAATAATTTATTCTGCATATTTCTTCCTTTCTTGATTCTTTTCTTTGATAACTATTTGACACGAAAAAACATGACTCTTCCTTCCTTGGATTGTTGGATAGAAAAGCATTTGAAATATGGCATACATTAGATGAAAAAAGTCCCTGAAAAGTTTCAACTTATGAGACGCTAATCTATATTATTTCTTGATTGGCGAACAACCAGCCAGATGCTCCTCTAAGGCTCGTCTCATTTATTGAGGAAGCTCTTGGCCATAAAATTTATAAAAAAATGATTTTGTTTCTTTGCAATTAATGCCTGGAACATATCCTCATAAACATAAAGATTTATTGATTCAGCAAATCCATCGATTTTCGTATTCGCGCATAAAGACGATCTTTTTGAGCCAAAAAGCTTCAAGAAATATTGTAACCCTTACCAAGTTTTTATCATCTAAACCGGCAGAAAGGAGTAGAGATCGTGATTATGAGAGTTTGGCATGGAGTTACATTAAAGTCATCAAGTAGCGAATATTTTGATTACGTAATGAAGACAGGTGTTAAGATGTACCGTTCTCTCAAAGGAAACCAGGGGGTTTATGTCCTGAGGGGGATTTGTGATGGGAAAGCAGAATTCTTATTGCTTTCACTCTGGGATTCGTTTGATTCCATCCGTCAATTTGCGGGTCCTGATATAGAAAAAGATGTTTATTGTTTCCCTGAAGATAAAGAATTTCTGATTGAAATGGAGCCTCGTGTTAAGCACTACGAAATTCTGTCCAGCTTCTAGTGCCTTTGAGTTATTTCCATGTAGTTTCGGGGAGATTCCAGCACTTTAAGTTTTCTTAAAATTTTCAGGCCCTTTTTAAAATTCTTATATTCTTCTTTGCATTCTTGACATTCCGTCAGATGTTCTTTCACCGTCTCGCAGATTTCCTGATTGAGATCGCGGTCATAAAAATCCGAAAAAAGAGCTCTTGTTTCCTTGCAGTTCATAAATCTAATATCCTCTCGCAGATACATAAATAATCATCGGCAAATGCCTTGCATTTGTTATTGATAAATTGTTGACGAAACATCTGTCTGGCGCGGTGAAGGCGGGTCTTTGTTTTGCTCACATTCCATCCCAGGATCTCAGAAATCTCTTTATAACTGAGTTGATGGAGATCCCGGAGGACGAGCACCTCCCGATACTTATTCGGCAGATGTTGTTGAAGATTATGGAGGATGCACCCTTGGAACTCACTCTTGATAACGAGCCGTTCCGGGTTGTCCTCGTGTGAAGGGATCGTTATGTTCTCAAGACAGAGAGAATAATGTTTGGGTTTGCGGCGACATTCTAATCGAAAAAGATTAATGGCAATCCGGCTTAACCATGTCCGGAAACTCGACTCATATCGAAAATCGCGAATATTTTTATAAGCCAGAATAATCGCTTCTTGAGTCAAATCATCTGCTCCGGCTATATCTCCGCATAATTGATACATCAAATTAAAAAGATATTTCTGCTGTTAGAGAAAAAGCTCGTCAAAAGCCCGGGAATCACCCTGTTTTGCCGCTTCAATTAAATGTCTCTCTAGGCCAGTCATCGTAAACTCTTATTTTAGATGCTATTTAGTTAAATAAAGTTTCAGCGAAGCGCATCGGCCTATGGGCTGGAGTTTCGAATAATGTATTTTCTCTTTATTATCCCGTAGAGTGTCTTTGGATTTCAACTTCTTTTTCCCTATTTTATGGGCATTTATAAAATTGTCGTATCCAGTTACTGAGGTTCATTTGCTTTATGGAGTCAATTATTATGCTGAGAGCTGCATCCTTTTTGCAACTTTTCTGATTCTTTTTGAATCTTAAACGAGAAGGCTATTGTATAAAGGTCAGAAGTTAAGGCAGATTCATTTTTTTACAATAATCAACGATATAAAACGATGCCCTTATTTGAGCGGATTTTTTACGGAATGCTCCTCTTTTGGTTTGTTCTATCTTACGGATGCAAGACTGCGTATGACGCGGATTGGCAAAACGGCATAATTTCCCGTTTTGCGGGGACCGGAATTGCAGGATATTACGGAGACGAAGGTCCGGCCAATCAAGCGACTACAAGTGACGTTTACGGCTTGGCTATCGATAAAAAAGATAACCTTTATCTGATTGACAGTCTAAATTTTGCCGTAAGGAAAGTTGATGCCCGCGCGAATATCATCTCCACGATCGTCGGCAAGGGAATGCCGAGCCCCGCAGTCGAGTTTTCACCGGTCTGGGATAGCTTTCTGGCCAGCCGGCTTCACCCCAAAAGGGACGATCGGGTCTGAGGTCCCTCATGCTTTGGAGATCGATTCCCAAGGAAACATTTTCATAGGAGAAACGGGAACTCACCTGATCAGGATGGTCCATCGCGCTCGACAATATCTCCTGACTGTCGCTGGCAGCGGCAAATCCGGATGGGCGGGAGATGACGGGGCTCGCCCGAAAAGCCAACCTGGAAGTCCACGGATTGAGAATCGATTCAAAAGGCTGTATCTTTTTTGTCGACTTTCGTCACCATATTATTCGTAAGATCAGTTTCCCGCGGAACTGACTGTATCTGCTATCTCAAGATGTTCATCCATTCTCTGGAAAATGTTCGGCTCAAAAACAAATAGAGAATCTGGAACGGGATCTTATTTATTCAAGGACAAGGTTCATGCTTCGCCCAAGAAGGCTAGCGTATCGAGCAGCCGGAGGTTGACTTTTTGCGAGTTGACGGGGATTGAGGGTGTCGCTTCTTTAGGTCGAACTCCATGAAGATCGCGTCGTCCAGTGGATTATAGCAGTAGGATTCAATCCTCTTAAAGCCGAGCGAACTGTAGAGCGCGGTCGCCTCGACCATGGAAGAAACCGTGTCCAACCTCATTCGCTCATAGCCGATCTTCTTGGCCTCGTCGATAATGGCCTCCGCCAGTTTTCGGCCGTTCCCCTTCCCTCGGAATTCCGGCCGGACATAGAGCCTTTTCATCTCGCAAGCCTCGTCATCGATCTTCCTCAAGGCTACGCATCCGGCTAGCCGCCCACCATCATAGGCTAGGAGCAGACATCCTTCAGGCGGTGCATACTCTCCGGGCAGTCCCAAGAGTTCTTTTTTAAAATCCTGGAAAACGAGGTCAAATCTCAGCGAAGCCGCGTATTTCTCGAACAGCTCCTTGGCCATCGTGATGTCATCAATCGATTCGGTATGGACGATCTTAAACATTGCCTTGCTCTTTGCTTTATGTTTATAAATTTATACAATATAAATGACTGAACAATGTATCTCTTCGGATGCAATAAGTTGAGATACGTTTTTTTCGTAAAGCCGAATTTATTTCTCGCCTGAGGCGATAAAGATGCCGACGCTCGCCCGGGCGGTGCCGTCACAAGAATCGGCGCAGCATCGTTCGCCCGCGCAATCGACTGCCGCGTTTTTTAGCCCTGCATCGATCAACCATTTCCTGACATCCGGGCGTTGGAATCCCATCCAGCGGTCCTGCTGCTCTGTGCGCAAGAAATCGAAAGTGTGCGAGTCCAGATCGGTGATGACCAATTTGCCGCCGGGCTTAAGAATCCGCGCCATTTCCTTGATCGCGTGCGGCGGCGATTCGACGTGGTGCAAATACATGTTAGCAAACGCATAATCGACCGTTTCTGCCGAAATCGGCAATTTTTCCGCGCCGCCCACGCGGTAATCCACGCGCTCACTGCCAAGCTTCTTTTGCATCTCCGTCAGCATCGCCTCGGATTGATCGACGGCAATCACCCGCAAGCCTCTTTTAATAAGCCCTTCGGCAATAAAGCCCGTGCCTGTCCCTAGATCGGCAACCACCCGTCCAGCTTGCACTCCAGCGACCTTGTAAGCTTTTTCTCGCACCTGATCCGTAAAGAAACTCCGGCGTATGCGGTCCCACTCTGGAGCGACTTGACCGAAATAGACTTTGTTGTTCATGGCATCTCCGCCTTTCATCAAGGGTCTTGGGATCTGCTTTTTCCCGAGATAAATACTTTCCCTCTAAGGACTCCTCTCTATTTAAGGTCATCAAACGCGGGAATATTTTCCTGAAGCTTCCGATCGACAAATCCCTCAAGAATATTGTAGTGGCGAACGTAAGGTTCCATCTCCAATAAGTATTTTTGATCTTCGGGAAAATTATACACCGCTTTGTCGATCTCTGTCCCGGCGAATTTTATTATCGCCTCCTTGGAAATCCAGAGAGAGAGAAGGAGAAAATCCGCTTTCCCGTCTTTGATTTGTCGTAAAACGAACACGCCAAGGTTACCTTCTTGAGCACGATAAAATGCGACGCCAGTCTTCATAATATAGTCGAAATATTTTCCACTTTTTTCTTCCAGAGTCACGCCATGCCAGATTCTCATAACCATTTCTTTTTCTCCGCCGCGTTTTGATAAGCTCCTGTCGCTTTTTTCCTGCGCAATAACGAAAAGATGATCTTGGAAAAAATAAATGGGAACTGCAATCTTGGGAGCATACGTTTATATTTCAATTATTCCTCCCGCTTGTCGAAAGGGGAATTCATTAAAACGGAATTAAGGTTACGCGACAAAAGCTCGTATTCATCAATCATATAAAGCCTTTCAATTTTTTTCCGAGTGGATGAGTGAATTCGATTAAGGGGAACCTTTTCCAGAATAAGAGACGTTTCCTGCTCTGTGAATTCTTCTCGATCTTCAATCCAATTTAACATTCTTTTGTTCTGAGGACAAATCTTCTGGCACCGCATGCAGCCAAAAAGACAATGATGCCAGGAGGGATCCACCCAAGAGGGGAATTCGCCGCTTCTCTCGTTTTGAAACAAGAGGCAACGTTCGGCTCGAATGAGAAAGCGTTCGGACGTAATAGCGCCGATAGGGCAGGCTCGAATGCAAGCCGTGCATTTTTGGCATTCTTTCATCATGGAAGATTCAAACCAGACATCGTCCTCACACGGGAGATCGGAAAAAAAGCCATAAGCCGGTGAAAGCTTCCGCATTTGGGGATATAACAGATATTATTTCTTCTATAAGATCCGAGTCCGCTCCGGACCGCCAGGAGATTTAGAGGGAGGATCGTTTTGATGACATGAAAGTCAAAGGGCTTAAATAAATCCTTTAGCAGCTTTTCCAGAATGGCATTTGGACGGTGCATATAGGTCAACGAGAGGAGGACAGGATGGGATTTGCCTTTCCAGCTAAAAATTATACAAACTTTAGGTTGAGGATAAGCTGCGATTAAGAGCGAATTTGCCTTCGGTAATTGCTTTGGAGGCCGGAATTTAAATGAGGTAAGAAGTTCTCGAAAAAATTCGTCGCAGAAATATCCTTTAAGGCGTTTCTCCGTAGTCTCCTCCTGAAGCCCCTTTAAGCGGAGGACGGAGACGATTCGGCCTTTAAAGCCATGCTTTTCCAGATCAGTTTTGATATCCCTGATCATGATTCATGCCGATCCTTTAAATATATTCCTATATTAGATGAAATATCCTTTCAAAAAGTTTCGCTTTCTTGAAAAAAAGGTTTTGAAATTGCTCTTTGGGGCCGACAGTGACATACTAAGGAACGCCCATAATTGTTTGCATCTATGTAATAAATTAGAAAAATTTAATTGTGTATTTCTTATCAATCAGTTGAAACTTTTTTCGAGTTATCAACATCTAAGTTTCCGGATAAGAATAGAGCGTAACGTATCGAATCGGGAGGAATAAATTGGATTATGAAAAAATAAAAGCTCGCATTGCACCCTGCGGGCTAGACTGCACCAAGTGTTTTGCTTTCTCAGAGGGTGACATCAAATCCCTGAGCGCGATATTGGAACAATTATTGGGATCTTTTGACGGTTATGCAGAGAGATTTTCAAAATTCCTATTAATTTTTTCGAATTATTCCGCTTTTAAAGCTTTGCTTTCTTATCTGGCGCAGGGCGATTGTCTTGGGTGCCGGAGAGGAACCTGTAAGTACCCAAATTGTGGAGTTATTGGTTGCCATAAAATGAAGGGAGTGGATTTTTGTTTTCAATGCGAGGAGTTTCCCTGCGAAAAAACAAACTTTGACCCCGATCTCAAGAGAAGATGGATTCAGATGAATAACCGAATGAAAGAGATTGGAGTTGAAGCTTATTATGAAGAGACAAAATACGTGCCTCGTTACAAATGACAACACAAATTTTGTTATAATGAATTTACATTATGGCAAATAAAATGTCGGCAAGGATTTCATGGAAGGCATTGCTTCCGGTTGTATTTTTTATTTCCCCCCTTTTCTTGAGTATGCACTCGGCAAAAACAGGAACGAGCGAGATAGGAATATTTCTTGAGTACAGTGTAAAAGTTCAGAAAGAAGATCCCGGTCATTTTCATATAAAAGCTCGGATGTCATCACTTCAAATTGACCTTCTCTGCCTTACTATGACTCAAAATTATGGCAAGGTCAAAAAATTAGAAGAAGTTTTCCCTGAAATTTCTATTCATGGAGGTAACCAGAAGCCAATTGCATTAAAAAAGATTAATGAGTTTCTCTGGGAAGTAAATCCTGAAGGAGGCAATATCGTTGTCATCGACTATACCGTCAACACCCAGTATCCCTATTCGAGTTTGAATAGTGTCAGGCTGCCTTATAGAGACAACGACCACCTTTACTTTCCTGCTGCATCAGTCTTCATCCATCCCGAGGAAAAGTATTTGGCCGAAAATAAAATCAAAATTCGGAGAATTCTGGTCAATTTTGATTTGCCAGAAGGATGGGTGGCTGTCACAAGCTGGGGAACCAATCAACTTGCCTATGACCTCTCGCCGTCCAGCCTCGAAAATCTGAACAGCGGCCTTGTCGGAGTCGGAGGCTACCGGGTCGATTCGTTCAAGATCAGGGAGCTTCCCGTAGAGGTCGCCTTGTTGAATCCCGGGCCTGTTACCGACAAAGAGATTAATCGCGCTGTTGAGCAGGCGCTTCTCACGGGCTATAACCTGTTCGGATTTTTTCCTGTGTCCAAATTATTTGTTTTATTCCAATTCATCTTTGAAAATCCGGGACAGGGCAGCGGCAATGTGGTGGGCTGGTCATTCAATTTGAACTACAGCCGCAAGCAAGATTCATCCGATTGGCTTAAGGAAAGTGCCCATATTTTTCACGAAATCTTTCATTTCTGGAACGGAACGGAAGAACAGCCCATCAGCCGCGCTCAAAGCGATCATTCTCTCATCTGGTTTACGGAGGGGATTACAAGATTCTACCAATACAAGAACATGCTGAGTTCAGGGGTCATTTCTGAAGAAAAATATTTTCAATTTTTGTCCGAGGAGTTTAGCCAGGTTTACCATAGTTTACGCCGTGAAGATAGCCTGGATCAGATTTCTGAAGATTATTATTCTGACCGGAAAGCGATGGCTCTAACTTACAGCAAAGGATGTTGCCTCGCTTTTGCTCTGGATTCATTGCTCCAGCACATTTCTTCCGGTAAGAGAAGTTTTGACGGCCTGATGAAGAAGATGCTTGAGAAATATGATTTCAGATTGAACAGACATTGTTATACCTATCGAGAGCTGGACGGTGTTTTTCGTGAAGTCTTAGGAGAAAGATTTTATCCAAGCTATGAAAGGCTGTACGGAAAAGACGTAGTCCAAGAGTTTGAAGCAATCATGAACGTAGTTGGACTTCAGATTGTAAAAAGCAAGGGCAGGAAGTTGTATTTTGGCATCATCGATTTTGGCCCACCTTCCGGCCCTCTCAAAGCCTTTGAAATGGACAGAGAAAGCCCCGCCTACCGGTCCGGCCTGAGAGAAGGGGACATACTGCTTGAAATCGATGGCCGCTTGCTAAACGATATTCTTGATATCAAGAAAGCTCTAAATGGTGCCAAGGAGGGAGAATCAGTCAATTTAGTCATCGAACGCAAGGGGCAAAAAATAAAAATCCGGGTCCCATGGGCAAGCCTTGAGACAAGGTTTGAAATCAAAAGAAAAGCCGGCAAAATTTAAATGGAATGAAAGAGAATATTATAAGTTCTTACATTCATTGAGCAGGAGATTTTCAGTGAAAAAAATTGGGATTATTGCGTGTGCGAATACGACAAAGATACTGGACTGTCCCCTTTCTCCCTGTCTGAGAGACCTTTATGATAGGAAAGGAGAGTTTGCACTGTATAAAAATATGGAATTGGAGCTTACCGGGGTCATCTCCTGCCCAGGATGTCTGGGAGGGCTGGCGCCGGAGGTGATCCTTTCTAAAGCGAATTCCCTTGTCCATTATGGGGCCGAAGCAATTCATCTTACTTACTGTATGAACATCCTCTGTCCTTATGTCCGGATATACATAAAAATCTTGGAAGAGGCTTACCCGAAAGTGGATATTATCCTTGGCACACACGAGCCTCATGATCCTGCAGAGAAAACGAGAAATTCCATTTCTCAATTTCTCAAGCAAAAAATAGGCCAAAATATCATTCCTTGACAGAAATAGAACAGAGAAAATGTTATTTCCGGAGGTGGAGTTATGATCAAGAGAGCAATCTTCTTTTTCCATTTTTTATTAATCTTTCTGATCGGTCATCTAGCTTCGCAGAATGGTCGAATCCTTCAAGAAGTCGAGGTGCCTCTGACCGAAGAATTGCATTTAAATATTCTCAATTTTGGCAAGATTATGCCGAAACTCACGCCCTTTTTAGAAAGTATCTCCAAAAAGGCTGAACTAGTTGAAGTCAAAGAGATTAATTATTTAAGTGATCAGCTTAAAGTTAAAGGATTTCTTCTCGAGCCGAAAAAAGAGGGGAAATATCCGTGTCTTATTGTCAACCGAGGAGGAAATCGGGATTTTAGTATCTGGACTAGAGAAGAAGCGTATCTCCTTCTTTCCGAAATTTCAAGCTGGGGGTATGTGGTCGCGGCCTCTCAATACCGTGGGTGCGGCGGTAGCGAGGGGAAAGAAGAATTCGGCGGCAAAGATGTTAATGATGTGCTTTCTCTGATACCTCTATTAGAATCTCGCAAAAAAGCTGATCCTGACAGGATCGGCATGCTGGGGATGAGTCGCGGTGGCATGATGACCTATTTGGCTTTGCGAGGTACAGACCGGATTAAAGCAGCGATTGTAATTGGAGGTGTAACGAATTTATTGGACTGGGAAAAGGCGAGGCCAGAGATGAAAGAAGTTTTCGTTGAATTGATAGGCGGGGATTCCCAGACTGCTTCCGAAGCCCTTAAATCGAGATCTGCAATTATTTGGCCAGAAAAAATTTCTCCCAAAACTCCTCTTCTTATCCTCCATGGAACTGCTGATGAGAGAGTTCCTCCGAAACAGGCTCTTGAGATGGCTTCAGCCCTGCTTCAGGCCGGACATCCTTTCAGGCTTGTTATGTTGGAAGGCGGAGACCATAACCTGACGGATTTTTGGTCGGAATGGCTGGAAATCGTCCGGAAGTGGTTTGTAAAATATCTGTGAATCTGAAATAGAATTTGATCGACAGAGTTTGATTTAAAAACAGCTAAAAAATGAAGAAACAGCCGAAGAAGATGGAAATAGAGGATGGAGCTCTTAAATCCAATTTTGCCGATACCGACGCTTACGACATGCGAATTAAAAGGTTTGTCCCTTATTATGTAGAAATGATGAATTCCGTGCTCGACTGTTTGCCACAGTTAGAGAGCCACCTCGTCGTGCTTGAATTAGGATGTGGAACGGGCAATCTTTCTCAGAAGTTATTAAATAAAAGCCGCTATTTTAAATTGGTGGCAATTGATTTAACTAAAGAGATGGTAGAAAAATGTAGAGTGAGACTCGCTCAATATACAAATCGAACTGAAATAATTTGCGCTGACATGATTAAATTTAGAAGAATTTCCAATTTTGATTATGTCCTCTCAAACCTTGCTCTCCATTATCCTAAAACGGATAAAAAGAAAATATCTGTCTGCAGAAATGTCTATCAATCATTGAGGCCAGGAGGCGTTTTTTCTTTCTCAGTCATGTTGACCAGTGATTCGCCACAGTTCGCAAAAAAAAACTGGAAACGCTGGGAGGAGAATGTGCTTCAAAGTGGAATTGCCCGAGAAGAACTAGATGATTGGTATAAGACTCATCATGGGAGTGATCATCCTGTTCCCCCAAGTCTATGGCTTAAGTGGTTACAAGAAGTCGGCTTTAAATCTTGTGAACTTGTTTGGCGTGAAACTATCTTTGGTAATATCTGGGCTAAAAAGCCGTAGGATACGCATATTATTTACAAGCACTTAAAGCTTTTGGTGACATGGGCAGTTTTTTTGTTTTTATCGGTTTTGATATTTGAATTTATTCACGAGTGCGGGCACGGGCTTGGTTCTAGACTCGAAGGATATCATGTAAGCACAGGATTTAATAGAGTGGGAGATGTTAGCAAGCGGCCGAGCGATCCAGATTTCCGGCTAAATAAAATGATCCAGGGAAGATTTAATCTGAGTGGTATCCTTGGCCCATCGATCAACTGGATATTTGCCATTATCTTCACTGTATTTTTTTTGAAACAGAGAATCGCTAACCGAGTTGCCCTGCTCCTTGGATCTGGAGCAGCCATTAATGCTTTAATGAGGCTCTTTCCTTTACTCGTGTTTTTTTTCTCTGCCCTCGGAGGTCAATTTGTCCTTGAAGATGAGGCGGCTTTAGGATTATCAACCATTCGAGGACTGAAATTTCCAATGCCTTATACAAATTTAAAAATTATCGCTTCTACTCAGCCCTCGCTATTCCTTTCCGAGCCAAAAATCTATTTCTGGCCGGTCATATCTTTAATAATTTCAGTCGCCTGTTTCATTCTTACATATCATCGGCTAAAACAATTGGTCAGCCATCATATGATTTCCTGGATTTCTCAATGGCTCTTCATGATCATGCCACTTTTGGTATAGCCTATGACTTTCATCGTTACCAACAAACTCGACAACTTTATTCGTCTAAATTGGTGATCACCATAAAAAAGATGAGTCAGGATGAAAGTTCTTACCAAATGATGGAAGAAGAAATGAGACGGTAAGAGACTAAAGTATTAAGAGACAGAAATACAATGAGTTCTTTGGAGCAAGTTGGTTATTGTGGGCTCTGTGCTCAAAATAGTCGGATCCCTGAGGTATTCAAGCGACTACGGGACACAATGGAAAAGGAAGGTTATATGCATTAGGGTCAGGATATCCCAAACTTCAAGGAATTCTGGACTTTTCTTGACGGATTGTGTTCGTCAAACAAAAAGTTGTGCTGCAAAATGGAAATTGTGGCGTTGAATGGTCCTAAGAACAGCCTTGCCCCCATCCAACCGCGATCAAATCGAGAATTTACCAACCAAGACGGGAAATTGGCCGTATTAAAAGGCCATTATCAATGAATTTCTAAGCTTGCGTCCTTAGAAATTCAAAGAATAAGGAGGTTAGCCATGACAGATTCGTGCAGTCGTCGGACGTTCATGCAGCGTCTGGCGATGATGGGTGGAGTCCTCACTGTCGGAACGTGCCCAATTCGTCAAAATGCTTTTCAGTCGGTTCCCGTGCCCAAACGGATTCTCGGCCGCACGGGCACTAAGGTTCCCATCCTGGGGATCGGTCTCGGACCTCTCGGAATCGCCAAGTTCTCGCCTCAGGAGCTTCGGGGCGTAGTCGAGGCGACCATCGAGGATTGGGGATCTCCCGTCGTGGTAGATGTCCAATGGAATTATGGCGATGCCGAAACCTACGTCGCCCCCCTCCTTAAAAAGCGCCGGGCCGACATCTTCATCGTGACCAAGACCTGGGAACAGGAAAAGTCCAAGGTCATCGCCTCCGTCGAGGACAGCCTCCGGAGACTCGGCGTCGATCGGCGGACGCCGTTCTCATGAACAACATCGACCTCTTGGATCTTGATCGCATGTTCAAGTCCGATGGGGCTCTGGCAGGGCTTCAGGATCTCAGAAAACGCGGCCTCATCCGGCACGTGGGTGTAAGCGGACATATGCTGACGCGCGCCTTTGTCCGGACGCTGGGAACCGGGGAATTTGATCTGGCCATGCCCGTCGTGAATTTCGTGGATCGCCACACATACAATTTTGAAGAAAACGTGATCCCGATTGCCGTGAAGCAAAACGTCGGAGTCATGGCCATGAAAGTCTTGGGCGGTTCCGCCGCAGGGTACGAGCGCAAGGATCAGAGGGCCAAGCTGGATATATCGGATGTTGAGCTGGCGATCCATTATGCCCTCAGCGTTCCCGGTGTCTCGACCGCCATCCTTGGCTGTAAGAGCGTCGAGGAAGTGCGTAAAGCTGGGCAAGCCGCGCGACGCTATCGGCCCCTGACAGAAGAGCAAAGCCGGGCCCTAATGACACGCGGGCGGCAATTGGCCAAGGAATGGGGGACGCATTTGGGAGAGGTCTAAATGCCGATGGGGGGTAGGGTGCGTCAAAAATAAATCCGTGGCCGCGCCCACAAATCGTCCCGATAATCAAGTGTGTGCTTGTAATTCACCAGGTGCTCGGCGAGGATTATCCCAATGAAGAAATTCGGCAGTCTTGGTGGATTGAAATGTTCGACGGCGATCAGCTTTGCAATTGATCCTCGCATTCCTTATCGCTACCTCGGAGTTCGTGGCTTGGTCGCGGAGCGGTCATGGTTG
>Ga0315284_10004276_pt1 | contig 20304 bp, 14 predicted proteins | sample YL17G09_16_MG_FD_203696 | JGI IMG/M metagenome (GOLD analysis project Ga0315284, IMG submission 203696) | Sediment microbial communities from Yellowstone Lake, YNP, Wyoming, USA - YL17G09_16 | ecosystem: Environmental > Aquatic > Freshwater > Lake > Sediment | place: USA: Wyoming | collected...
GTCTCGACGCCGTGGTCGCGCAGTTTCTGCAGAGTCTTCTCGCCCAGGCCTGCCAGGTTGCTGACCGGCGCGCCGCGCAAGGCCATCTGCGCCATCTGCGACTCGATCTCCTGCCGCTTCTCTTCCTCGCTCTTGATGTCGATTCGCCAGCCCAGAAGCTTCGCCGCCAGGCGCACGTTCTGACCCTTCTTGCCGATCGCCAGCGACAATTGCGTGTCATCCACGATCACTTCCAGGTGTTTCTGTTCGGCGTCAACGATCGAGACGTGATTGATCTTGGCGGGACTGAGGGCGTTGGCCGCGAAGATTACGGGGTCTCCGTTATACTCGATGATGTCGATCTTCTCGCCGCGCAGTTCACGGATGATCGACTGCACTCGCATGCCTTTCATGCCGACGCAGGCACCCACGCAATCGACGTCGGGATCTTTGGAAAACACCGCGACCTTGGTCCGCTCGCCCGCCTCGCGCGCCATCGCCCGGATGACCACCGTGCCGTCGTAGATTTCCGGGATTTCCATTGCGAACAGGCACTGCACCAGCGAGGGGTCGGCGCGTGACACCACCACCTGCGGGCCGCGGGCCGCGCGGTCCACCATGGTGATGACGGCGCGCAGGCGCTCGCCGATCTGGTAACTCTCCAGCCGCGACTGGTCCTTGCGCGGCACGCGCGCTTCCGTCCGGCCCAGGTCAACAATGATGTCCGGGCCCTCGATGCGCTTCACCGTGCAGTTCACCAGCTCGCCCACCCGCTGGTTGTATTCGGCATAGACGGTGTCACGCTCCGCCTCGCGGACCTTCTGGAAAATGACCTGCTTGGCCGTCTGGGCCGCGATCCTGCCCAGGACGTCGGTGTTCTTGGGGATGCGGACTTCGCCCTCCACCGCCGCGTCGGGATTATATTTCCGCGCCTCAGCGACGGATATCTCCAGGTTGGGGTCAACCACTTCCTCGACGATCTTCTTCACCGCATGGACTTCAATGGCCCCGGTCTCTTTGTTGAAATGCGACTGCAGTTCTTCATTGCTCTTGTAATACTTCCGCGTCGCCACGAGGATGGCATCTTCGACGGCCGAGATGATGATCTGTGCGTCGATGCCCTTCTCGCGGCTCAATTGGTCAATCGTTTGATACAGGAGACTCGTCGTCACGATCGCTCCCCCTTGCTGCGCGGGGACTGGGTGCCGGGGGTTTGACCCCAGTCCCGAATCCCCAACCCCTAGCCCCTGCTTGTCAAAGCTCCACTACTAACTTTGCTTTCGAGATGTTCGAAAGCTCGAACTCGGCAATGCCGCCTGCGCCCAGATCGATCCGGACCTTGCCGTCGCCGAATCCTGCCAGGTAACCCTCAATAATCTTCTGTTCCTGCACCGGGTCGCGCAAAATCAATCGTGCGCGGCGACCGGCGAAATACTCAAAATCGCTCGGCTTCACGAGTTTCCGGTCCAGGCCCGGCGATGAGACTTCCAAAACGTAACGGCCCGGAAACGGATCCTCGACGTCCAGGATGGCGCTCACTTGCTCGCTTACCAATTGACAGTCGGCGTGTGAAACCCCCTCACGCTTGTCGATGTAAAGCCGCAGCAGGGGATTGATACGTCCACCCTTCAACTCCACATCAACCAGCGTCATTCCTTCCGAGGCCACTACACGCTCGGCAATCTCGCGAATCTTCTCCAGGTCAACCGCCATCTTTTTGCGACTCGCGGACGCACACACGTCCCATTCCCCGCGCTCCAACCCGTTCAAAAGCGCGCCAACAAAAAAGTGGGCTTTCGCCCACTATGTGCGTTCGCCATTTAAAGTATAGACCTCCACTCTCCCAAATGCAAGCCCGATGAAGGCTTTATCCCCGAATGGGCGTGCCGGAAGGCTGTTCCCGCACATCCCAAATTGCGCTAAGATGCGAGCCCGGTTGCGGGCGGCATCCATCGTGCTGGTAACGAGCCCTTGCCGCACTAACCAGGAGGAAGAAATGGATTCATCTCCCAAAGATAAACTGCTGGCCTTCAAACCTCAGCACTCTTATTTCGTCGGCATCGATTCCGACGGCTGTGTCTTTGACACCATGGAAATCAAGCACAAAGAGTGTTTTATTCCCAACCTCATCAAGTGCTGGAAGCTTCAGGCCGTGTCGAAATTCGTGCGGGCGGCGGCGGAGTTCGTCAACCTCTACTCGAAGTGGCGAGGCATCAACCGTTTCCCTGCCCTTACCCGAACCTTCGACCTGCTGCGCGATTGGTCGGAGCCGATGCGCCGCGGGGTGAAAATCCCCGCCGTGCCAACCTTGCAGGCTTGGATAGATTCTGGCGTGGCGCTCGGAAATCCCGCACTGGAGGTTGAGGCGGCGAAGACCGGCGACCCTATCCTTCGTCAGACCCTCGAGTGGAGTAAGGCCGTCAACCGCTCGATCGCCGACATGGTCGAGGGCATTCCCCCGTTCCCCTTCTTCCGCGAGAGCGTTGAGAAGCTCGCGCAGAAGGCCGACATCATCTGCGTCTCCGCCACGCCCGGCGAGGCCCTGGAGCGCGAGTGGCAGGAGCACAACATCGCCCAATACGCCGCCGTTATCGCTGGCCAGGAAATGGGGAGCAAGAAGGAGCACTTGAAACTTGCCGCGGGAGGAAAGTACGAGCAAGGGCACGTGCTGATGATCGGCGACGCGCCGGGTGACCTCGCTGCCGCGCGCGCCAACGGCGCGCTTTTCTACCCCATCAACCCCGGCTCCGAAGATGCATCCTGGGAGCGCTTTTTCAATGAAGCCACCGAGCGGTTCTTTAGTGGCGCCTACGCAGACGACTACCAGGCCGCACTTATCGCCGAGTTCGACCAACTGCTCCCCGAGAAGCCGCCGTGGAAGTAGTAGGAGCAGGTTCCACCGTGCAGCTGTTCCGGTGCTTTTCCTCAAGGATTCAGTGTGGTTTGGCGCGCGGAATGCGGACAAAAAGTTGGACAGGTCGGCCGAGGGTGGCAAATTGTCGCTTTTTCACCGCTGCCCCTCGCCGACCGAAGAGTTTGCCATGAACCGACAAGCTGTTTACGATACCCTACAAGAGTTTGTGACTGTTTTCTTCCTGGCCGCCGGACCGGCGCTAGGGGCCGCCATCGCTGCGGCGTGGCTGGCGGGCCTCGTCCTCGGGCTGATCGCCGTGCTCACGCGTTAGCCGGGATAGCCGAGCCCGGGAGGTTGTTCTAAAGCCTTCAGCCTTCAGCCTTCAGCCTTCAGCCTTCAGCCTTCAGCCTTCAGAATTCACAATTCGTCATATGGCTTCCGCCTGCTCAGGTGCCGGGCTGAAGCCCGGCGCTACAGCTTTCGAGCCGCCGCCCTCGCCTGCTTGACAACCTCCCCGTAGCCCTCTTTATCGAACGGCGGGCAGCCGGTGGGGAATTGACCCAGGGGGTGGTTCTTTTGCCGCATCAGGTAGGTACAGAACGAAAGGGTTTTGCAGGTGCGCAGGGGATCGAGTTCGCCTTTGGTCAAAGCGTCGCGGGCGAATTCCGGGTAGGCCAAGGCTCCGCGGCCCACCCCCACCATCCTGACCCAGCCCAACTTCAAGTTGGCGGCGCCGGCGTTGATCAGGAAGTGTTGGAGCCACGAATACCCTGTCCCCACCGTCGCGAGGTCCGGAAAAGCCTGCTGGATCTTTGCCGTAGCGTTGAAATGGCGCGCTACGCCGAGCAGGGGGTGCTCCGGCGTTTCGTACAATCCTTCGTTAGGTTTCTCGTAGGGGCGGCCGAAGTGCGGGTTGACGTAAGGGTTCCCGAGCGACACGTTGAGGAGATTGACTCCGCGTTGTCTCAACCAGCCGATGAACCGGATGGGCTCCGCCAGGTCCGGCTCGAGGGGATTCTGCGGGTTCACGCCGAACCCCCAGGGGTAAGGTTCCTCATGTGGCCGCGGAAGGCCGATTGAGTCGTCCGGCGAAACCGCATAGGGCACACCGTCATAAACGCCCAGCCGGACCGCCAGCAGGAAATCCTTTCCGACGCGCGCCTGGATTTTGGCAAGGACGTTCATCGCCAGGCGGGCGCGATTTTCCAGTGGCCCGCCGTAAGCGCCCGGACGCGTCCGGGCACTGAGCAACTCCACGAGCAGATACCCGTGGGTCATCTTCAAATCGACGCCGTCGAATCCGGCATCGCGCGCCAGCGCGGTCGCCTCAACGAAGCGGTCTTCCAGGCTGGCGAGGTATTCGTCGCTCGCCACCTGCCAGGGAGCCGAGCGCGGCGGCGAGTTCCAAGCGCTGACGTAGGGATACTTGTCGAGGACCGGATGCTCGTACGCAACCCGCTGGTCCCGGAATGAATACCTTCCGGAATGCGTCAGTTGCAGCACGCACACCAGATCTTCGCGCGTGCCAAACTCTTGCTCGTGCGCGCGGCGACATTCTTCGAGGAGGTTCTTGAGCGCACTCGCCGAACCCTCATGAATCCAGAGCTGGCGCGGGTTGGCGCGGCCCTCGGGCACAACCGCGCAAGCCTCAAACCAGATGAGCTTGGCTCCGCCAGCCCCGAAGCGCCGATAACGACGGAAGGTGAGCTCGCCGGGCCGCCCATCCAATTCTCCATCGCAGCCTTCCATGGGATGGATGGCAAGCGAGTTGCCGATTCTCCAGCCCTTGCTTCCCTGCCCGACGATTTCCACCGGCTGCGACAGCCAGTGCTTGACCTCCTCGGGGTCGGCGACGAGTGGCAGGTTGATCTGCAGTCGCTCGGCATCGCGGCGCAAGTCATCGAGTGTTTTGTAGGTGAAGTAGCGTTTGGGCATGATAACGGTTCTATTCCACCACTGTAACGGGATACGAATTCTCGCTCAAGACGCGGCCGGCTTGCTTGAGAACCAACACCAAATCATACGCGCCGGGCGCCAAGTCCGCAGGCACTGCGAAGCCCAGCCAGCCGAGATCGGCAACAGAATCCGCCGCCACGCTCGATGGGTTCCGGCTGCCGCCGACCGGCACATCCCTGCCCTCTCGTCGCAGCCGCGCCTCACAAGTCACTCCGTCGAGCACCCGGTGCTCGTCGTTCACCACCCAGATTCCCGCACTGGTTCCCTCGCCCGCGGCACTCGCCGGAAGGTTTTTCCCCTTGCTCCAAACGGTCTTTTCCAGATCGGCGCCGACCAGCACGGGCTGATACGCGCGCTGCAGGGCGAAGTAGCCTGGCTTGGGCTTGCGGTCGTAGCTTACCACCGACCACGTCACCGACGGCCAGCAATCACCAAACAGAAAGTGGAAGAACGAACCGATCTTCTTGTACTTGGCCCGCCGGTAGTGCTCGATTGCAAATTTGATCAGCTCGGCCTGATACTTTTGCGAGTTCGCGACGAACTCCGGCCAATCCGCACCCGTCTCAACCTTCGCGACATGGAACGTCTGCTCGTACTGGAAATCATGGTAGGCCATCTTCTGCCAGTCGGGTGGCCAGGCGTCGCCGAACATAGCACGAGTCTCTTCCAGCGACGGCAGCGCCTGCGCGCCTAGTTCCGAGATGATCGGCCCGCCAGGCGTGGACACGTAATTGTGATAATCGCCCGAGTACCACCCCTGATAGTGGTGCTCGGCGAAGACCGAAGTCGGGCGCACCGGCCGCGAGGAATCCTCCTGCGCGCCCACACGCGCCAGGAACGGGTCAAGCACGTTCACGTTGTAGGCGGTGGACTCGTTTTGGCAAACCCAGGTGATGATCGACGGGTGGTTATAGAACTGCCGGATCATGTCGCGCAGTTGGCGCGCCGCTTCCGCCATGAACTCGGGCGTGTGCGTGTAGTCCCACTGCAAGGGAAAGTCCTGCCAGGTCACAATTCCCGCGCGGTCGAGCGCGTCGTAGAGCTCTTCGCGATTCATGTGCACGCAAACGCGCACGCCGTTGATGTACGTGTCGCGCAGCAGCTTGATGTCCTGGGCAATCTTCTCCGGCGTGTAGCGCGCCAGCCACAGGTCCGGCACGATGTTGGTGCCACGAATGAAAAAGCGCACGCCATTCAGCCGCCACTCGCCAGTTTTTTCGTCCAGTTCGATCGAGCGCACACCGAAGTTTATGTCGCGGGCGTAAACAACTTCGCCGTCCGAGGCGAGGGTCAGCTTACACGTGTAGAGGTGCGGTTCGCCCAGGTCCCAGGTCCACCACAACTTCGGCTGCACCATGGGGAGGACGAGGACGGCTGTGGCTTCCGCGGTGGTCATCTCGACAACCGTGCTTGCCTTCGATCCGCCTGCCTCCGCCGTCAGCACATATTTGCCGGGCCGCGCCGCACGCACTTCCGCGGTGATGAAGACATTCGCATCGAAACCGCTTTCCTCGCTCTTTCCCGTGGCGAGCTTGCGCTCGTGCAGCACGGGTTGGATCTTGGCGTTCCCGAGCCACGCGGCGCGCCGGACCTCCAGAGCGACTTCATTCCAAATGCCGGCCGTTGTGCCGTCCTGGCCCGTAGCCTTGTAGACGTTCCCGGGCTTGCAGTCCCAGTGCGAGAAAACGCCTTTGATCATCCGCTTGTGGTCCGGCCAGACCGCGCCCGGCTCTTCCAGCGGGGCATCCACCGTGACCGCCAAGTGGTTGCGCCCGCGCTGGAGTTGCGGCGTCACATCAAACTCGAAGGCCTGGAAATAGCCTTCGTGCCGGCCGACCAGAACACCGTTCAGTTCCACCTCCGCGAAATAATCCACGCCGCGAAAAATCAGGAAGGCGCGATCGGAGGGCGAGAGTTTTTCAGCGAATTCAAAATCCCGCTCGAAGCGCACACGGCCGTTGAAATTCGGCAAGCCGCTCAGGTGCCAGTTCGAGGGCACAGGCATCTTGGCGGAGGCGGGCAGGTTTGACTTGTCTGCAGCAATCGAGCCGTCGGCTTTCAGAGTCGTGCGCGCCAGCGGGCTATAGTCCCAGGTTCCGTTCAGGGATGTCCTGTGCGGGGAACCGGGATTTTGGGCGATGGCAGGAACGGAACACAAGAGTAGAGCAACGGCAAATCTAAGGTGTCGCATAGCTCCTCCATGGGCGGCGAGGGACCGCGGAGGGCGTCGTCCGAGGGAGCGATTGTACCCGAGGACCAGCAGACTTATGGCGGTGAATCAGCCGACGAGACGCTGGCCGCCCCAATTCGGGACCCCACCGCGACGATCACGGTATGACTCAGCGGCTGCGGGCGGGCCGCGCGGCCTGGCGCAAGGCCGACTGGACCATCAGGAACTCGCCGACGTTTTCCAAGGTGAGCATTCCCACCAGCCGGCTGTCGTGCAGGACGGGGAGCGAGCGGCACCGGCAACTGCGCAGCAGGGCGAGGGCAGTCTCCAGCATGTCGTGGGAGTCGGCCACCTGGAATTCACGTTGCATCGCGTCGCGGATGTGGATGTCCGTCCCGCCCTGCGCCAGCGCCTTCAAGAGGTCTTCGCGGGTCAGCACGCCGAGGACGTGGTCGCCGAACACCACCGGGAAATCCTCCTGCCAGCCGGCCAGCATATACTCGACAGCGGAGGCAAGCGTGTCGTCCGGCTGGAGGGTGCGGAAGTCCGTGAGCATGACTTGCGACACGGGAATGCCGCCTAGCGAGTGGCGCATCTGGACCATGGCGGCTTCCTGTTCCGCGCCCATCCAAACAAACAGCGCGATGAAAATCAGAAAGCTGTTTCCGAAGAGTCCTGCCAGGCCAAACAGGAAGGCCATGCCCTGGCCGATGCGCGCCGCGATCCGAGTGGCGCGGCTGTACTCCATGCGGCGGGCCAAGAGCGAACGCAGCACGCGCCCGCCGTCCATGGGAAAGGCCGGGAGCAGGTTAAAAAGCACCAACCCGACGTTTACCACCATCAATTTGTTCAGGAAGTCGCCACCTACCCAATGCAGCCTTCCCCACTGCGGCTGAACCCCCAGCGTGGCAGTGACTCCAAAGAGGACCATCGCGATGAGGACGTTGACCGCCGGCCCGGCCAGCGCGACCCAGAGTTCCTGGCGCGGATCGTCGGGCATGCGCTCCAGGCGCGCCACACCGCCCATCGGGAGCAGGGTGATGTCGCTGGTGCGGATGCCGAATCTCCGCGCGATGAGCGCGTGACCTAACTCGTGCAAAACGACGCAGGCAAAAATCGCCAGAACAAATCCCACACCGGCCAGCGCCGTCAGCAGGCTGTGGCCCTCCACCCAGTGAGTGGCAAGAATATAGAGCACCAGGAGCCAGAACGTGGCGTGGATGTACACGCCGATTCCCGCCACTTCACCGATCTTCCATGACCAACGCATGGGGACCTTTCGGTTCGATGGGCTTGTCGCCGCGCCGTAGGGGCGACCCGATGGGTCGCCCGAAACCACGGCGAGCCACCGCCTCGCCCCTACGTGTCACGTTAGCACTGCGCGTCACGGCTTCGCAAGGGACGCCACGCGGCGGTTCGCATTCTGTGTTAAATTGCGCCATCATTTATTCGCGCTGACCGGCGACGAGGACAGATTGTCGGAAGGGGGCACGCCGTGGAAATCCGCAAACAAGATGCGTTGGACTATCACCGCCAGGGCCGTAAAGGCAAGATTGAAATCTCACCCACCAAGCCCTGCCGAACCCAATGGGACCTGAGCCTCGCCTACACGCCCGGGGTGGCCGAGCCCTGCCTGGAAATCAAGCGCGATCCGTCGCTGGCCTTCGAGTACACGGCGCGCGGCAACCTGGTGGCGGTGGTGACGAACGGCACGCGAGTGCTGGGACTCGGCAATATCGGTCCGCTCGCCGGCAAGCCGGTCATGGAGGGCAAGGCGGTCCTCTTCAAGCGTCTGGCGGACATCGACGTGTTCGATTTGGAAATCAATGCGGAAGACCCCGAAGACGTCATCAAGTTCTGCCAGTGCGTCGAACCGACGGTCGGGGCCATCAATCTGGAAGATATCAAGACGCCTGATTGTTTCTACATCGAAGAGACCCTGCAGAAGACGCTCTCGATTCCTGCCTTCCACGACGACCAGCACGGGACGGCCATCATCGCCGGCGCGGCACTGCTCAATGCCCTGGAGATCGCAGGGAAGGAGATCGGCAAGGTCAGGGTGGTTTTCAGCGGCGCGGGTGCGGCGGGCCTGGCTACGGCACAGCACTTCACCCGCCTCGGCGTGCGGCGTGAGAACATCACCATGTGCGACATCTTCGGGGTGGTGTACGAGGGCCGCGAAGAAGGGATGAACAAATACACTTCACGTTTTGCCATCAAGACCAAGCTGCGCACGCAGGCTGAGGCCATGAAGGGCGCGGACGTTTTCGTCGGCCTTTCGACGGGCGGGTGCGTCACACCGGAGATGGTGCGCGCGATGGCCGCCCGGCCCCTCATCTTTGCCCTGGCCAATCCCGACCCCGAGATTAGTTATCCGGAAGCGCGCGCAGCGCGGCCGGACGCGGTCATCGCCACGGGCCGCTCCGACTACCCCAACCAGGTGAACAACGTCCTGGGTTTCCCGTTTATTTTCCGCGGCGCCTTGGACGTGCGCGCTCGCGCTATCAATGAGGCCATGGAGATCGCCGCCACCCGGTCGCTCGCGGCGCTGGCCAAGGAGGATGTGCCCGATTCGGTCCTGAGGGCCTACGGCGGCAACCGCCTGCAGTTTGGCCCGGAATACATTCTTCCCAAGCCTTTCGATCCGCGCGTGCTCATCCGCGAATCTTCCGCGGTGGCGGAAGCTGCGATGAAAAGTGGCGTGGCACAACTCCAGATCGACCTGGAGGAGTACCGCGAGCAGCTCTCCCGGCGGTTGGGACGCACCTACGAGGTGATGCAAAACGTCAGGCACAAGGCCAAGTCTCAGCCGAAGCGCATCGTCTTTCCCGAGGGCGAGCACGAGAAAATCCTTCGCGCCAGTTGTCGTGTGCTGGAAGAGAACATCGCCCAGCCCATCTTGCTGGGGCGGCAGGCGGTGATCGAAAGCAAGCTCCAGGAACTGGGCCTGGGAAAACTCAACGCGGAGATCATTGAGCCGGTGCGCTCGCCCAAGCTGGACGCCTACGTGGAGGAGTTCTTCCGGCTCCGCCATCGCAAGGGCGTCACGCGTAGCGAAGCGCGCGACCTGGTGCTCAACCACAACTACTACGGGGCGATTATGGTGCATGTGGGAGATGCCGACGGCTTCCTGGCGGGCGTCGCGCAGCATTACCCCGACACCATCCGCCCGGCCTTGCAGGTGATCGGCATGCGGCCCGACGTCCACCGTGTCTCGGGGCTCTACGTGCTGGCGACCAAGAAGGAAGTCTACTTCTTTGCCGACACCACGGTGAATATCGAGCCCACCGCCGAAGAGCTGGCGGAAATCGCGCTCCTTGCCGCCAGCGAGGCGCGGGAGTTCAACATCGAGCCGCGCGTGGCCATGCTTTCGTTTTCGAATTTTGGCAGCACGAAGCATCCCTTGTGCGAAAAGGTGAGCCGCGCCACGGAGATCGTCAAGCAGCGCGCTCCCGACCTCATGGTGGACGGCGAAATGCAAGCCGATACCGCCGTCATACCGGAGATCATCGACCAGGACTACCCGTTTTCGTCGCTCAAAGGCGGCGCCAACGTTCTGATCTTCCCCGACCTTGAGTCGGGCAACATCGCCTACAAGCTCATGATGCGCATCGGCGGAGCGGAGGCGCTCGGGCCGTTGCTGATGGGCATGGCCAAACCCGTCCACGTCCTGCAGCGCGGCTGCGAGGTTGAAGAGATCGTCAACATGGCGGCCATCGCCGTCGTCCACGCCCAAACCAGCGGCGAACAACTTTCACTGCCAGTGTGAGCCCGCCCTCATTCCCGCCGCCTTCGTCATTCCCGCGTCCGTCGGGGGACGGACCCGTCCCGCTGACGGGCACGCGGGAATCCACCCCGCGCCCGCGCGCCCTCACTCCTAGGCGCGCGGATTTTCGCAGACATCAGAGCGCACGTCGTCTGACGGGCCTGCGCCAGCCAGCGGAGGATGCTAAAATGGAAATCCTGGCTTAGAGGCAGAACCACAGGGATACAGAGGAGGAAAAATGAAATCCTTTGCTTCGTTAATGAAAACGTGCGCACTCGTAGGGATTTGCGTTTGGTTCGCGGTGGCGGGGGGCGTTGCGGCGAGCCCACAGCAACAGCCAGCCACCGGCCCCTTTGCGACCAAGGCCAAGGTTGAGGTCAAGACGGGAGACACAGTGATCCCGCTCAAGCGCGAAGAGCAGATCGCGTTCATGTTCGTCTCAGCCATCGACAGCCTGGAGGACGATTGCGGGCGCCACGCCGCCGAGCCCTGCGTGCTCGAGGCGCTCATCCGCGGCCCCAAGCCCAAGGACCCTGACTGGCCGGTCGGCAAGCTCAAGTTCGACCCGAACGCCGCAGACCCGAACTACACGTACAAGGTCGTGCTGGAGAACGGCAAATGGCAGGTCTGGGCCAATCCGCGCAAACCGGGCCTCGGAGGCCTTTACCTCAGACACGGCTTCGGGGGCGGAACGTGGTACAACCCCGCCGGACCCGCCACCGAGAAGGACAAGAAGATCAGCGGCAGCTCGATTGAGGGGGACTTGTTTACGGCATCGTAGCGCGGGCGCTCTTGAATCGGAGGGGCGCTTCGCGAAGCACCCGCCAATAGCGGGTAGCGCAGAGTTTCGCTTCCCAGAAACTCTGCGGCTTTTCATTGGGGGGAAACAAGTTCCGTCCGTCAGCTGACGGATTACAGACCAACTTTGCGCTACCCTGCTTTTGTCGTCATTCCCGGGCACGCGGGAATCCACCCCGCGCCCGTGCGATTGTCATTCTGACCCCGCCGCGCGGGGGAAGAATCTGCATTTCGGTCCCATCCGCCAAGTAACTGCAGACCCTTCGCCGCGCTCAGGGTGACAGCGTGCGGATTTTCGCAGACATCAGACAGCCCGTCACCTGACGGGCTTGCGCTACCTGCGTCCGTGCGCCTAGCCCCTGTCGTTGCTCGATGTTGCCTGTAGGTAATGTCGAACCGCGACCTGTTCCTTCGCAAGCTCAAGTTCCTTCAGGGCCGCTTCCTCTAGGTCCTCTCGTTCGTCCCCAAAGGACGCGCAAACGTACTGAAGTGCCCGGGAAAAAAGGCCTCCCAAATTGTCCTTGAGTTCGAGAACTGTCGCACCGGTCTGCCAAGAAATCTCGTAATCAGGACACGCCAAGGAAGAACGCGACGGAGAGATCGAAGGAGTCAACAAGTACTTGCCGCTCATGTTTGCAAGCCGAACCGAAATTTCAACGGAACCCCAGTAGTTGAGAGCTTGGTAAAATCCGACAGCAGAAATCAAAAACCCCAAAATCGCAGGGTACACGTCGTCGAAGCATACATACATCGGGGCTTCAGGCGATTCATAAGGCTTCTTAATGTACCGCTCAAGGATCTCCACAACCTCCGTGGACGATTCTGAATAACCCACCATGCCGTAGGAATTGAACTCTGCAAGTTGAAGGAAAGTTCCTCCCGAGTGCTGAATAATGCCTTCCTGCACGCTCCTCAACTTCCCACGACCGAGCGGCCAGTTTTCCTTCGAAGTGACCCGGATGAGCGGAAATGACAGAACAGTTCTCCTCAGTTCAGGGATAGACGCCAGCACCTCTTTAGGGAAAGCTGGAACGCATATAAGTTCTGTGAGCGGAACCGTGTCCATGAATTGATCCACAGCATATCGCCCGAGCCCGGCACCCGACTTTTTCAGATAATCGCCCGTGTATTCCCCTTTGAAGAATTCCCACCTGTTCCTAAACCGCGAAACAAGGTGCTCCTTGCGTTCTGCTGCTACCTTGCGCCGCCTGAGTAGCTCCTGAATGTCCTCCACCGTGGCCCGCGTGAAGGGATTTGAGATGTTGCCGGTCCGCAGGTAAATGCCCTGCCGACCGTCAACCGCATGCGGGGTTGCATCACTCTCTGGAACGCGAATCACAACGGCGCATCGTTCCTCTCCCAGCCGCACTACCCATAGGTCAGGGAAAACTGGGGGAGAAATCGAGCTGACGCATATTTGATAAACACGCTCTGATATCCCTCGCTCAAACTCGATTCCGTCAATCGGTATGAGCGGACGGTTCTCTTGATCGGTTCGCACACCGATTAAGATGAGGCCGCCATGGGTATTTGCAAATGCCGCTACATGCTTGGCCAAGTCTGATGGAAAGTCCTGTTTGTAATCTACCCGCGCGGCCTCGCGGATTCCCAATTGGCAGAAATGCTCAACCATTTCCTGCGTTATCTCATCCGTTGGGGAGACGGTAAAAAGAGTCATGATCATAACGGCTGCAACAGGCCAGGTTTATGCCCGTCTCATCGTTTTGGCTGGAGCTCTACTTCTCCGAAATCTGCGGATAGCTGATAGCCACGGCGTGTTTTTCATGTCCGTCAGCTGACGGATTCGCAACGTTGCGGCCTTGAAAAAGGCCACGGCACAACATCCGTGCACTGGCTACCCGCTTTCAGAAACCCTTCGGCGCGAAGTACATGAAGCTCGATGTAAGCCCGAAGAGAGCCGCCAAAAACATCAAGAACACCGCAAAGCCGAAATACAATCTCGGACTGAAGTCTGCGGTATTGGGATTCTTGGGGATCCCCTTCTGGGTGAGTTGCTGGACGCTAAGGGTATTGAACAATTTTGGCGTCTTGTGGCGACCTATTCGCCGCCCCCGATCGTATTCCGGTTTCAGTTCAGGGTGACTCTCAAGAACCGCTAATTCATACGTGTCACCCCATTGTCGAAGCCACCCTCTCCAATGTATATACTCCAATGCGAGCTTCGCTAGAATCATTATTATTGATGCACATAATAATATATTGAATATAAGCAGCATCAAATAAATAACCTTGCGCGCGGCGATGCTGGCTAGGTATGGAAACGGATTTTGTAACTGCTTGCCCGATTCATCAGTGTTTGAAATGGCCTTTAGGTCAACCACTCGCCCCTTCAACTCTGGAATCGCCTCAGGTGAGTCGTAAATGTACACGGCAAGGTACGCTTCATCCCCAGAGTTCAAGAGCGGGAACTCGCAAAATACAACGTTCTGGCTAGCGTCCAAGTTCACTTTAAAGCTAAATCCGGGCGGGCTTGTCCCATCGACGACAGCGTTAATCAACTTTACGTTTTTTGGAAAATAGAGCCCTATTGGTTCCTTCACGTCTTCTGATCGAATGGCTAGCGCACCAGTATTCTTGACGGCAAAACTCATCTTGGAAATAGACGTGACCGTCTGCCCAGCAATTTCGACCTTTACAGTTTTCTCGAGACCTCCGGACCCGACGGAAACCAGGTGGCTGGAGCCAAGGTATGTACATGTGAGCCCCTTCCTGCGAGCTGCCACAGTCGTCAGCAGCGCAGTCATGGCGATCACTACGCTGAAAATCGGAACCAAGCGGAAGAGCTTCGAAAGAACTTGCTTTTCAGTCTCTGCCACTTCTCCTTCCCCAAAACAAAGAGTTGGTTGCGGCGACAATGTACTTACAATGTCCAGTGTTTACGGCTCGGGGGCGCCGCCAATATCGCGTTCTTTGCGATGTGTACAAGTGGATTGGCTTCCCGCACGCAGCGCGCGCGCCCAGTCGGCCAGGCGCGACATTTAGTCCGAGCGCATTACCGCTGCGTTACCACTCCCGTATACAGCTACGAGGGGGGCAATGCAAGGGGCAAAAGAGCAGGGACTAGGTTCTAGGGACTAGGGGCTAGGGGGAAAGAGCAGGGGACAGAAGAGCAGGGGCTGCGTGCTAGGTGCTGGGTGTTAGGGAAAAGGCGAACCCCGAATCCCGAATCGCGAATCGCGAATCCCTAACCCCGAGTCGGCGGCGGGATCGAGGCGAGGAAGAATAGATAGGCTCTGTGATGTAGGCTAGGTTTCGTTGGCCTCCCCTCCCGCAATTCTCCTCCCGGCAATAAATGACACCAGTGAGACTAATGAGACACTTTTTGTAACTCATTGATATTTCGCAAGTTAGATAAATTCTTCGCCTCGTTGTTTTCTTCAAGTGTGGCATTCCGCCCCATTAGAGCTTCAGGGTAAAGTCGCGGTACGCCGGCCAATCGGGAATCGAAGTCGCGGCCGCCAGTCTGCTTTGACCTCTTCAGGAATCGCTCTGTGCCTCTGTGGCCTTTTGACTCCTTGCCCAGAGCCAGTTCACGAACGCAAGGCCCGCCGTAACGGCCATGATGAGCAATTCCGCGCGGCCCATGCGCGTCGCCAGAGCCAGCGAAAATCCAACCGCCAGCGCGGCGAACGCTCCACCGGCGGGCAGGCGCAGAGCATTTTCATCAGGCCGCTTCCGGCGCAAGACCGGCAGCGCGGCAGACGTGAGCGCGTAAGTCAAGAGCCGCGCCACCGCCGAAAGTGTCACGTTCCAGCGGAAAGTTCCCGCCACCGCCAGCAGCCATACCATCAAGCCGAAAGCCACGATCGAAACATGCGGCGTGCGGAAGCGCGGATGCACCGCCCCCAGGAACGGAGGGAAATCCTCGCGCTCCGCCAGCGCATAAGTCAGCCGCGGTGTGTTGAGCATCATCGAGCTCAGGTAGCCGTAAACAGAAACCAGCGCGCCCACGGTCATCAGCGCTGCGCCCGCCGGCCCCATGAACTGCGATGCCGCCGCGGCGAGCGGCCGGTCGATCTTCTCGGGCGAGTCGAGCACGCCGAGCACCACCACCTGAATCGCCGTGTAGAGAAACGTCGTCACGCCCAGCGCCACGAAGAGCGCAAACGGAACGTCGCGCTGCGGGTCTTTGGCCTCGCCCATGGGAAACAGCGCGGCCTCGAATCCGCCGTAGGCGAAAACCAGCACGAGCACGGCGTCCATCCAGGCGCCGTGAGGTGCGAAGGAAGGCGCGACGAAGGTGCCGGGATGCAGGAAGAAAAGCCCCACCAGGCCGAAAACCATCAGGGGTACAAGCTTGGAAATGATGAACACGTTGCTCAACTGCGCCCCGGCGCGCACGCCACGGTAGTTGACGAATGCGAGCATGCCGATCAGCAACGTGAGAATCGCGAGCCGGGGGATTTGCTCGGTGGCTGGACTCCAGAACTGTGCAAGGTAGATGACAAAGAGATTGGCATTGGCCGCCGCCGCCGTCAGACGCACGAGCCAGGAAACCCAGGCCATCTGGATTCCGGCGAACCGCCCGAAGGCTTCGCGCGCGTAGAGGTATGGACCGCCCGCTTCGCGAAAGCGTGATCCTACTTCCGCAAAGCAGGCCATGATGACGCCCACGCCCGCCGCCGCGACGAGATACGCCCAGGGGCCCGCCTTGCCCACCAATCCTGCCACCACCGATGGCAGCCCGAAAATTCCGCTGCCGATGATGGAGTTCAGCACCAGCCCCGTGAGCGTCCAGCGCCCGATGGCGCGCACCAGCTCCGGATGTTTCTGCTCCCCCATCTCAATTCCTCGCGCGGCGATGCAGCATAGATGCAACGCGGCGGCGTTTCAACCGCGGACTTGCGGCATGATTCTTCCCCTTGTGCGGACACCTCCCGACCAATAAAATGAGCGCCCACACTGGAGAAGAATATGAACAGACGATCCCTTGCTGTGACTATCGCCTTTCTTATTTCAGCGCTTTATGCATTCCAGGTTACTTGGGCGCAGAACAAGCCGCGCGCCCGTGACCTGGGAATTCCTTTCGACGGAACGCCCGGCCCGCTCAACGCCATCACCGACGTGAAGGGCGTGGAGGTCGGCCACACAACGCTCATCTCGGGGGAAGGAAAACTCGTCATCGGCAAAGGCCCCGTACGCACCGGCGTGACCGCCATCCTGCCGCGCGGCAAGTCGCTGAGCGATCCGGTGTTTGCCGGCTGGTTTTCGCAGAACGGCAACGGCGAGATGACCGGCACAACGTGGGTCGAAGAGTCAGGCTTCCTCGAAGGTCCGGTGATGATTACCAACACGCACAGTGTGGGCGTGGTGCGCGACGCGGTGATCGCCTGGCGCGTCCAGCGGGGCGGGCCGGACGCGACCGGCTACTGGTGGTCGCTCCCCGTCGTCGCCGAGACGTGGGATGGCTTGCTCAACGACGTGAACGGCTTTCATGTCAAGCCCGAGCACGCCCTTGCGGCGCTCGACAGCGCTCGCGCCGGAGCTCTCGCCGAGGGCAACGTGGGCGGCGGAACAGGAATGATCTGCTATGAATTCAAAGGGGGCATCGGCACGGCGTCTCGGAAGCTGGATGAGAAATCCGGAGGCTTTACGGTTGGCGTGCTCGTGCAGTGCAACTGCGGCCGGCGCGACCAGCTCCGCATCGCGGGCGTGCCGGCGGGCCGGGAGATTCCCGAGAAGCCCGCCTACGGCGACGACACCGGCTCCATCATCATCACTGTCGCGACGGACGCTCCCCTGCTGCCCCATCAATTGAAGCGTCTGGCGCGCCGCGCCACCATGGGGCTGGCCCGCACGGGCAGCACTTCCGGCAACGGCTCGGGCGACATTTTCATCGCCTTCTCGACGGCCAACGCCGGCGCCTCCAAGGCATCGGGCCTTGCGGAACTGAAAATGGTCGCCAACGACCAGATGAATCCCCTCTTCGAGGCCACGGTCCAGGCCACCGAGGAAGCCATCGTCAATGCCATGGTCGCTGCTGAAACCATGACCGGCGCAAATAACCACACTGTCATCGCGCTTCCGCACGACCGGCTAAAAGAAGTCCTCAAGAAATACAATCGGCTGGCGGAACCCAGCAAGTAGGGGCGCACGGCGTGCGCCCTGGCGGGTTTCCGGCCGCTCTGGACTTTCCCGCGCGGCGAGAATATGCTGGTCGGTTGCCGGGCCGGGCAAGCGCCGCAGAACGGAATCTGCACAAAGGCTTCCCATGACGACGGCTGTTAACAAACTCCGCCTCGCCGAGCGCATGTCGCGCCTGGGCACGGAAAGCGCTTTTGATGTCCTGGTGCGCGCGCGGGAACTCGAAGCGCGCGGCAAGGAGATCATTCATCTCGAGATCGGCGAGCCCGACTTCCCCACCGCTCCGCACATCGTCGAAGCGGCGGCGCGCGCGCTGCGCGACGGCTGGACGCATTACGGCCCGCCCGCCGGGCTTCCGCAACTCCGCCAGGCGGTGGCCGAGGATGTTGGAACCCGGCGCGGCATCCGCGTTGATCCCGCGGAAGTCGTCATCACGCCGGGTGGCAAACCCATCATGTTCTTCACCATCCTGGCGCTGGTGGACCGCGACGACGAGGTGCTCTTTCCCAACCCGGGCTTTCCTATCTACGAGTCGATGATCCGTTTCGTGAATGGCCGGCCGGTCCCCTACGCGCTTCCCGAAGCCAGCGATTTCGACGTGAATGTGGATGAGATCCTGGGAAAGATCACCGACCGCACGAGGCTGATCATTCTCAATTCTCCGCACAACCCCACGGGCGGAGTAATGGGCCGCGCGCAAATCGCCGCGCTCGCCCGTGAGCTGGCCGATCGCGACGTCTTTATTCTTTCCGACGAAATTTACAGCCGCCTGATTTTTGAAGGCGAGCACGCCAGCATCACACAATTCCCCGGCCTGAAGGAGCGGACCATCATCCTGGACGGGTTCTCGAAAACCTACGCCATGACGGGGTGGCGATTGGGCTTCGGCGTGATGCGCCCCGATCTTGCCCGGCAGGTGGCGCTGCTAATGACGAACTCGAATTCCTGCACGGCGGGCTTTTCGCAAATCGCCGCGGTCGAAGCCCTGCGCGGCGATCAGTCGTGCGTAGAGCGTATGCGCGAGGAGTTCCGCCGTCGTCGAGATGTAATCGTCGAAGGGTTGAACCGCGTCCCGGGCTTCCGCTGCCGCACGCCCCACGGCGCGTTCTATGTGTTTCCAAACATTACCGGCACCGGAAAAAGCTCGAAGAGCATCGCCGATGGGCTGCTGAATGATGCCGGCGTGGCGTGCCTCTCGGGCACCGCCTTCGGCGACTGGGGCGAAGGATTTCTGCGCTTCTCGTACGCAAACTCGGTTGAAAACATCCAGAAGGCGCTCGAGTGGATCGAAGCCTGGACGAAAGAGAATCTCTAATCAGGTCCGGCTCCGCGGGATTGTGCTATAGTGTATTACATGTATTTCACTCGCGAGGTGCGTCATGCTGACGGTCCGACTTCCGCCCAGGCTGGAAGCCCGGCTTAATCGGCTTGCCAAACGCACCGGGCGTCCGAAGGCTTTCTATGCCAAGAAGGCCATAGCGGAGTTTCTCGACGAGCAGGAAGACTACCTGATCGCCGTGGCTCGCTTGGAAGACAACCTGCCTCCTATACCGCTGGCGGAGGTCGTGAAACAGCTTGGCCTGGACGGTTAGCTTTGAGCCTCGAGCCCTAAGCGAACTCAAGAAGTTGGATCGGTCCGCCCATCGGCGGATCGTGCGATTTCTCGAGGAGCGCATCGCTGGAGACCCTGACCCACGAGATTCCGGCAAACCCCTGACGGGAGACAAGGTGGGACTCTGGAGGTACCGAATTGGAGAGTGCCGCATCGTGTGCCGGATCGACGATGAGCACATGGCGGTATTGGTGCTGCGGATCGCGCACCGCAAGGACGTGTACCGCTGACCCTCTATTGAGAGGTGCCTTCGACCGTGGTTGAACCGTTCATGGCCACAAGCAAACGACGCTTTCGCATATTCGCCACCTGCAACATCGGCGACGCGGCGCCTGTTTGGAGCCATGCTGTGCAAGATGGCGGCGCTACCCTCGCCAGCGGGGTAGGCGAGCCGCAGACCCAGCGGATTTCAAGGTGACGAGGGAGGTAGGGGAGGGAAAAGTGTCGGACATATCGGTCGGAAGAGCGACAGTTTCGGGCTTGGGGATTCTCAGGAGAGGTAAAACTGGCTCTTGCATGGCCCGTGGAAGCACCTACCACTGCAAACCCGAGTGGACAACTGCATTCAGTGGCGGTCAGGTGTATGTTGCCGGTCGGCCGGGAATCGAAAAAGGAAATGCCGTTTGAAATCGGAAATTCCGGTCAATAGCGAGCTCTCTGGCGCGATGGTCGGCGCGCCCGAAGTGCAAATCTCGGGAGGCATCCATCAATCCCTGCGAGGAAACCATGAACACGTGTAAACGAACCGCAACGTCACACTCTATGAAAAAGCGCCCCAGGGTGGGCACGCTGGCCGCCGGTCTGCTGGGCGCAGCCCTGCTGCTCCTTGTGACTTCCATGGCAGCGTTTGCCGAGCCCATAAGCGTGTGTCCTACTAATCCGCATTACTTCCAGTACAAAGGCAAGCCCGTTCTCCTCATCACTTCCGATCACCATTACGGCGCGATCATCGACAAGGACTTTGACTTCGCCAAGTTCCTGAATTACATGGGAGACAATGGCATGAATCTGACCCGGATCTACCCGGGGGGATACTTTGAAACGCCCGATGAGTTCCTCAAAGG
>Ga0315284_10004277_pt1 | contig 20299 bp, 17 predicted proteins | sample YL17G09_16_MG_FD_203696 | JGI IMG/M metagenome (GOLD analysis project Ga0315284, IMG submission 203696) | Sediment microbial communities from Yellowstone Lake, YNP, Wyoming, USA - YL17G09_16 | ecosystem: Environmental > Aquatic > Freshwater > Lake > Sediment | place: USA: Wyoming | collected...
ACTTAGTTATATCCATATCAAATGTATGTAAAGAAACATTAAAAGTTTTTCTATGAAGAAGATAGTTATTATATGAATAATCATGATCTTCTTTACATACATTATTAAATTGACTATTTTTTACATCTTTAGTTTGTTTATTATCTCCAGTAAACCAGTTGCGAAAGTTGAGAAATGCATTATAATTAGGAGCCAATCTATTATTCAAAGTAATAGTTGGATATTTAATTATATTTCCGGTTCTAATTTCAGTTATTAATTTGGATACTAGTTTTGTCATTTGATTTGTGAGAAGATAATTATATTGTTAATTAATCAATATAATTGATTTTCTTAGAAATTTAGCTGAGCAATAATAAAATTGTAATTAAATGTTAACTTTTATCATGAAGATAAATCTATTTTTAGGAACTCTAACTATCTATTTTATGATAAATTTTATAAATATTTTTTGTGGTATTTGTATCTATTTTTATTATTATGTGTTAAATTTTACTAACAAATTAATAAAAAAATCTGAAAAATTAGATGTAGATTTTCAAGACTTAGACGACGATGAAATCGAGTGTTTAAGCAATTGTTTTTCGTCTTTAGATACAAGATATTATTCTCAAAGACGAAAAACAATTAATAAACGTCCTGAAGAATTATCAGACTTTTCAAATTAAATAATAATTTTCTTCAGTTATACTGAAGAAATGTAAAAATAAATTATATAATTAATCAATTTTGATTCCTTGTTCAGCCAGCATTGCTGCTATTTTCTTGACATTTTTATTTGATTGAACAGCTCGTGTAATTACTTTATTAAAATAACCAGCCACCAGATGTAAATCTCTGGGTAAATCAGCAAAAATAACTATACGTAATTTATCAGTATGATTCCAAGCTTCATGCAGTAATGTATCATCCCAAATAACTCCCTCACCTTCACGCCATTTGAATATTTTACCATCAATTGCAAGTGCAGTATCTCCTTCAGGAATAACTAAACCATAATGATATCTCCATACACCAGCATGAATTCCTTTATGAAGACTCAATTCCATTCCAGGATGGAGTATGCTTACATGGAGTAATGTAATGTCATCACCCATTTCCTCCACAATATTTCGAAGAGTAGGGAGATATTTAGCCGTTCCAGCCCAGGTATCTAAAAATTTAACCCATAATGTTCGCCAATTTTTAGATCCTTGTAACCATTGACCTTGAACTTCATCTATATCTGTCATTGCTACTCCCTCATAATTATGTAATAAATTATTAACTTCTTTTAGTATTTTATCATGTTTCTTTCTTATTAAACCTTCTAATTTTCGAGCACTTTTTAAAGGACAATATTCGGCTTTCATTAGAGAAGGAATAGTACCAAATCCATTTGTACTATATCTGGTACTAGATAAATCATTGTAACATTCAGCATTTTGTTTATTTTTAACAGAATCTAATTTCTTACCCCACCAACCAATAAGAGAATAAGCAAAAAGAGGGTTTGAAATATAAACTATCATTAACCAAGTTAATATTACAATAATTAATACAATTGCAATTATTATAATATAGTTCATACTTATTTTTAATATATCTGTTATTAAAATTTACAGATAGATAAATTTTAATATATCTGTAAATTTATCTAATTAAAATTTTTATTTTTAGCTAGTTTAGCTAGCTAAAAATTACGAAAAACTATTCTTTATCTTCTTTTGACAGTCTAACTGTCGTTTTTTTAGTTGTAGATATTTTCTTTTTAGTTGAAGATTCGGTATTTTTTCTTAAAATAACTTCTAAAGGTTCATTTTTTGAATATGCACCCATGTTAGTTTCATTTAAAATACTTTCTCCATTAATTAGAGTAATTACTTTATCTAATTTAATTAAATCTTCAGGATTAGATTCATAATCTTTTACTCTAACAGTGTAGAATCTACCATTTTCATCTCTAAGATGAGCTGTCCCTGTAGCTTTTGGTGTTTCTCTAGGAGATTTCTTTCTAGTTGGAGAAGCTTCTCTTTGTGTTGGTGAAGTTCCCGTTTTCTTTTTAGTTGGAGATTGGGCAGTTTTTGTAGATGAAGAAGGAGAAGAAGAAGAAGGTGTGCTTAACGATAAAAGTTCAAATTCTTCAGCAGCTGTATCATTATCTTCATCCCATCCCTGAATAATATTAGGTAACGGTTGCATTCCTGATAATAAACGAAGATAATTTTCAGTTGTTAAACCAGAACTTTGAACATTTTCTCTCCATTCAGGAACTTCTTTGTTAAAATAAACAATTCTCTGTGCATGTGTCATTTGTGTAGGATCATCACTAACGGGAGCAGTAGGTGTTGTATGTTTAGAATCATAAACTTCAGATTTTTCTTTGATATAATGATCAACACTTATGCTTAAATTTTCAGCAATATTTCTAATCATTGCTAATTGTTCATTTTTATCTGCATCTGGATGTAATAATCCTTCTTCTTTTAATTCTTCACCTGTTTTTTCTAATTGATTTTGATTATATTTACTTTTACCCTTAATAGTTATAGTGGGTTTACCTTTACTTTTATCCTTTTCTTCTTCTTCTTCTTTTTTCTTTTCTTTTTTCTTTTCTCTAACCATTAAAGTTCCCTCTCCTGATTCTAACCTTCCTGAACTAGTTAATGTAAATGTTGTCATTATCGCTTGAATAAAGGGATCATAGTATGAAAATACTGTTTGAGCTTGAAAAATATGTGAAGGTATTTTTTTATCTCCTAAATCTCCTTCTTTACATTCAGTTTCTATTTTATGTAAAACAGCTATACTTTCAAAATGAGAAGCTTGAAATTTAATAACTATGCAAGGAGCTTTATGATCCATCATACTTAAATTATCTAATACAAATTCATTCTTCACAGTTCTATCTAATATAATTTGAAGAACATCAAAATCTCCTGTCCATGGTCCTCGATTCAAAAATTGAGGATGAGGGTAGCCAGTACTATCTAAACAAAAAACATTAAATCCGGTAACTTGACAGATAAGATCTAATGTTGCAATACCGTGAAATTTACGATAAAACATTTGATCAATAATGGTTTCTGGTTTATATGTTCCACTATTAGGAACATTAGTTGCATTGTTAAATTCATCTCCTCGCATATCTGTTTCTTGGAAAAATATTACTGGTAAGTTAAATATTCCCATTGTAAGAGGAAGACTTCTTATTTCGTGAGAAAAAGCATATTGTTTAGATTGATCATCAGACATACCGACTGATTGACTTGTCCATAAATGATATCTTGGATCAGGATATAATTGTTCAAATTCACGAAGAATAATATTATATTCAAATTCTGGACTATTAAGTTGGTTATTAATCTCTTCAAGATTTTGTTGAGTATTTTCATCTTCACCAGAATTAAATATTAATAACTTTAATTCTTCTTTTATCGAAAGAAGATTATTTCGAGCTTCTATAGATAATCTTAGTCTTTGAATAAAAGATTGTTTTGCTTGAGTATTTCTCAAATTAAAAGCTTCATCTAAAATATAGTAATATGCTGCTAAAGTTTCGATATTAGAAAGTATATATTTCTTTTTAATTTTATTTTCGAGGTCTAATTGATATTCTTCAGCTGTCATATCTAATTCGTTCAACTCTTCATCTGTGGGTTGATTTAAATCAGTAAATAAATATTCAGCGATATTAGCTTTAAATAAACGAGTTAATCTACCACGTTCTAATGCATGTACTTTACCAGTTTTCCATGTCTGGCTTACATTTTCTACTTCTGGAAGAATGGCTTTTAAACATGAATAAAACATGCACGAATAATCTCCTATATCGAATTTTCGTGACTCATGTTCTTCAGTTGGAGCACCGCCATAAGTGTCCATATTAACAACTATATTCTTTTTATACCATTTGGCAACACCTCGAGAAATTCTAGATGCTTCTGGTAAATCATCGACATCATAGCCAGATAGTCCTTGTCCAGAAATTATTGGCATACTTGGAGTTTCTCGAATATAAACTCCAGGAACAAGAGGTATATCACAAGGTGCTTTAGAAGGTAAAAAAACTTGGAATTCTTCTTGAGTTGGAGAAGGTTCTTCTTCTTCCTCTTCTTCTATCGGATGTTTAGTCGTCTTTTTGAGTGTTTGTTTCAATCGAGTCGTCATTTTCTAATATTAAGATTAGATTTTTATATATTCAATTTAATTATTTATCTGCCTTCTAATATTTTAACATTTTAAAATATTTTTAATTTTATCATCTTAGATGATAAAATATTTTATCTATTAATTATTTAAAAATAACTTATTTTTATTCATTAAATATAGTTTTAATTAAACCGTCATTCATTACCTGACCTAATGGAATAAATATTCCATATAAAGGAATTAATTCTCCTTCACGATCAGTAGTTATTAAACCCTGATTGCCATTTTTATCATCTACAAATGTAATTTCTTCTTCAAAATGTGTATCTTTATCTTCCCACCATGATTCACCTGCTGAACCATGATGTCGAGGATCAAAATGATGATAATAAACATAAACAGTAGTCATTCTTTTATTAGGTGATTTATTTCCCCAATTAGGATCTCCATATCCACCCCAAAATTCAAAAGAAGCTATACCACCTGCTAAATCTACAGCAGTATTAACATCGCCTGCATTACGATTAAACCATAACTTTTGATAATAATTTACTTTCCTGCTATCATCTGTTCTAGCAGTTGGATAAAAAGAAAATTTTTCTTTAGAAATACAAAAATTTCGTGACATTATTGTAAATATTTGATCATTTTCAATAGTTTTTGTATATTTTCCTTTGGTTTTACTTATATTAACACAGTCAGGATTAGGTTTATATCTTCCTACGCTATCTGGATTTGGAGTTGGTACTTTAGTATCCTTAATAAAAAGAGGATTAAAATAAACATAACCATCATTATTATCATCTTCATCTGGCATAGCAAATGTTTTAATAACAATACCTAAAACATCTACAAAATAAGCATATTGAAACAAGGATCTACATTTGCTATTTATATCTAAATTTTCTTTTACAGTATCAAGAGTCCAACCATTAGCATGATAATAACGAAATAAATATCCACCCCGACAATTATAAAATAAACTATCAGTATCAACTCCATCTCGATGAAGTAATTGTTTCAAATATGTTTGATTATCAATCGAATTACATAGTTCTTCCATACTTTCAAAATCTCCTATCCAAGCATAAGTTGTTTTAACTTTAAAGACTTCTTCTGGAAATCCTTTCTCGTCATCAATTAACCATTCATCAAGTTCATGACTGTCAAGTAAGGGTTTTAAATCTTTGTAACCACTTTTACCTTTCATCTTCGAAACAGTTGTATATTTAGAAGATGACTTTGCTTTTGATGAATATTTTTCTAATACTTCTGTTTCAACTTCAGCTAAACCTTCTGGAATATCTACATCTCGGATATTATCTCCCTTATAATAAACATATTCTAATTCTAAGTCCATAGGAATAACACCTACATTTTTCATTATATCAATTGCTAAATCATATAATTCTTCTAAAGGAAGCCATCCTTTAACTAAAGGATTTAATACCTGAGCAGTTTCAGATGGAAATTTTGTTTTAAATGATAAAGCTTCATTAGCATCTGTGAAGAATTGTTGACACATTTCCATTTTAATTACATTATCTTCCATAGTTTGATAATCTGGGTATGTAGCAGTTAAAATAGCATTAATTAAACTAGGTAAAGAATATATACTAATATCATTATCTTTTTCATCTTTGCTCTTTTGAAAAAGAGCTCCTAATGATTGCCATTCAACTGGTTTATTTTTCTCTGATCCTATACTAAATCCAAATTGAAGTTGTTTATAAGCAGGAAAATCCTCATTTTGTGTAGCACTAATTACTTTATTTTCGTCTTCATGAAATCGTCGTTCATTCCATACTCTTCGACTCAAGAAATCAGATCTTCCTGTAAATCTAAGATTAATTCGGTTAGTTCCTTCTGGTTGAGGTATTTGTTTTGAACTAGTTTTTCTTGAAACAAAAGATTTGTCTTTTCCCCCTTTGCTTGGTAAAGTTTTTCCTTTAGAAGAGGAAGAAGATTCTTTAGAAGAACCTTTGGGAGAAGAAGGACTTTTACTTGAAGACCTATTTTTGGGTGATGAAGGACTTTTTCTAGAGCCCTGAATTTTAGAAGAAGATGTCGATGTACTCATTTGTGTAAGGGGGATAGATTCAGAAAAAAGTCCAATTCTTGCTACTCCAGACACAAATAATTTAGCATAGGAATGTTCAGACACAGACATACATTTTTCTATTTCTATAGGTTCAATATTCATTTCTTTTAATGGAATTTGTAATTTTAAATCATCTAAATTGACCATGTATTCTGTTTGATTTGTAACAATTGAATCGGTAATATTAATTTCTAGCGATGGAAACTCTTCGCTAATGTTTAAATCCATTTGACATGGTCCTAATGTTATTTTTTTGACATTATTTTTGTCAATGGTATTAGTATTATTATTAAAAAGATCTATAACTTTATGTCCTTCAATTGTCATAAATACAAAATATACTTCTTTACCACCTGCTCTTCTATATTCAGTTGTTAATTGTTGAATGGTTGATATTAAACCATTTAACATTTCTACATTTTTCCAAAAGAAAGATAAAGATAACATGCTAACAATATAAAAGGGTTTTATATCTTCTTTTGATTTTGTTTTCTTTGTTAATTTGGATTTGGAAGACGCTGTTTCCCAACCAAACCATTTTTTCGCTGCTGAAAGTATTTTTTCCGTTTCTTCACCACCACCTTCAACTACATTCACTCTATCTTTAAGAGGTTCATAATTAGAAGCTTCTTTATTTTTATTATCAAATGATTCCAATCGAGTCCACATTTCTTTTATATGCTCAGAATCAGGTTCAATACCTAAAATTTTACTAAATCGAAGCCATTTTGACATTTGTCCACCATTACCAGTTCCTATTTCAAAAAGTATTGCTTCATCAGGTATTTGTTCATATAATTTCTTTTTAATTCGATTAAAGCTATGTCTAAGTAATCTAAATGTTTCTCCCAATAAAGTTTTCTCTTCTAAAGGATCATTAATATCATCCCATATTGAACCAGCATAATCAGTTCTATTAGGAAGAGGTTTATTAGCTCTAATTTGACGAGGTACTAATCTAATTAATATATTTTCACCGATTTCAATATTGCCTGGTAAAATAGCATTACTAGAGGAGAAAGATTCTTTTTCTTTTTGAGAACAACTTTTCTTTGTTGATATATATTCACATTCTGCTATTGTAACAGAAATATCTATTCGTTCAGGTTCAAACTCAACTACTATTCCTGATGGAGTTTGTTCAATTAAATCATTATCCCATTGTACTTGAGTGTCTTGATCAAATGTATTATAAAAAGAACCTTCAAATGGAACTATTACATTGGATCTACCTCTTCCCATTAAAGTTGCTGGTCTACTATCACTAGATTTACTTTTATCTACAAGAAGATCTATAGTTTGATGATCCCATGGTTTAAGTTTACAAATATCAGCATGTTCAGTAAGTATACGTTTATTAATGGGTAATGTATCTGTTAATGTATTATAAATAGCATTATTAGGTGTGAATACCATACCATCTGTTTCATATTCTGCATTTACAATTTGTTGTTGTAACTGTCTAATTACTTGGCTTAAAGATTCAAAATTATCATTAATAGGAATAAAATCTTTATTCACAAAAGTAAGTCCAATTGGTTTTAAATCTATTTCATCAGTGATTGAACGAGCTAATTTTAGTCTGTCTTTGTGAGGTTTTTCCTGTACTTTATTACTAATATTTCCATTAACTGGATATAGACATAAATCAAAAGGAATATACATATGTTCAGTGGTAATTTTAACTTCCGATGCTTTGCTTCCATTACTAGTAATGGAAGATGCTTTTCTCTTAGCTAATGGAACATCTTCTCCATCAACCATAAATCCATTTAATTTTAATATTTGTTCACTATTAGAACGAGCTAATAAATTAAAATCATATGGAGGATAAACTAACCAAAATCCTCCATTAAATATAAGAAATTGTTTACGTTCACCATCTGCTTTAATAGTCCCAGTATATTTAACTTTTCCTCCGATTAAACCTCCATAAACTACATCTAAATATTTAAGATTTCGTGCTGGAGCCATAAAAGTATGATCAAGACTATTTCGATTACCACTAACATTTTTCAATGAAAAGTTAAGTTTTTCAATCATATCACCCTTCTCTTTTTCAGTGTAGGCTATTTTAGATGCTTGTTTAGCATTCCAAATATCAGCTAACATTAAAGATGCATTAGTAATAGAATTAGTATCTACTACTACAAGAAACTCAATTTCACATTCATAACTATATGACGGTGCTTCTCTGGGTTTACGAGTAATAACATAAGTCATATCAATTCGATAATAACCATCTTTATGTGTAAAACTTTTTCGTTGTTTTTGTCGTGAAAGACTAGCATTTACTAAATCTTTCTTATTTATTTTAGCTTGACTAAAGACTTCAATATTAAGTGAAAGACGTAAATTCCATATATCATTATCTATATTATTATCTTTATCTAGTGGAGTTTTAGTTGTTTGGATAATTTCAGATGATCCTTCAGTAACAGTATATCTATTTTTATTTATCATATAATCTGTTGATTTCGTTTCATCAACAGGAAGAAAATTATCATTAGATGAAACGAAATCTAAGATACGATAAAATTCTGTTAATCCTAAATTTTTGATCTTTAATTCGACCTCTAAAGATACACTAGAATCTTTCTTTTGTAGATCCTGTATTTTCTTTTGATTTCGTTGGATCATTGGTATAGCAGTATTAAATTGGTCAATTAATGCCTTAGAAACTTGTGAATACTTCTTTCCAGAGACGCTCATTTTTGTATAATATATATTATATAGTTTTATGATAGAAAATCATATTTTCTATCATATATCTGGTGAATTATTATAGTTTTCGTTAATTTTATTAACGAAATTTATTATTTTTTGATTAAAATGGACCTCCTGTTTGTGTTTGTCCGCAGTCACAGTTACCATCATCCCATGGTTCTTCCTTGTCTTCACATCCAGACATGAATGGTAAGCATTGTTCAGACATATCGACAATAAGATGAGAAAATCTATCGCAAGTGAAGAAAGAATATCCTTCACATAATTCACTACCATCTTCATGAGTGAAAGAAAGTGAATTAATTTCGATCCAATATCTAACACACTTTCCACATTTCTTAGCATCATAATCAACAGTCGAACAACATCCCTTAGGACAACAATCGACAACCTCGCAATGCCATGTACCAGTGCAATGGTAAACATTGATGGGACAATCGGGAACTGCAGGTACACGGCAACGGCACTTATCACGAGGTTTTCTGCAACGGTTGCAACTATCATGTGCACCATAACGAGGAGCACTAGCTTTGACACGATCACCTTTAGCAGCAAAACCACCCTGTTTTCCTCTAAGGAAAGAAATAGCAGCACTAACCTTGCTGGAAGTTTTCTTATCAAGTTTGCCACCTGAATCAGCAGATTCGAGAGATGCCAATGCTGCAGTAAGGAGACCACTAGCAATATCAGATCCTGAATCTTCCATATGATTGCACCACTTAATAAGACGAGATAATTCGCTAGAATCTTCTTCTCCATCACCCTTAGTACGAGACACTCCGTCTCCATCACTACTGCTACAATCAGAGTCACGTTTATGGTGATGACGACGTTTGAATGCGTAAATTGTGAATTTAGCTTCCTCACAGATTTTAAGAGGAGCAGGGACACAACAACAACCAAAAGGCCAAATAAAAGGAGTAGGAACTACCACCGCAGATGTACTTCCACCACAACTAGCACCACGATGGGGAAGATCTGCAATCTTAAAATGAAATTCTTCAAGTTTAACACCATCATCATCTGCACAATATTGAGTTACTGCACAGAATTTATGTTGATGTTCACCGGGACATTCACCAATTACAGGATTGGAATCAAATTCGGGCCAGAACTTTTGTCCAATACAGGAAGGAAGACAAGGAACTTCTCTCAAAATTTCCTTGGCTGTACGACGAGCTTCATCGCCAGCTCGTTTAGATTGCCAGACTGCAAACAAATCACCGAGAGTCAAAGGTCTGCAAAGATCTCCTTGATTGGGACAATCAGTGCAAGATTGATCACCATCAGAGCATGAAGATGATGATACTGATGAACAAGATTCACTTGATTTGGAAGACTTAGAACAACTTGTCTTAGAAGAACGGCTTGAACAAGATGAAGGACTAGAGCTTCGAGAACATGAAGATGAAGAAGATGATGAAGAAGATGAACATGAAGATGAACGAGAGCTTCGAGAACATGAAGATGAAGAAGATGAACATGACGAATCAACATCGCATTTATTAATCGCTTCTCGTTTACGAGAACGATCATCTTTCTTTGTTTTATCTCCTTTAGTATTTTTTTCACCTTTATTAGCAACTAATTCAACATTACGACTTTTCTCACCTTTACTAGGTGCAGTCTTTTTCTCATCTTTTCTAGAATGTTTCTTGCTCTTACTCTTACTAGAAGACTTATTTTTTGAGGAATGTCGGGTTTTAGGAGCAACTACTGGAACAGCTGCAGCAACTACTGGAACAACTGCAGCAACTACTGGAGCAGTTGCTGTGAGAGCTGGAATAACTTCTGATACACCTCTACTAGATGTTTGCTTGCTTGAATCACTCTTAGAACGACTCTTACTAGAAGAGTGTTGTTTGGTTGAGTTATTATTACTCTTACTAGTAGAGTGTTGTTTAGTAGATACTTCGGTTGTACTAGAAGCAAGTGTAGGTGCTGTTGCAACAGGAACATTAACTGCAATTTGAGTAGTATTTGCTGAATGTTGTACTCCTCGGGTAGCGGGTACTCGAGATTCAAAAGTTCCGAGTGTTTTGTACCATTTTTGAGTGGCAGATGCAGAGCCTGGCTGAGTAGCAGAACCTGTTGAAGTAGAAGCTGCCGTATTTCCAGCAGAAGAACTTGGAACGGTGACCTTTTGGGATGAATCACCCTTTTTGGACGTTGATTTAGTTACAGGCGTAGACATTTAAAGTAAGAAATAAAACGATTTATTAATAAATCAATGATATTTCTTCGTTAACAATGGGGTTATACAAATTTTTAACTAACCTGTATAGAAATATAATAAAATATTATTGAATTTTATGTTAAATTTAACGTTGAACAGACTAAATAAGATGGGAATAAAGAATATTAATAAAACAGCGGAGAAAGAATCTCCACGGGCTTTTACTAGAGTTAAAGTTTCATCTTTAAAAAATAAATTTGTCGCTGTAGATTCAGCTCTTTGGTTATATACCAATATGTCCACTGCAACTAAACAGGTTGTTGCTTATATGAAAGATATATTAGAGGAAATAGATAGAGGAGAATTAATGCAAAAATGTATTGCTTCGGCATTAAAATTTCATACTTATATGTTAAGAAATGAGATTTGTTTAGTCTGGATACGAGATGGAAAGACTCCTAAAGAAAAAACCGCTACTCGAGCTAAACGTAGAGAAGCTAGAGAGGAAAAAGCAGATAAAATATCTTATATGAAAGATATATTAAATGAACAGGATATTTTACTTCGAGATCCAACAGATATGGATGCTTTACGAAAATTACTTATATATAATGTTATAATATATAAAGAAGAATTCGAGACATTTTACAATGTTCTATATGGACTCGGTATTCCAATTATAGATGCTCCAGGTGAAGCTGAGGCATATGCTTGTTCTTTAAATCGAAAAGGAATTGTATATGGTGTTTGGTCTACAGATACTGATTGTTATGCTTTAGAAGGGATAAATATGATAACTGGATTTGAAGGTAAAAATGAGGATAATGAAGATATGTTAAGTGTAGTACATATTCCATATTTACTGGAGGATATGGAATTTGACACTGATCAAATGAGAGATTTCTGTATTATGTGTGGAACTGATTTTAATGATAACATTCCAAATATTGGTGATGGACGTGCCTATAAATATATTCAAAAACATGGTAATATTGAAGAATTTGAAAAATCTATTTTAAATGATAAGAAAAAATGTGATAAAATAGATTGTAGTATTCTTAATTATGAACGATCAAGAGAATTATTAACTCCTCCAGAATGTGATCTTAATTTTAATTCAATTAAATTACGTTTCTCAATTGAGAGATTTAGAGATACAGGTAAAGATTTGAGTGTTCAATATGGATTATCACAATACTATGTACAATTAGAGGGATTTATGGAGAATGAATTTAGTCTTACTAAATATGATGTTAAAAGTGGTCCTCATGCTAAAAAGAAAGGTCCTGTAATCATGGTAAAAGGAAAAATAGTTAATAAGAAAGACGATTCACAACCTAAAAAAGAATTAGAAGTTAATGAGGAAGTAACTTGTTTAGCAGATATACTAGCAGGTAATTTTAAATGTAAAGATGATAATGATGATGAAGAAGAAAAAGATGAAGGAGAAACTAAAACTAAAAAGAAAAATACAACTTTATCTACTAAAGCTAAGATATCAATTAAAAAGAAAGTTGTTAAATTAGAATAAATTGATAATTACATTTAGAAATTTATAATTTCTAAATGTATTTTGTTGTCGCTACTGGTTGTAATAAAATTGTCTCATTTATTGTGTGTTTTTCTACTACATTAGAAAAAATTAATGCTTTTTTAGAAAAGAAATTGGAAACTTCGATAGATAAATTAAAGAAATATAATGAAAATAGTGAGTATAATTCAGATGAAGATATTATAGAAGTTCCATTTGAATTTTCGGAAATTGACTTCGAAAAGACTAATTTCTTAGGTTCATATGTGCTCTCCGTAATACAATGGAGTAAAATATATAGAGATAGAGATAGATGTTTATATCACGATCATATGATATCTATTTTTAAAATAGATAATGAAATTGAAGACACAGTAGACATGATTGAATTTATGGATAAAATTCAAATTATCTAAAAAATAATACAATTTCATCAATATAGTTGATGAAACTTATAAAAATCTATTATTTATGGACATGGACCCAGACTCGGACATTGAGCTATACCAAGGTTAGTATCCATATGAAAAGCGTACATAGGATTTATTCCAAGTACTCCCACAGGCATAGCGGAACCTCTACAAGGAGTTCCATCTGGAAATACTGGTTGTATTAATTCGACACAATTATTTGCTGTAACAGTTTGAGGTCCAAGTGGACCTTCACCCTCACATTGAAGAGTCCCATCAGAGTTTACTGTATAACCTACACTACAATATTCACGACAAACATTAATATAATAAGTAGATATAGGAATAACAGACATTCCTAATGTTTGACCATTAACATTAGTCTCTATAAAGTAAGCTCCTGTTAACTGAGCGTTATTATAACAACAAATATTTTGAGTTGGATCTACAATTACTAATTGATCTAATGGTCTAGTACATAAATCTGTATTTTGTATAATAATATTCTCTCGTTCTTCTGACCAAGCTTTCATACTAGTTGCACTTAAAACTATAAATAAAATTATTAAAACTATAATAATGCAAAACATAATAATTAGAGCAGCATTCATTTTATAATTTGGTTAACTAAGTTAACCAAATTATAAAAAATTTTTCATGAAAAATGATATATTATGAAAAAAAAATTTTCATCCGAAATGCCACATATTAATTACAATTTAGAAACTGTTCGACAGTATCTTCGTATTAACAATATTAATCCTAATAGATTCAAAAAACATGCGGAAATAATTTCTTATATTAATCTTGATGTTTCAGTAATCGCGCCTGTTTTGGGAAAGAATCAAAACAGGACAGAAAAAAAACAGCTTTTGAAGTTAAAAATGAAACTATCATAGGATACTTAGAAGATCTTCAACATCAAGAAGTTATGAAGTTTTTAACAAGAAATAATCATAAATACAGACCAAATATTACTAAAAATCTTTTTAAATTTGTTTACAATCTTGAAGGTTGTTGTTATCCAGAAAGGAAGTATGTTTATGTCAGAGGAGATGGTTATTTCGACGCCAAAATCAAGTTAGTTACAACCATTAGTTCTGATAGTTTCAAATTAGTAAATGGTTACATTCGACGAAATGATAAATGCCTGATTGATCAGCGACAAAGTGTAATCAGTATTAATAGAATCTTGAGGAGAAATATTATAACTATTGATGATAATTCTCTATCTCAGCAGTTGAATAATAACTGGTATGGAATTATTATTCAACCAGTAGACGAAGTTTATTACTTCACAAAAATTATAGGTTTAGCAATAGTAGATATGATGTTAGAAGATGTGAAAAATATGGTTACATTTTCTTAATATTTTACAATTTTCTCTAATTTTATTAGAGAAAAATTTAAACTCTGCTAATTATGAAAGCATAAAAAGGAAGAGTTTTATTATTTGGAGAAACTAAAAATCTTTCTTCAATATAAATTTGATCTAATTTGTCAATATTATATGTATAAATATCAGCTATTTCTTTAGTTCCTTCTAAATAGAAACGTTCTCCTGTTACTTCTATATATGCTGCATGTTGAACTCCCAATGTTACTTTTCTATTTGGGAAAATTAAAATTAAAACTTCATCAACTGATGAAGGTAAATATGTAATAGACTCAACAACTCCATTAGTAGGAGGAAAAGATATTCCACCTCCCTGTTGAGAAACAATATCTTGAGCTACAACATAGCCTTCATTTAATTGTAAAAATGAATCAATAAATTGATTATATTTTTCTAAAATAAGATCAAAATATTTATCATCAGAAATGTCAGGTAATTTCATAGATGAATTTTTTCTCATTTCATTGGGATGACCATTTATATCTCTATAAATGACCGGTGATTCAGCAATAAATATTTTACACTGGGATAACCATTTTTGAGTATTTATAACTACTGAATTAGGTAATACACTAAATCCAGTTATAATAACAATTATTTCTTGATCTGAATCAACTATAATGTCATTCATATTACTAGAACCAATACTTACATTTCGAGGACAATAAAGTGTTTCACCAAGTTGCTCCCAACTTGGATAAGCAAAAACATTTACTTCATAAGAAGAATTAAGATCTGTTGTTGATGAATATCTAGGAATTTGTAGATATAATGACTCATCTTCATTTAATTTGAGAGCACCTAAATATTCCCCGATACCAGAACCAAATCCTTTACCAAACCAAGGGTGGGCATGAAATATAGGAGCTCCATTTGAATGACCTATATTTAATCCACTTACTTGTTTAAATAAACCACTAAATTGAACCAATTTACCTTCTTTTTTATCAGTGTCTTGTTTAGGAGAAGTAAATATAAGTACCATAACCAAGATAACTATAACAATAACAATTATTAAAATGATAATATACCAATTTATCTCCATTTTAATATATAATTAGTAAATTTTTATTAGCCAAAAATTATTTATATTAATGAATAAATAATTTTATATAACTTCTGATTAAAGAATGACAACTGACCTTGAAATTAGTGTAGCTTTCATAATATTTATTATGATCTTTACAATAATAGTTTGTTGTAAAGACGATCATTATATTGAAAATCGAGTTACACCATATGATGATAATTCAGTTGACAATAATTTCGAACTTGAAGTTATTGAGGTTGAAATTTCATATAATAATGAAAAAAATGAAGTAAATTCAAGTTATGATACTAAATCAAGTAGTTCTTCAACTTCATGTAATGAAAGTGAAGTTTAACATTTCAACTTTATTACATAAATTAATATTTTTCCACACAATAAGTGCAGAAAAACCTAGACTCAAATAACGATTTGATACACTTTGAATAGGGGACTGGATTGAACACGATGGACTGGATTGAACACGATGAACTAGACATAATAGACTAGACATAATGTATTATATAATATATATACAGGACAAGAAGAGAGAAACATTTTCTCAAATAAGATTTCCAAAATTAATTGATTTTTGAGGTGCGTTATTAAAATGGTTACTTTTTCAATTAATTTTGTTGGCGATTAAAAATATTAAGAAAAATCGAAAGACATTCTCTTCAAAGAAAACATTTCACGAATGACTGTTTTAACTCGGAATACTATCTCTCTTTTTTCTCCTCTTCTTTTTACTTTTTACTTTTTACTTTTTTTACTTTTTTTTACTTTTTTTACTTTTTTTATTTTTTTTACTTTTTTTTACTAATCCAGAGTGTATCAATCGGTCTTTAAGTCATCGGTTTAGAATATTGGTGAATCATAATTAAAAATTCATTTATAAATTTCGTTAATCTATTTTTTTATCTGAATAACGGGTTTTGTTTTAACAGGTAAAATTTTATTTATAGACGAATCTGCTGATTTATTAATAATATTTATTTTTGATGTACTAGTAGGTTTATTAATAGGCTTTGATGTACTAGTAGGTTTATTAATAATATTTATTTTTGACGCGCTAGTAGGTTTTGTTTTAACAGGTAAAGTTTTATTTATAGACGAATCTGTTGATTTATTTATTTTTGATGTGTTAGTAGATTTTGCTATATTTATACCCGGTCTATTATTAATTTTAGGTAATACTTTAGAATTTAATAAAACCTCTAATGCTTTTAATTGACACTTGGCATCTCCAATATCATCTGCTTTTCTTATTTTAGCCATCAATTTCATAAATTTTAATGATTCTATATCTTCTTCTTCTTCAAAGAATTCACATGCTTTCTCCACGCTCCATTTCTTAATTTGGTCTTTCTTTTTCATGGGTGGAGCTCCTAATAATCTAGTTTTAAGTTTAGGATCCATTTCTATTATAACTGGCCGATTTCCTTTATCTTTTAAATAAATACACAATGCACAAATAATATGACTTGATATTCTAACATTATCATATGCAAAAGAGAGTTGAGACTCTATGCAAATGTATTGACAATCCTCTAAATAATTTTCACATAATTCTTTTATTATTTTACACGCATTAATATAATAAAAATTTTCTTCACCTACTTTAGGAATTTTTTCATTATTAGGAAGCGTAAAATTTGTATGTGAAAACTCAATAGTTTCTATTTTACCATTTGAATACCATCTTTCCACTCTAATAGCATTATTCTTAATTGCAGGATCAATCGATCCTACTTGAATCCAATCTTCTCCATTTTTAGGTTTAACAGGTGAAGGAAATGTATGTGGATTAAATACAGAGAAAAAAGTTAATGGATCTTTTTCGGTAGCACTTTTAGCTGCTTTTTTTCTAAATCGAGAAGATCGTCTAAACATTTAAAATATATTTATATGTTAAACATCATTCAATATTAAAATATACTATAAATTTAATTTATTAATTTTCGTTAATAAATTTAACAAAAATTATTATTGAAGTAAATCATTAATTTCTTCTCTACAATTAGCATATACTTGAATAAGACTTTTAAAATATTTTGACATAGCCTGCACCATTGTTAGTAAATCTTCTTTTTCTAATAATTCTTTTGATTCATCTGTAAGATAAAATGATGGAATTTTAAACATGAAAACTAATCCATTACCAAGATTAGTTTCTCTAATCCAATCATGGATATTATCTGTTACAAAAAAGGGTTTAATTAAATGCTGTGCTGACATTTTTTTAATTTTAAATTATAAAAATATTTATATGTTCACTAATAACAATATATTTTTATAATTTAAAATTTATTTAGTAAACGTTGCTTCTTTTTCACATTTACAAATTGCTGTAAGACCAAATTTTCAGCAAATGTATGAATAAAATTAACCATATCATAAATCAATTTATGATATATTATAATAATTTATGTATTATTTAGATCTTCTTTTTGATCTTCATCTTCATCATCTTCGATTGGTGGAACCACCATTATTTTATGTCTTCCTACTGTAGAAATAGGCATTATAATTTGCATAACACTTTCATTAGCTCTTACTGCAACAACGCCTCCATTACCAGCAATAGTTTGAAGTTTAGATAAAGCTTTCATAAAATCCAATGGTACTCCAAAAGAATCATATTCGGTATCATTATCTTTTATTACTATCTTCATTTTGCCTTTAATTACTTTAATATCTTTATAAATACCCCAACCAAAATCTTGGTCAGATTTACCCTCTTCTCCTTGAATACGAAATCCACGAGGATAGACCATTAAATTAGCGTCATCATATCTATGTCTAACAAAACTTGTGCAAGTAGAACATAATTCGGTTAATCTAACTTTTTGATTAGGATCTTTCTTCAAAGGTTGTAAAGAGTTAAAATCGTAATCATCAAATTCTTCAACATCTTCTGAACCTATTTCAATTTCGCCATATGGTGCTGAGTTAGCAGAAATTTTAGATGCTTTCATATAACTATCAGGAATCCATTCTCCTACTTTTCTACCTTTTTGTTTTTCTTTCATAAATTCTATAGCTGCATCTGAATATTTATAAATAGTAATTCTAAAACCATCTCGTCGAGCAATAGTTTTGCATTGACGGTGAAATGTTTCGGTGGTTGGAATATAAATATGTCGTGGATCAGGTTCATCCACAGTTTCCTCACCATAAGAAACTTTTCCATTCTCAATAATTTTAATTTTTTGTTTAACTTTCTTGGTATTATTTTGATCATTAAACAATTCAGGATTAACATAAAAATCAACTATAAAATCAGTATTATCAAAACTAGCCATATTGATAATAGTTGTATCTGAATTTGCTCTTATAATATCCATTCTATCTCTGTAAAAAACTAATGGTACCATAGTAGTAACATTTCTAAAATATTCCACCACTTGCTTTAAACAATTTCCATCTGAAATTTCAATGCGAGCGATAACTGAATCATCTTTAGACGTGAATCGTTTTATCGATGATTCAGGAATTTTACTAGATGAATTTCTAACTGATTTCTTAGATGTTGTACTCATGATTTTAAATAACCGCCAGCGTTAAGAAATTATGTAAAATTTAAAAAATCTTTCGTTAAAAATCTTTTAAATTTTACATAATTTCTTAACGGATATTTAAATTTTAAAGTTATTCAAACAATGACAACTCGAGCATTATTAATTGGTATAAACTACGAAGGTAGTTCATGCAGTCTTAAAGGATGTGTTAATGATATCCTTTCAACTAAGGATAAATTAGTCCGTATTTATGGATATGATCCTAAAAATATTGTTATAATGGAAGAACATTCATTTGATCCAAAACTTATTCCTACTAAAGATAATATGTTAACACAAATTAAAAAGTTTGTAGGTAATAAGCAAATGAATGTTAATGCTAGATTAACATTTCATTTTAGTGGTCATGGAGGTGGAATTAATGATTTTTCTGGAGATGAAGATGATGTTAAAGATGAATGTATTTACCCCCTTGATTTTACTAAAAAAGATAAAGTATACGATCCTAAAACTGGTAGAACAACAAGTCAATTAAGATGTATTACAGATGATGATTTAGATTTATTATTTGATAACGAATTTTTTGATCAGACTACAAAAGTTAGACGTATTTTTGATTGTTGTCATTCTGGTACAATGGGTGATCAAAAAGTAAATATTTCATTTGCAAATAAAAAGACTCGATGTGTATCATCTTCTAATAATAATAAAGACGTATCATTTTTTAATATTAGAGATGTTGGAGAAGTAAATGTTACAGCATGGGATTACAAAGAAAATAGATATCGTTTAGCTAAAAAATCAGATTGTGTAGAAAGATTTTATAATTCTAATGAAGTTAATTATTTGTTGTATATTATAGTGAATTATAGTTCTTCTCCTGTAATACAAACTTTTAATGTTGTTACTTCTTCACCTATTACTGCTTCTCCCAATGAAGAAGCAACTAAAGATATAAAATTATCTTCAAAACAAGATGTAATAATCAAAATAGATCCACATTATGAAGATAAAATTTATGATATGATAGATATTTCAGGATGTTTAGATAATCAAGAAAGTGCTGATGCATTTATTAATGGAAAACCTAAAGGTGCATGTACAGATAGTTTATGGAAAGTGATGGAAAAAAATAATTATAATCAAACTATTTTAGAATTATGTAATAATCTTAATATTGCATTACAGAATGGTGGTTATGAACAATCACCTAAATTGTCTTTAGGACAATATGTAGATGTTAAGAAAACTAAAATTAGTTTTTAAAGTGTATTTTTCG
>Ga0315284_10004279_pt1 | contig 20294 bp, 17 predicted proteins | sample YL17G09_16_MG_FD_203696 | JGI IMG/M metagenome (GOLD analysis project Ga0315284, IMG submission 203696) | Sediment microbial communities from Yellowstone Lake, YNP, Wyoming, USA - YL17G09_16 | ecosystem: Environmental > Aquatic > Freshwater > Lake > Sediment | place: USA: Wyoming | collected...
GCTGCCATCACGCCGATGGCTTCGTAGAGCCCTTCTTCCGTCACCGGGATTCTCGTAAGTTCTTGCTCCATCACCATGCTCAACACGATTATACTGAAAAAGTGCTTCAGATTCTAAGCCGGGCAAGGGGGTGATTCGTTTTACCTACCACGCGACGCTGTCCGTCCTTCCCTTGCTTCTCAGACTGGCTTCTTCTATATTTTGGCGTCCGCATCGTCCAGTCGCCTCATCACCCATCCTTCGCGGTCAGCTATGGTCAAGCTCGTCGCGCTGTACCAGACTCCCGCAAACACCGACGCTTTCGATTCACATTTCGCAGACACGCACTTGCCTCGAGTCAAGAAGTGGCCGGGACTACGAAAGATCGAGGTCGCGAAAGTCACCGGCACTCAGATAGGCGAACCAAAGCTCTATATGATTGAGGAACTGTACTTCGACGACGAGGAATCGATGCAGAAGGCTCTGGCCTCAGCTAATGGGAAGGCTGTCGCGCTTGACATGATGGAATCTGCACGGGACTCAGTTACGGTCTTCTGCATCATCGTGATGATGAGCTTCACATTCAACATCGCCATCGGAATGACGGCGGGATTTGTGGTGTATCCGTTGTTCAAGATTCTGGCGGGAAGGATGAACGAAGTGAAGCCGGGGTTGTGGGTCCTTGCGGTATTATCTCTTCTATTCTTCCTTTTCTATCCCTATTAGCTGACGGAAGGTTCGATGGCACAGGTCCGTCGAACCTTGATATAGATCTTTCCTTCTTCGCAGACCAAGCATGGAGCTCATCAATGAAACGTCGCGACTTCATCAAGTCAGCCCTCGTGGCCAGTGTTGCCACTCAAATCCCACCCGCCAGACCGATGCCCGCCCGGACGACTGTCCGGTCGGACGGGTCGGGCTGGCATCTCAACGCTCAAGACGCTAAGATGAGACCCGCGATCGAACAAGCAATCCCAAAGCGCATCTACAAGGGTGACATCAAGCTCTCGGTCGTCGGGTTCGGCGGAGTTGTTGTCATGGGCAGCCCGCAGGACCACGCGAACGATATCGTCGCTGAAGCGTTCGATCGCGGAATCAACTACTTCGATGTGGCTCCCTCGTATGGCGATGGCGAGGCTGAGCTAAAGCTCGGTCCAGCGCTGAAGCCGTACCGCGACAAAGTCTTCCTAGCTTGCAAAACGATGAAGCGCGATGCAGAAGGTGCAAGAGAAGAATTGGAACGATCGCTCCAACGTTTGTATACAGACCATTTCGACCTCTACCAGTTCCACGCTATGACGAAACCGGAAGACGTTGAACAGATCTTTGGTCCCAAGGGGGCGGCTGAGACATTCCTGAAAGCGCGGGAAGAAGGAAAAATCCGCTTCATCGGTTTCTCCGCTCATTCCGAAGAAGCCGCACTCGCTATGATGGATCGATTTGCGTTCGATTCCATTCTCTTCCCCATCAACTTCGTGTGCTACGCGAAAGGGAACTTTGGCCCTCGCGTCGTTCAGCGCGCGAAAGAAAAAGGTGTGGCACGACTCGCTCTTAAGATGTTCGCACACACACCCTGGCCAAAAGGAGCCGAGCGCACATATCCAAAATGTTGGTACAAGCCCATCGATGAACCAAGCCTCGCTTTGCAGTCGCTGCGTTTCACGCTCTCCGAGGACATCACCGCTGCCATTCCTCCGGGCGACGAGCAGCTCTTCCGACTAGCGCTCAAGGTCGCTCCTTCCTTTACCCCTCTCAAACCCGAGGAAAAGACATCTTTGTTGGCCGGTGCAAAAGACCTGGAACCCCTCTTCAAGTCCTGATACTTTGCTCCGGGATTCGGATCGGCCGTGAGACGAGATGCGTAAAATTCGGGCTTGCAATTTCTTCTCATTTTTAGTAAAATGTCGGGAAGCGGACAACACCCGATAGCTAATTCTGAGAATGCCACGCGACACACTCCCATTCAAACGGTCATATTCGAAGCTTGTTGGAGCGGCACTGTTCCTCTTGACGCTCACCTTCCTTGCCTGCCATTCATTTGACTCGACAAAGTCCGAAACTAGCTCATTGGTTTCCCCCCCTCATGACTTCAAACTGATAATCGGTGAGGGTGGTGGTTTCACCGGGCAATGGGCGGGATACACGATTGACAGTACCGGCGCAGTACTTTCATGGCGGGGCAGGATTGCTGAAGACGATTCCAAACCGAGCGGGAGGATCGGCCGAAATCAGATCGCTGAATTGTGGGGGAAGATCGACAACGCGCACTTCTTCGAGATCGACACCTCCGGATCTGGAAACCTCACTCAGCTCATGATTGTTACAGCAAACGGCAAGACGCATCGCGCCTCATGGGCTAAGCAGGACGCGACCATTTCAAAACGCTCACCCATTCAAGACCTTTACGACGTCTGCCGCTCTATCATTGAGCGCCAGAAATAGACTCTGCAGCAAAGACGATCTGCAATCGTAGTGTAACAACCATTCACATGTCCCAAATCTAAGGAGAGCTGTCGAATGATGCTTGCCAGATGGTTTCTACTCTGCACCTTCTCACTCTATCTCGTAGTGTTCGAGGTCGCTGCCCAAAAGAAATTGGGCGATCACAGGCCTCTGACCGGGCTGAATGCCGCGAAGATCCCCGCTTACAGTTCCGTAGAAGCGTTCTTGAAGGGGAGTCGTGGGTCGAACCTACTGTCCGCTGCTCGAGCAGTCGGCTCGTTCCGGAAGATCCCTTTGCCGTCAACTGCGCTCACGATCCCTGTTCAGAGTGATCAGAGCGTGAGTCCGCGGCTCAAGCTCGAACGAGCCCCCAACGGAACGGTGCGTTGGCTGGAAGGGAATCTCGGCTCAACCGGTCACGGGGTGACTCTTCGCAAGCAGACAGGCTCCACTGCACAAGCTGCGCTTGCTATCCTAAAGGAACAAGCGAGCATTCTACGGCTCAAGAATCCCATTGAGGAGCTGGCCCTCATGCGTTCGGTCCGCGATGAACTGTCATATGAACATGTCAGATTCCAGCAGGTCTACAAAGGGATACCGGTCTGGGGGAGGGACCTCTATGTTCATTTCAATTCTCAGGGAACTCCGTATCTCATCAACGGAACGTATGAACCCACGCCCGCCGGGGTGGAGACAACTCCAAAGCAGAGATCGACCGACGCACTGCAGGTTGTCGTGGACGATCTCAAGGCCCTTCACCGCTGGCAGCCTCTGTCCAAGGAGGCAGCATCCTTCCTGGGCATCAGCGAACCGACTGCAGATCTTGTACTCTATCCGTCAGGAACTGGAGCCGTACGACTCGCCTATGAAGTCAGCATACACCCAAACCTCGTTGAGTGGTATTCGTACATCATCGATGCCGTTGACGGGCGCGTGCTCAACAAGATTGCGCGTCACTGTACGCTCTGGCCGCACGACGAATCGAGAGTCCCGGCCTCAACGATGGAATTTGAGGCGCCTACTGCACCGCACACCGCAGCCGGCTCGTTTGCACAAGCAACCGCGACCGACCTGAACGGTGTTAGTCAAAGTCTGAAAGTGTGGAATGATGGCGCAGGGACCTACTACATGGTCTGGGACCTGACGAACTTCGACGCGGGGAAGTCGCAATTGCCCGACAATCCAGCCGGTGGCGGCCTGACTCTTTCTGCCAACTCCAAAGACCTCGATCAGAATGTCAAATTGGTGCACGTGGTTTCACCCAACAACACCTGGAGCGACGCGTCAGCCGTCTCTGCACATTTCAATATGAAGGTCGCTTACGACTACTACAAGAACACTCACAATCGCAAGGCCATTGACAACCAGGACCAGTCCATCATCTCGATTGTTCACGTCACTCAGGGGGCAAGGGAATGGACAACGCATATTGGAACGGACGGGTGATGGCGTATGGTGATGGTGATCAGGAGTTCAAACCCCTCGCAGGGGGCAAGGATGTTGCCGGGCACGAGATGACGCACGGCGTAATTCAACATACCGCCGACCTCATCTATCAAAACCAGTCCGGCGCTCTGAACGAATCCTTCGCTGATGTCTTCGGGGTCATGATCGACCGGGCAAATTACCTTATGGGCGAAGATATCATGAAAGCAAGCACGGGGAAGAGTGCTCTTCGAGACCTCTCGAACCCAAAGAACACGCAGATCCTCTCGCCACAACCATCCACCATGACCGAATATCAAAACCTGAGCGCCGATCAGGACAACGGAGGCGTCCACATCAACAGCGGGGTTCCCAACAAAGCTGCATACCTTGTGATCAATGCCATCACACGGGAGAAGGCCGAGCGCATCTACTATCGTGCCCTGAGCAATTACCTAACGAGAAACAGCCAGTTCGGTGACTGTCGGAAAGCCGTCGAGCAAGCTGCCAAAGACCTCAAAGATCAGTTGGGCATAACGGATGCCGATGTTGCGGCCGTGGGCCAGGCATTCGATGCTGTCGGCATCACCGCGACGACGGGAACGGGTGTAGGCGGGAACGAAGTGCCGCCGGTGTCCGGAGGCAAGTCATGGATCGCGTTCATGCTCGAGAACGGTCAGATTGGCCTCTTTGACGTGGCATCTGGACAGGCAGCGACTCTCAGCGACCCGAATGCATTTGCCCGTGCGTCGATCCAAACTGGCGACCGAGCACAGCTCTCAACTGGACTGAGCGGCCAGCGAATCTGGTTCATCAATCAAAATGGACAACTAGCATCTGTCGACCTGACCAACGGCCAGGTGAGCGTTCTCTCTCAACTTATGATCCAACAGGCCGGCGACCTGTGGAACGCTTCAATATCTCCGGATGAACAGTATGTGAGCATCTCCTCGGCCTATGCGAATGACCCGAACCTCTATATTTACGATGGGCAGCAGCTAGGCAAGATTGAGTTGAAGCCTGAAAGCACACAGGAAGGAATCAAGGTTCAGACAATTCAGTATCCGGATGTCGTGTCGTGGTCGCCGAACCAGCAGAAACCGAAGATAGCTTTTGACGCGTACAATGAGGTGGATGTTGGCACAAGCGGGAAAGTTGGCTACTGGAGCATGTATGAGATCGATTTTGCGATTTCAAAAATTTACGGTCTTATCAGCTCGCAACCGACCAACGTCAGCGTCGGCAATGTAACGTACAGCAACACCAACCCGGACGTGATCGCATTCAACTATGTTGATCCGACAGGGAAGTTCGATGTCTACGTCGGCAACTTTGACACAGGTCAGCTACGCGCACTGAACATCCCATCATTTACCTTCGGTGGGACTTCCATCGTCGACGGAGAGCGGCCAACTTTCTCGCCGGATGACAAAATGGTCTGTTTCTCCAGCGCGCAAAAGAAAGCGCTTTTCTTCTATGATACGCAGTCCAGTCAATTGGCTGCTTCAGCTTTTACTGTGGCATTGTACAATCCTCGATGGTTCGTCCAAGGTGGGACTGTCGCAAGCAGCCCGGAAACCGAGCAGGTCCCGACTGCGTTTCATTTGTATGACAACTATCCGAACCCGTTCAACCCGTCAACAAAGATTGAATACGAGGTGCCGACAAGAGCATACGTGCGGCTTTTGGTCTATGATATCCTGGGACAGCTCGTCCGGACGCTCGTGAGCTCCGAGCAACCATCCGGCCGTTTTGCCACACGGTGGGACGGAACGGATGAAAGCGGGAACCGGTTGGCCTCGGGCTTTTATGTCTACAGGATGGATGCCGTTGACGCTTCGGGACGATCCACAGTGTTGTCCAGGAAGATGCTGCTCCTTAGATGAGGTTCCTCGCGAGCGAGATCGCAACGCCAGACGGTAAGAATCACGTTTTCCGTCTGGCGATGTTGTTTTTAAGGGCTGATTTCACTAAGTTTTCCTTGCAGTAGAGCAGACAACTCTCCTCCCTATGATCAAGCACCTTGGTGTCGTCGGCGCAGGGACTATGGGCACGGCAATTGCCCAGGTCGCCGCGCTCTCGAAAATCGATGTCGCCCTCTATGACATCAATGGCACGCTGCTTCGGCAGGCGCTGGAACGCATCAAGGGGGAATTCAAGAGAGGTGTGGAGAGCGGCAGACTTTCACAAGAAACAACCACCGAGGCCTTCACTCGAATTCATCCCCGAACGCGTCTCTCGGACCTGAATTCCTGTGAAGTCGCGATCGAAGCCGTTATTGAAGATCTTCGCGTGAAGAGAGATCTCTTCAAACACCTGGAGGCAGACGCCAAACCGATGACTGTCCTCGCTTCGACGACTTCCACCCTCTCGATAACCGCAATTGCTTCGGCGACCCGACATCCCGAGCGTGTAGTCGGTGCGCATTTTTTCAGTCCGGCAACTGACTCGAAACTCGTAGAGGTCGTTCAGGGTCAGCAGACTTCAGATGAAGCTGTCCGACTCATCATCGAGCTCGTTCAGCAATTGGGCAAGACATCGATCGTCGTCAAGGATGCGCCGGGATACATCGTCAATCGAATATCGCAAGCCTTCTTCGGCGAGGCGCTAAAGCTGCTGGGAGAAAACGTGGCGTGCGTTGAAGAGATTGACCGGATCGTCAGCCTCGAGGGTGGGTTCGCGACAGGCCCGTTTGAGATGATGGATCAGCATGGGCTGGACATCTGCCTATCAACAACTCAGTCGATCTTCGATCAGTCGTTCGGCGACCCTCGATACAGACCTCACCCTATTCTCAAGCGGATGGTCGAATCAGGAATGCTCGGCAAGAAGTCGGGACAAGGTTTTCAAGCATATGGTGAGAACAAATAACTCTCGTTCGAACGTACGATAGTTGCCGGTCCGAGATCACTCGAAGAATAAGATGGGAAGCGCGAAAAGGACGAAAAAGCAGCTGACTGTTTCCAAGAAACCCTCGAAACTCCGAAGGGCCCGGGTTTACATCGTAGGCGAGTCCCCAATGGTCGAGGAGTACGCGGAGCTCTGTGGCGCTCATGGCTTTGAAGTCTTCGTGGAATGGAACGAGCAACCACAGACAATTCCCACGTTCACGGCACAGACGATCAAACATGCTCGGACAATCCCATCAGAGATTTCGTTGGCTCTGGAGCTTACGAACACTGACCTCGATCGAAAACGGAAGAACATACAGAATCTCGACAGGGCTCTTCCTCATACGTCGGCAATCGTGAGTTCATCTGTCATCGTCACGGCAACCGAGCAGGCGTCGTGGATAGACCACCGGAACAGACTAATCGGGATGAGCGCGCTCCCCACGCTGATCCAGAAACCGCTCGTTGAAGTCGCACCGACAGTGTTTTCGCCGAAGGAGACGATCGAGGTCGTCCAGCTGTTCTTTCGGTCCGTGGGAAAGGAGCTCACCCTCGTGCAGGACCGAGTGGGGATGGTTTTTCCCAGGATCTTGTGCCAGGTGATCAACGAGGCATCCTTTGCCTTGCAGGAACAGATCGCGACGCCGCAAGATCTCGACACAGCTCTGAAGCTTGGAGCAGGCTATCCGCAGGGTCCCGTCGAGTGGGCAGACAGAATTGGAATGAATCAGGTCTACGCGGTCCTTTCCGCGCTCCAACAAGACCTGCAGGAAGACCGGTATCGCATTTCTCCGCTCCTTACCCAACTGGCTCGAGGCGGAGCCTGGTGGAAACATGCGCAAAGTAATCTCCAAGAAAGGCAAGAACGATGAGACCTACACACGCAATCGCTCGGCTGTTGCTCCTGATCCTCCTCACTGCGTTGTGCACTCGAGCAGCTTCGGCACAAGTTGGGGGAACCGGCAAGACCTTTGAGGGGGTGATGCAGTTTAAGGTGCAAACCTTTGACCGCATACAGCTCTTCAACTACTTCGTTAAGAATGAGAGAATTCGCGTCGAAGCAGCGGATCCCGAGGATATGTCTCCGATCATTATCGCCGACTACAGCTTCAAGAAGGTCTTTTACGTACTGCCGCACCGTGAGCAGTATGTTGAGCTTGCAGTCCCGCAGGAGCCTGTTGCCGAGCAACAACAGGCAAGAGATCAGGCCGGCGTTGAAAAAACAGGGGAAACGGATAAGATTGAAGGGTTCACATGCGACCAACTGATTGTGAAGACCGACGAAGGTGAGATCGAGATCTGGGCGACGAAGGAACTCGGCACGACCGGGACGTTTTATGTAGTCTCCAACGATCCACCTGCTCCTCTCACCCCCTGGCAGAGTGTGATCCTCAGTCAGGGGTATTTTCCACTTCGAACAATCATGAAAGATAGTGAAGGTGAGGAGCAAACGCGATTTGAGTTGAGTTCCGTGCGCAAGAAATCCTTGAGTGAATCGCTCTTCCGCATTTCTCCGGACTACGAGAAAATCAGCATCGAGCAGCTCAGGCCAAAACAGGCGCCCAGGAAGAGCAGAACAAAATAGTCATGAGATGAGGTCAAACGCATGCGATCGTCGATGAGACAAGCACTCGTCTTAGGAAGTCTGTTGTTCTCTTTTTCGTTGACTCTCGGCCAGCCGAAAGTAAGTGTCGACAGGACGAATGTCGACCTCGGTGTCATCTACAACGGAGCCATCAAGAAAGCTCGAATCGTTGTGAAGAACAGCGGCAAAGACACATTGAAGATTCTCGGGGTGTACACCTCGTGTGGGTGCACAACCATCCGGCAACCCAAGACTTCGCTCACAGCCGGTGAATCCGATGCTATCGAAGTTGAGTTCAACTCCACGGGCTACCGCGGTCAACTCACCAAACACATCACCGTTCAAACAAACGATCCGACTTCACCTCAAGTCTACATCGCGCTGGTCACAGATGTGATCGACGAGCTCGAACCGGTCAGCCGCTCATCGGTTCTTTGGCTGGGGGCAATACCGCTGGGAAAAGTCGTGGAGCAACCCGTCACATTCAAGAATGTCTCAGGAAAACCCATGACGCTTCGAGGATTTAAGAGCTCCTCGGAGCAGGTTGTGGCCAGACTGGAGCAGAGGAGTGTCTTACCTGCTGATACGATTCGCATCTATGTTAAGGTCACACCGAAGAAAATGGATTATTCCAGCGAGCAGATCCTCCTGGAAACCGACAGCAACAAACAATCACAGGTCCCCATCCGAATCACGTTCATAGGAGTGCGACCTGAGTGAGTCGCTTTCGGACAGCACTGCGTGAATCCGGGATGCTCTTGCTTGCCGCGACGGTGCTGGGGTTCATCTACACCGCGGCGATGGAGAAAGGGATCTTCGTCACTCGTCAACCCACAAGCACATCATCGCTCCTCTCATCAGCGAATGCCCCGGTGATGGTTGCTCGCGACCAAGCCAAGGCGTACTTTGATGGCGGAAATGCTCTCTTTGTCGACTCGCGTCACGAGTTCGATTACAGGCTGGGGCACATCAAGGGGGCGATAAACCTTCCGCTGAATGAGTACTCTCTTAAGAAAGGTGTTCTCGCCCAGCTTCCAAAGGACAAGCTCATCATCATTTACTGTGACGGAGCCGAGTGCAACTCGAGCATCGAGCTCTCCGCCAGATTGTTTGCCGATGGATTCCTCAACGTGAAGATCTTCTTTGGCGGATGGAACGAGTGGAGGTCGCAGAATTTGCCAACAGACAAGTCAACTCCATGAAGTATCTTCTGTCGAACGACTATCTTGCCCTTCTCACACGAACGTTCGTTGGCCTCCTCTTCCTCGTGGTCAGTCTGGAGAAGATTGTCGAGCCAGCCGCATTTGCCCAATCCATTGCCAACTACAAGATCATCTCGCCCCCATTGACGATTATCCTCGCTACGGTCCTGCCCTGGCTCGAATTGCTCTGCGGCTTTTGCATTCTGTTCGGGGTCTTCGTACGCGGCAGTTCGTTGTTGCTGTCAGCGATGCTTGTTGCGTTCACTGCCGGGATTATCTCGGCGCTCTTGCGCGGATTGGATATCGCGTGCGGCTGCTTCACGCAAGACCCCACGGTCGGCAAAATCGGCTGGATGAAGGTTGTGCAAAATGTCACCCTCCTTGCACTCACGGTGTTCATGTATTACTCCTCGAGCGTGAGGTTTTCCATGGAACACTATCTTCGGAACCGGACCGCCGGCTAGGAGAGCAAGCCGCCTTGGGCACGCCCAGTTGTCCGATGAAAGGTACATCGCCGGAGAAATCTGACAGCCGTTGTGATCGCTGGAACGTGAAACGCAGTTGCGTCATTGCTGTCACCTTTTGATAGTTCAAGAAACGATAGGCGCCAATAGCCTCTTTGAGCCCTCAACGAAGGAGAATGAAAATGAACGAATCGACAACGATTGACTTCCGGGATGCCAACCGCCGCCAATTCCTCTCGATGATTGGCAAGGGCGTTGGCCTTGCTGCCCTCTCTTCCTCAACCGTGGCTGCACTCCTGGAGGACCTCCACGCCGCGACCAAACGCATCGAGCATCTTAGTCCGGAGCAGGCAGCGATGGACGAGGATTTCTGGTTTGAAATTCAGCAAGCGTTTTCGATTACGCGCGGGATCACGAATTTGAATAATGGCGGCGTTTCTCCATCCCCGCGCATCGTGACTGAAGCTCTCGTGCGCTACACCTGGCAGCAGGAGGACGTGACGGCATATACCATGTGGCAGATCCTCGAACCTCAGTGCGAGACCGTTCGAACCGGCCTTGCAGAAATCTTCGGTTGCGACCGCGAGGAAATCGCCATTACGCGGAATGCATCGGAATCGCTGGAGATCCTGCTGATGGGTATGGATTTGAAATCCGGAGATGAGATTCTCACGACGACGCAGGACTACCCCCGGATGCTGACGACGCTTCGACAGCGGGAGGCCCGTGAAGGGCTCGTGCTGAAGATGATCAAGGTTCCGATCGCACCGGACCATCTGGATGACATTACCGTTGAATTCGAAAAAGCGATCACTCCAAAGACTCGCATCATTCTCATCTCCCATGTCATCAACATCACGGGTCAGATAATGCCGGTCAAGTCCATCTGTCAGCTCGCCCGTTCCAGAGGCGTCGAAGTGATCGTTGATGGAGCGCATTCATTTGCACACTTCGATTTCAAGCAAAGCGACCTCGCCTGCGATTACTACGGTACGAGCTTGCACAAGTGGCTCTTCGCTCCCAAAGGGACGGGTTTGTTGTTTGTCAAGCGCGATAAGATCGAGAAGATTTGGCCGTTGATGGCGGCGGAGAAGACGCAGAAGGACAACATTCGCAAGTTCGAAGAGATCGGCACCCATCCTGCCGCGCCACGACTCGCCATCGGCGAGGCGATTCTCTTCCACAACGGCATTGGTGCAAAACGAAAAGAAGAACGCCTTCGCTACCTTTCCCGCTATTGGATGAACAAGCTGAAGGATCTCCCCAACGTCCGCTTTCACACCTCCTGGCAACCAAACCAGTCGTGCGGCATCGCCAATGTCGAGATTGTGGGAGTCGACCCCGGCGCGCTCAGCGGCTATTTAATGGACAAGCACAAGATCTTCACAACGGCGATTGTGCATGAGGAGTTCAAAGGCATCCGCATCACACCAGTGTCTACACGACGCTGAAAGAACTCGATCGGTTCTGCGGCGTGATGGAGGCTGTAGCGACAAAGGGGCTGCCGAAAAGCTAGTTCTTGACCCTCACCCCTTCCCCCCTCGCATAATGGGAGAGGGGTGTTACCTCCAAAAGAGTTCCTTCGGCAGAAGCGACGGGACATGGGTACTTGTCGGCTTGCTTTTGTTCTCCGATTGTCCTAGACTTGGATTCACATTTTCAACACATAAACTCTATCCCCAATAACTATCTAGGAGAAGTTGACATGAAGAAATTGATTGTCGTTGGTGGCCTCTGCCTCCTCGCTCTTCTCGTGGTGAGCGCGGATGTTCTCGCGCAAGTGCCACAGTCACCGCTGCTGCCGACACTACGAGTTCCGCGCATCAGCCAGGGAGCCAAGGTCACTCAGGTTGTTGGCCTGAGCGAGGTTACCATCTTCTATCATCGCCCCGGTGTGAAGGGAAGAGAAATCTGGGGCAAGCTGTTGCCGTACGGTGAAGTCTGGCGTGCCGGCGCAAATGAGCCGACGCTCTTCACATTCAGCGATGAAGTCACGATCGGGGGTAAAAAGCTTGCGGCCGGAACGTATCGATTTGTGGTCATTCCCGCGCAGGGAGACTGGACCGCGATTTTCAACTCAGAAGTCAAGAACTGGGGCACGATCTACGATGCCAAGTACGACACCCTGCGGCTCGCAGTGACTCCTGAGGCCGGCCCGCACGAGGAGTGGATGTCGTTCAGCTTCACGGATCTCACGCCCAATTCCGCGCGCGTCGTCCTGGCGTGGGAGAAAGTGCGGATCGGGTTCAAAATCGAGTTTAATACCGTGGGAAAACTGCAGGCCTCCGTCGGCAGCTGGCAGGTGCTCAACGGCGCGGCCCGTTACGCGTTGACCGAAAAGGTCTACGCAAATGAGGCGATGTCATGGATTGAGCGTTCCATCGCGCTCGACAAGAATCAAACGAATCTCCGCACGAAAGCCGAACTGCTCGCTGGAGCCGGAAAGACGCAAGACGCAATCGCCACGGCCGAAGAGGCGGTGAAAGTCGGGAAGTCCAGAGATCCAAAATTCGAGAGTTCGCAGTTCGCGAAGGATCTTGCAAAGCTCATCGGAGACTGGAAAGCGAAAATGTAGCCTCTGGTCAAAGGGTGATGAGTGAGTCATCCTTGCAGACGCAGCGAACATACAAAAGCCTCATCGAGCGATTGATGAGGCTTTTTCTTTTCTCGATAGGGCATGTGCTAGCCAGCGGAGGGAAGTGGTTCGTCGGTTTTCCTCCGCATGAAAAGCTGAAGAATAATGGCCACTCCGATCACCACGCAGCACCCTACCACATTGTACCACAACCATGGGATCTGCGTGAAGACGAAGCAGTACAGCACCACCGCCTCGCCCACAAACGCGGCCCAGAATGTCGCCGTGCCGCCAATCCATTTCAGATAGAAGGCAATCAGGAATATGGCGAGCATCGTGCCGTAGAAGAGCGAGCCGAGAATGTTCACAGCTTCGATCAATGAACCGAGCCTGCTGGCGTACTGAGCAAACATGATCGCATACACTCCCCACATGGCCATGGCCAGCCGAGAAACGAGGAGGTAATGCCTTTCGCTCCGCTCCTTCTGAAAGTGCCTTCGATACACATCGACGACCGAACACGTCGCCAGCGCACTGAGCTCACTTGATGTTGACGACATCGATGCCGCAAAAATACAGGCAAACAGCAACCCGACGAGACCAATGGGGAGGTATTTCATGACGAAGCTGAGAAAAATGTAGTTGGTATCGCTCGTGTCGACCGTGGGGTCGTTGGCTTTCAGTATCTCGATGCCCTCCGCCCGAATAGACTCTGCGTCTCTGGCTGCCGACGCAAGCGAGATTTTCGCCTGCTCAATAAGCTGTTGATCGCCTCCACCCTTTGCCGTGAGATAGCCTCTGACGGCTGCGGTCTTCTCCTGCAAGGCTCCTTCGTATCGTTGTTCTACGGTTCGGAATTGTTCCGCATAAGGACTCAGCTGTATCTTCTGCGTCTCGACAGGGTTGAAGAACAACGGCGGACGTTCGAACTGATAGAAAGCGAATACCATCGCCCCGATCAAGAGGATGAAGAACTGCATCGGCACTTTCGCCACACCGTTGAAGAGAAGCCCCAACCGGCTCTGGCGCACCGACTGCCCCGTCAGGTACCGCTGAACTTGTGATTGATCCGTGCCGAAGTACGCCATTGCAACAACCGTCCCCCCGATCAATCCGGACCAGAAGTTGTATCGATTCCCCAGATCGAAATCAATCAGGTTCAGCCGTCCCATTCCTCCGCTGATGTGCAAAGCGTCGCCAAACCCAATGCCCTCCGGCAGAAGCACGATTGTCATCACAAACGCCATCGCCATCCCAAACATAATGATGAGCATCTGTTGAAAGTCCGTCCAGTTCACCGCCTTGACTCCGCCGGAGGTCGTATAGATGATGATGATCCCGCCGATCAACGTCGAGGTCAGACGAATATCCCAGCCGAGCATGACGGAGAGGACCAACGAAGGGGCATAAATGGTCATCCCAGCCGCGAGTCCACGCGCAATGAGAAAAATGATGCTGGTGAGGGTGCGCGTCTTGAGATCAAACCGGTATTCGAGGTACTCGTACGCCGTGTAAACGCCCAACTTATGAAAAATCGGAACGGCGGTGACCGAGAGGATGACCATGGCGATTGGGAGGCCGAAATAGAACTGTATGAACCTCATCCCGTCAACGTAGGCCTGACCTGGAGTAGAGGTGAACGTGATGGCACTTGCCTGCGTCGCCATGATGGAAAGCGCAACGGTGTACCACCGCATCTGCCTATCCGCCAGCAGGTAGCCCTTCAGGGTTCGGCTTCCACGACCTTTGTACACACCATAGAGGACAATCGAGAGAAGCGTGAACCCGAGAACTATCCAGTCGAGTGTTCTCATCCAAATGCCTTCATGAACAAATAGAAAAGAACGACGAGGACAACAAGCTCGCCAAGCACCATCGAGTACAGCGACCTCCAGGATTTGAACAAAGGAGGAGAGGACTCGTGATCGGCGACAGGGAGTTTTGAATTTTGGGTTGTGAGTTTCAAGTTTCAGGTTTCAGGTTTCAGGTTCCAAGTTCGCTGGTATCATCGCTACGATGCTTTGTACTTTGTTCCTCTCAATCCAGCCTTCCGTAGATAAGTCATCAGACCAGTTAACATTCGACTGATCTCCTTTGCGAGGTCGACAAGCTTTTCGAAATCACCCGTGCCGATATATGATTGGTCCAGAGCAACGTAGAGATGGCTTCTGACTTCGCCGACTGATCCTTTCGCTACCGATAGGAATTGCAGGAATTCTTTCGTCCCTCCTCGCTCGTATCCTTCGGCTATGTTGGACATCAGCGAGATGCTTGCTCTTCGTATCTGATCACGCAGGGCAAAGTCTCTCGCAAACGCCCCTCTGCCTGAAACTTGGTAAATGCTTCTCGTCAGGTCTCTTGCTTTCTGCCAAGCGTCAATCTCCTCAAAACTCCGAAAGGTGCTCATTTGAGTGTCTTAACTGGTTTCCAACTTTGGACTTTGAACTTGGAACTTGAAACTATCTTCCGAGCGAAATTAGATTAACAAACAACCTATACGCCCCCGGTACGCCGGCAGGCAATTGTCTGAAGAATGCATATCCCGTATACACATAATAGCCTTTGCCGTAACGCGCCACGAGCAATCCTCCCTCCTTTGACTGTTCACCAGGATCGTTGCTGGCAAGCACGGACGTGTAGCGCTGATCCCATTTGTCAGCAAAATACAGGCCGCGCTCCTGGACCCATCCCTCAAAATCTTCGGATGTGATCTTGTTCGGGCGGTTGAGTAGGGCATGATCAGGTGAGACGAATCTCACTGGTGCCTCTTCCACCGAGACGCGATCATTCGAGACATTGAACGGAAACGGTCCAAGGTTTTCGGCCTCCAACCGCTGGCGCGTGACATACTGAACGATATACGTCCCACCGCTCTCGATGAAGTCCATCAATTTCTTCTGATTCGTCTTCAATTGAGGGCGCGTATTGTAGGCACGGACGCCAGCAATAATCACATCGTAGTTGGATAGGCTGCCGTTTGCAAGATCCTCATCAGAAATAAGTGTGACGCTGTAACCAAGCTCCCGAAGATCCACCGGGATTTCATCTCCCGAACCCATGATGTAACCGATGTTCCTCCTTTTCCCAATTGCATCGATGCGAAGAAGTTTTCCCTCTGCCTGTGGGAACACCGTCTGTGGCGGGATATGTGCATAGTGAATTGTCGTAAGGCCCTGCGTCAGGATCGCGTTTCCAACGGTCGCTACAACCGTGAAGTCACCCGGGACTGCACCTCTCGTCGGTCCCACCGAAAAGCTTGCCGCCAGTTGCTCATTCTTGGCCGCGAAATTGAACGGGATCGCCTCGGGCTTCACCCGCCATCCTTCCGGGACCCTCAGCGAGACCGAGCCCGAGATGTTCGGGCCACCGCTTCGCACGCTGACGAGAATGCTCTTCTCCTCTTGCTTTGTGAACACGTGCACCTTCTCGAGCAAATTCAGTGCGATTGGCGGTATGACTTCAAGGGGTCGGTACTGTTCCCCTTCGACCGGATCGACGGATCGAAACCGAACCGGCGTTTCGACTTCGAGGCGACCATCGGGAGATGCGAGTGCTATCTTGACACTCAGCGCGGGGAGATTCTCTGGTGTCCCGATCACATCCTGGCTCGCGACCCGATACGCACCCAGCGCATGAGGTTCTCTGAGCCAATAGGGCTGTGTCGTGGAACGATCGACCGGCAGCCGATACGAAAACGCTGCTTGAATCGGCTGGTTGAACGCGAGCCGCGCATTCACCAAAGTGTCACGCGATCCAAGCGGGAGTGAAATTTTCTCGATGGTGAACGGGTAGTCCGATCGGTTCAAGACCACGGTCGTGATTCTTATTTCGCTTCCCGGAACAGCTGAATAGTCGGACGCGAGCGCGTCCACCCAAAGTCCAGCGCACGATTTCAGTACATCGATGAGCTCTCGCTTTTTCACCTCCACCCACGTATCGGTCGGCAGCTTTGACATCTCGTCGTATGCTCGAAATAAGCTCGGGATCAAGTTCTCGGGGTGCTCCGCATCGTATTTGTTGTATGCATCCTCTAACGTCTTGCCAAGCGCTTCTGCGCCGGAGATCCGTGACCAAGAGGTGTTGATTCCGTCAAAGAGATCCGCTCTAGCGGTGTCTCCCGCAACGTGCTGGAAATAGTTGATGAACTCCCCGCGGTTCTGTCCGGCCCCAAATCCCTGGCTCTTGTGCATGCTACGGCTTCGACCCGCGATCTCTGTAAACGATTCCCCTAAGAGCGGACTGTACGCTCCAAGATCCAATGCCACAGAATTCTCGGGTCTGGTGGGCCAATCACTCTGTTGGAATCGAAATACATTCCACACGAGGCGTTTCGGTTTCCAGGGTCGGACGGAGGCGAGCTGCTCGGGAAAACGATTTGCATCGCCGGCGGCCTCAAAAGCCTCTGCCGCGAGCGCTGCCGAGCTTGTGTGATTGCCGTGACCGCCAAGCGTGGGAGTGAACCTGGTGACAATCACATCGGGTCGGAATTTTCTGATGATCCAGACAACATCGGAGAGGATGCGTTCCTTCCCCCAAATTCTCATCGTTTCCTCCGATGTCTTCGAGTAGCCGAAGTCAATCGCTCGGGTGAAGAATTGTTCGGCCCCGTCGATACGACGAGCCGCGAGAAGTTCCTGCGTCCGGATCACGCCCATCAGGTCTCCTTGCTCAGAGCCAATCAAATTCTGTCCCCCTTCCCCGCGCGTCACAGCGAGGTACGCTGTCCGCATCAGTCGTCCTTTCGTCATCGAAGTCAGGAACGCGGTGTTCTCATCATCCGGATGCGCGGCGACATACAGAACTGATCCGAGAACCGTCAGCTTTTTGAGGGCGAGTCGCAGCTCGGCTGCGTGGAGCATCTTCGGAGAACTGGCCTGCGCATGCAAGTGGGTGGGGAGGATGAACAGGAAGGACAGGAGTGCAAGCACAATTGTGGATCGTCGATGGGCAGGCATAGTTTTCCCTTCTTACGCCTCACTGAGTGATTGTTAGAATTGTCTAGACCTTCACATGACCGCTCGCGGAGTGAGAAAAACCGGAGAAATATACCATTCCCCGCCAGAAGCCGCAAGAAAAATGTCACCGAGCGCGATCTCCGACAACATTCGAAGGCAACCTTTCTCCCTCGTGTATCGTCTAAAAGACATTGTTGGGGAGACAGACTTGCCCTGCCCAGAGCGGGACTTCACTCAGCAAATAAGTCCCCAGTCTTTCATTATCTGCTGCAACAGAGGATGTCGCGCACGTAGAGAGGAGCTATCGTGAGAGCGGTGGACTCTCAGTCGCTGACAGCAACCTTAAGACCTCCCTTTTTTCAATTCAATTTCTTATCTTGTGTTCGATCACGCCGCATTCGTCTGAATTTCAACCGAGCGCCCTATGAGTCCCTCACTCTTTTTCGTTCTCCATCTCCTCAGCTTCGGCGTGCTGGTCACAACGCTCCTGGCCGGCTTCATCCTTGATCGAAAACTCAGATCGGAAAAGAACCTCGACCTGAAGATTTACGTGGGCACCATCGCACGCATGATCGGCCTGCTTTCGCCGCTCGCCGCCCTTCTGCTGCTGCTCTCAGGCATTGGCAACATCTACAATCGGTACGCGGGGTCGACGATATCCTGGTTTCAGGAGGGATGGCTGGTGGCAAAGATCATGTTCTTCGCTCTGATGCTGCTGAACGGCGTAGTCTACGGGCCAAAGCTCAGCCGGAGCAGGATGAACCTGCTCAAGGTGATTCGAGATCAAACCGCTCCTCCTGAAGCGGAGAAGCTGCTTGCGTCCGTGAACCGCCAGCTTACTTTGTTCTACCTGGTTCAAACCGTGCTTCTTCTCGTCATCCTCTATCTATCCGTGTTCGGTTCAGGAAAACATCCAGGAGTCATTTGAATGAGACGCACCATAAGAACTCCAACCCTTCTCTCGACACTACTTGTTCTTTGTGCACTAGCCCTTGCAGGCTGCGCAAGGTCTCTTCCTCAGGAAGGATTGTGGACCGGAACCATTGCGCTTCCTGAGGAGCGGCAACTGCCATTTCAGATGTATCTGGATCTGAAAGGGGCGGCGCCGACGGGATATTTCATCAACGGTCCCGAGCGGACAGCGATACCCGAGATCTATCATCGTGGTGATTCGCTCATCTTCGTTTTGTCGGAATACGGTGCAGCCATGCAGAGCGTATGGAAGGGTGGCCGCCTCTCCGGAGAGTTCCTGCGATTTCGCAAGGATACAATCTCCATGGCATTCGAGGCAAAACCTTTTGAAGCGTCAGTGGACACGGGCAAAGTCGCCTCCGGAGCCCCGCCCCCGCTTGTCGGGAAGCACCGGGTCTATTTCCGCAAGGACGACATGGCCGATAGCTCAACGACGGCGACGTTCTGGACCAGAGGCGACTCTGTCTTCGGAACGCTCATCGCACCCGATGGCGATCTTGGCCTCCTCGCTGGAAAGCGCGTCGGCGACCGATTGCTGTTGAGCCGATTCACGGGCTGGCAAGCCAATATGCTGGAACTCCGACAAGAGAAGGGTCATTGGTGGGGAAAATTCTTTGCGCGCTCCACTACCCCCGTGTTCTTTTCTCTTGAGCCTCTCATCTCGCAAGAGAAGGAAATGCCGGGTACGGTCAAGACGACGATGAAGAATCCCAAGAAGCCGTTTGTTTTTTCCGGCGTCACGATCACGGGAGACACCCTTTCGCAGTCCGATGATCGCTTCAAGCGTAAAGCGTTGATCATCGACATCATGGGAACGTGGTGCCACAACTGCATGGATGCGGCACCGCTGCTTCAGAAACTGTACAGCGAGTTCAAGGCTCAGGGGCTCGAGGTTGTCGGGCTCTCGTTTGAACTGAAGGTTGATTTCCTCACAGCGCGCAAGAATCTTCTGTTGTATGAGGAACGGTACGGAATCACCTACACCCTGCTTTTCTGCGGAACCACCGAAAGCGCGAATGTTGAACAACGACTGCGATCTCAACTGAACAACTTCTTCGCCTATCCGACAACGATCTTCGTCGATCCGAAGGGGATCGTGCAGAACATCCACGTCGGTTTCAAGGGACCAGGCACGGGCGAGGAGTATCAACGAGAGGTCCAGATGATCTATGAGACGGTGAGATCGCTCGTTAAAGGGAAACTCGCTTCAAAGAAATGATCGAGGCACCCTGCAATGAATCCCCCCAAGCAACTTCACCGGTGGGACGTGACACCGCAGGAGGCGATTGCCATTCAGCAACGACTGCGTTCTCAGGTGATCACGGAACGGCTTTCGAAACCGGTTCGCTTCGTTGCGGGCTGCGATATTTCGTTCGACAAGGGTTCCGATGTCGTCCACGCCGGCGTCGTGGTCCTGAAGCTTCCCGAGCTTGTTGAAGTTGCGCGTGGGACAGCCGTCACGAAGGTAATCTTCCCGTACATTCCGGGGCTTCTTTCGTTCCGGGAGTCGCCGGCTGTGCTTGAAGCATGGAACCACCTCGACACCGTCCCCGATGTCATCATGGTCGACGGCCAGGGATTCGCCCACCCGCGGCGATTTGGCATCGCATGCCATCTCGGCCTTCTTCTCGACCTTCCATCGATCGGGTGCGCGAAGAGCCTTCTTGTTGGGAAATTTGAGGAACCTGCTCCAGAAGCCGGAAGCTACTCCCCTCTCGTCGATAGAGAAGAAACGCTCGGTGTCGCTCTGCGAACGGAGGATCGCGTAAGCCCTGTGTTCATCTCCATCGGTCACCGCGTTACG
>Ga0315284_10004280_pt1 | contig 20293 bp, 24 predicted proteins | sample YL17G09_16_MG_FD_203696 | JGI IMG/M metagenome (GOLD analysis project Ga0315284, IMG submission 203696) | Sediment microbial communities from Yellowstone Lake, YNP, Wyoming, USA - YL17G09_16 | ecosystem: Environmental > Aquatic > Freshwater > Lake > Sediment | place: USA: Wyoming | collected...
ATTTTTATCAGCTAGCTTTAGATCAGCTAAGCCCGCAGTATCCGTGGCGTCCAACTTTGCATGATGCAACGTGTAGCCTTCTTTTTTCCACAAGTCACTGATGGCTACAACAGGTTCCTTTACCTGGTACCGGGCTTCGACCCGAGGTTTGAAGCAGGCCACGACCCGGGTCCAGCCCTTGAGGGTGTGGTCGCCGATGTCGAGCTGCGCGGGCTTAAACCCCATCTCCTTGGGCAGCTGCTCGTAGTAGCGGGTGAACTTCGACACCCGGGGCTTGTCGCCGTTGCCGGTCTGGTGGCGCTTGAACTCCTCGCCCATGATCCAGACCTCTTTGGCCCCGGCGTCCCGGGCCATCGCGATCACGATCGACAGCAGCTTCCGGTCCCACTCAGCAAAGTGTTGGCTGAAGAACTTTTCCAGATGTCGCTGCTGATCCTCCGGGTAGTCTTCGAGCAGCTTGATCACCCGGTCGTGCGCGATGTCGCGGATCTTGGTCGACGCGCCGAACAGGTCCGACTGGATCTCCTCGACGATCCAGTGGTCCGGCCCCTCGTAGACCCGGCACCACGCGACCGTCTGGTTGTTGACCGGGTGGCCGGAGTTGCGGGTCAGCTTGAAGAAGTCGGTGAAGAACTTGTAGGCCAGCTCGTCGGCCTTGATCTCGCCGATCATGTCGGGCCCGATGTTGAGCTGGACGACCGACTGCTTGGCCTTCTGGGCCTTCTGGGCGCCCCACCACTGGTCGACCGACACCCACAGCTTGGAGTCGGCCGGCAGGCCGCGGATCAGGGCCTTGAGGTCGCCGACCTTGATGGCCGTCTTGCCCCGGAAGACCTCGCGCTTCAACCATTCGACGACCGGGACCGGAAACTGATCCTTGATGTCCCGCAGCTGTACCTGCAGGTCGTCCGGGGTCGAGACCAGGGGGTCGAGTTCCAGGGGGTCCGGGGTCTCGGGCGTGACCGTAACTTTCGCGACCAACAGCATCAGGCATCCTTTCGTAGATCTTCGAGGATCCGCAACCACACGATCTCGGTGTCGGGCATGGCCGTGAGCCGCAGGAACAGGTCGTCGGGCAACAGGAAAAACATGGCCCGGTCCTGGGTCACGGGACCCAGGGGGTCACGGAGCCCGGCGAGGTACCGGCGTTCGAAAGAATCTAACCGGTCCCAGAGGTGCGGGGCCTGGGAATCGCCGACCGGCAGGTCGCCCTGGCCCTGAATATATAGTCGAAACCGCAAGGCAAACCCCACCCGGTCGCCGTCAAACTCCCGCAGGAAATCAAACAGCCCCTGGGTCACCAGGCCCGAATGTCCGTGGAACCGGGGGCTCAAGTACGGCATCTTGAGCAGCTGGACGATCGTCTCGATGGTCCGGTCGATCAAGGTCCGGGCCTCGCGGGTCGGGCCGGTCCTGAAGCCCAACAGCCAGGGCGGGGCGGCCTCTTGGTAGTGGCGGCGCACCGGATCTACCGCCAGGAACCGGCGGATCGCTTGCTCGTGGAGGTCCATGGGTCCTCCGTTATTTGGGTTCCTTGGGTCGGCTGTAGATCGACAGTCGGTCGATGACAGGGCGGAAGGCGTTCCAGATGGCCTTGGCCTTGGTCCAGTAACGGTCGGCCTGCAGGGCACCCTCGTCGATCGCCGGGCTGTCCGTGACCCGCGCGAGGGCGTCGAGCGCCTGGACCAACGAATCGCCGACCGCGATGACGACGAAGCTCCCAGAGCTGATCGTACCGATGACCGCCAAAGCAGTTTGAAACCAGGCGTACCAGGTCATCGTCACCTCCCGGGCATGGTGTGATTATTTATTGAAGCTTATCGGGGCTCGCCCATCAGCCTAGAAACATCTCCAGCTGCCGCTTGAGGGTCACGATGTAGTTGCGGGCCTCGGGCCCGTACCCGGCCTCGGCCTTGACGTCCAGTTCCTGGTCCAGTTCCTTCAGGATCGTCTTGATCTCGTCGGGGTTCATCCCGGGCCCGATCCCGTAGGTGATGAGGTCCTCGACCAGCTCGTCGACCCACTGCTTTTCGCCGTGGGTGTCCTGGGTCTTGAGGCCCGTCAGCTCGGCCTGCTTGTTGGCCTGCCACCGGATCGCGTCCGTGATGTCGGCGATCTCGGCGGCCACGGCCAACGAGGCCTGGCTGCGCAGCCGCATCTGGCTCGGCAACTCGCCTTTGCGGCGGGCCGCGAGCCCCGCCTGTTCGAGGGCCTCGGGGGTCAACAGCAGGGCCGCCTCCTCATCGGAGAAGGCGAAGTCGGAGCCAGCTTGGATTTTCTTGGGCGGTTGCTGCATGGGGTTCCCTTAGTTTTCGGTAAAGATGCTCCGAGATCTCGTGGACCCGGGGCAGCGACACCCCGAGGTCCCGGGCCGTTTCCTCGAAGGTCGCGCCGGCCAGGAGATGGCGATACAGGTAGCGTTCCTCGTACGTGAGGAGGGCCCTGCCCTCCAGGTACAGCACCAGGAGGTCGTGCGCGGCCTCCAGGGCATTGAACCTGAGATCGGGACCCGCCACGTCGACCGCCCGGTACCGTTCGACCTGCCGACGCCGGGCCCTCTTGAGGTAGAGGGCGACCAACCTCGTCAGGTCGTCGGGGGCGCGAAAATAGCGCTCCGTGATCCGGTGGGCCAACTCGTGGAGGTCGAGACGGTCCGAGGCCCCGAACCCCTCCAGTAACAAGAGGGCGCGACGATAAACCCTCTGGTACTCGGTTGCCGGGATGTTGTCGTACATGAGAAAGAATCTGGGCGTTGGCTCGGTCGGTCGTGGCGCTGGATCTAGGTTTAATGCGGAGAACGATGAATTTTGCCCGTCAGGTGGCCCGTCAATATAGTGTGGTCGAATCTAGTGCCGCGTGGTTAGGCAAGGCGGGAAACTGTTCGCCCGCCGAACTGCAGATCAATACCGTCAGGTATGATCAGGTTTTAAGGAACGGTGACCTGGTATCGTTTTTCGACCGTGGCTAGAAAGCTCCCCGACGCCTGGACTTCTTTCTTCTTAAACCTCTGTCCCACGGCATCCGTGAACACAAGGTTCGCGGTGTGGTAGGGTAGCGAGATCCCCTGAAGGCCATCAAATTTCTTGGTCGCTTCCTCTTTTGATAGTGAGCGTTGCACAAGGTCGTTAATCGACCAGATGTCGGTATGGAAATCGGCCATATTAGTTTCCTGCTAGCTTGGTGTATTGCCTCGTTGGCCTCATGCCTTCTCCTTGTGGACTATAATTACTTCTGTAATATTAATTTGTTGTCCACTTTTCACTACATACTCGTCGTGCTGTAGAGCTAGACCTTTCTTGGCGTGAACCGAATCATGCGCGCCGTGCCAGCGGGGAAGGTAGCCTCCATCTTTCTTAACGAAATCCTGACGAGCTTGCCAAGGCACGCGGGCGATGTCATCATGATGCGGCCGACCGTATTTCCATTCAGCGGATTTGCCGAGAGCCACGTCCATCTTGAACACCACCCCCAGGCCCGACTTACTGAAGTTGTCCGAGGCATACTGGGCCGCTTTGGACGCCGAGGACGCCAGGTAGAAGCCGGCACCAAACATCTGACCCGTCCTACTCTCCGCGGCAGCGTTAATGCCCGAGGCCAGGATGCCCGCCGCGCTGGCCATGGACGTGCCGTGGTACAATCCACTTTTTACATTCCCAAGATCCTTGGCGACTTTAGGGTAGTCCTTATGGATCTGCTTATCCACCCGATAGGCCGAGACAACTTCAAAGGTGAAATCATCATGGACCGTCGTGGCGTCCATCTCTTTTTTTAGGGCCGCTAGTTCGTTCGCCGGCACCGGCGTAAACTTGAGCGGCTCTTTGGCTTTGGTCCCCAGATACGCTTGCAGCCCAAACTCTTTTAGTAGTTCATCCGGGCCGCTGAACTTGAGCTTCTTCTTTACATCGCCGATGACTTTTTTATCCGACAGCTCACCGCGCTCTTTCAACTTCCGATAGATGGCTAATTTAATGTGCTCCTGCCCAGGAGCTTCTAGCAGTTCTCTTAAGATTTTGGTCGGGACATGGGGATGATCAACGAACCCCTGTGGTAGGTATAGGTTTTTAGGTTTCTTTAACTTGTCCCAATAAGCGGTGAACCCCAGCTCGTCAAAGCAAGCCGGCGGCGTCTCGGGAGAAGGTTTCATCTGTTTGACGAGCTGCTCCCCCATCTCTTTAGGGAGATCGGGACGCTCCCACAACGTATCGAGCATGCCGTGGATGGCTTTCGGGTGGTTTCGGTACTTTTCCTGGTAGGCTTTGTACACCTTCAGTAGTTCGTCCAGGGGGTAGTTTGGGTGTCTAAGGGCATCGGAGAAGGAAACGCTAAAGTCTTCCCCCGGGATGCCGCCCCCCATATGGTTAGACCCAGACCATTGGACTTCGGCCCCATGCCAAGGATCGTTACCTTTAGACTTTTTGTGGTAATCGACGATCTTCTTAATAACATCTTGGGGTGTATGTGGGTTATGTGCGAGTTGGTGTGCGTACTTTTTATGATCGAATTTTCGTAGCTCATCGGGATCGGTAATCCGGCCATAGTAAATGTTATCTAGGTCAGCATCATCCTGGGCTGCTTTGATGATCTTGGTATCGACTTGTCCGGTCTTGGCCAGGGCACTTATGTACTGTTTAAGAATAGGCCCACCGACGAACGACACCCCCATCTTGTCCAACATGTAGTCGGCCGTCTTGGTACGGGCTTTCTTGCTGAGGTTTTTATTCATGAGCTGAAGTAGACAAATCTCCCTGAACCCCAGCCGATCCCGGACGTAGTCTTCATCACCAAGCACCATGGCTTGCTTGGAATTAAGCAGGTGCCAAGCAAGATCATCATCGCTCATCTTATGTACTTCGGCTTTTATCTGATCTGTCGACATGGGGGCGTGGAAGCTGGTCGGGTCACCAAGGTCGGGGGCGTACTTTTCTAATATCTCTTTTTCTTCCGGGGTGAGCGTGAGCGCTACCTTCTCTTCTTTCGGGATACCAAGGCTATATACGGCTTCAACTTTATATGCTTTTGGCTCAAGAAAGATGACCCGGTGGCTGTACTGTTCAATGGCGTTATAACCCATCCCAACTATGTTCTTGGCTCGTTCTTCTGGTCTTTGGTGATCTAATGTAAGTCGAAGCCACGAATCTAAATTCTTTATTTTCCCTAGTCGTCCCCACTCCCATTCAAATTTTTGTGTTAAAAATTCCTTTTTCCGAGCGGCCGATAAATGCCAGACCGTATCCGCTCTCCATTTATTAAATAGCTTCTTTGCTTTTGCTTCATCGATCTCAAGCGTGCGCGGCACGAATTTTGTTTTAATGAGAGTGACCAGATGGGCGAATTTGGCTTTATTTACCGTCTCTACTAGTTCGATACTATATAAATCGGCTTGATTAAACCCAACAAGACCAAGGATATCATCCGCACCGCCCGTAAGATCCTTATCGTACTTAAGGTCCTTAGTTTTCGTAAAAATCACATACTGATCTTTCGTCATCTTGTCGGCAATAGCTTCCAGCTCTACCTTGATTTCGCCTTTAGCCGTGACAATAAAATAGCGTGCTAGGACTGCCTCCATAAACTGTGTCATGTCTATCACCGTACCGTTAAAAATTAAGGGTGAACATCACCCAACAGCCGATCCAGGAAGGCGTTGAGTTCCAGCAGCTGGTTCTGACAATCGACCAGCGCGTCGTGGACGCCCGGATCGAGCGGCAGCTGCTTGTCAAACTTGCTACCTGCCTTGGCGCGGGCGATCGCCTTGACGGCGTTGAGGTCGAAGAACTCGTAGCTGAAAGTCCCGGGGATCGGTCCGGAGTCGCCGATGTCGTTGCCGTCGGCACAGCCCTTCTCGAGCAGGAACGCGACGTCGGTCGGCACGCAGTCGCCGACCGGCTGGACCTTGCCCCGCAGCGGGCCCAGCCAGGCGTGCAGCTTGACCTTCAACTGTTGGGGCGTCAGGTTGCTGGCGTTGCACCGTTGGAACACGTGGACCAGATATTTGCGGTGGAAATCGTTCGACGGCTGGCCCCGGTAGGCCAAGAACTCGTTCAGCGGTTCGCCGACCACCCGGTATCGGCGGTCGTCCAGCCGGAGCTTCAGGGCCGCGACCTGGAGGAGTTGGTCGCGCTTCGGTACTACGCCGGTCATCTCGCAATCCAGCATGACGAGGTCGGTGGGCAGGAACTGTTCGCTTTTGGCCTGGACACGACGTAGAAATCGCATTCGGTACTCCTCCCGATCAGTTGTCCTTGTTGAGGATCCGGCCCTTGGCGTCCGGGTTGACGCCCAGCAGCTTGGCCAAATCTTCGGTCGATCGTCGGTACGATTCTTGGAACTTGATCCCGACGGCCCGCGAGAACTTGCCGAGTTCGGCCTCTTTGACCTCCGGTTTCAGGTCGGTCTCGTTGAGCAGCTTGACCTGCTCCATCATGTCCTTGACGAGGTCCCGGCAGAACGGGTGCAGGATTTTGCGGACGACGTTGCGGAACATCTCCTCGTTGTCCTTCATGCCGTGGAGCTTGTCGATGATGTTGCGCGACTCCTGGAGGAACGCCGTCAACGCCAGGGCGTGGGACTGACTGGAGTGATCCATGTACTTGTCGCGGGCCAGCGGGATGAGCGACAGCACGGTCCTGAGCGACTCCTGGAGGACCTCCTCGGGGCTGCCCGTCGTCACGTTCTCGTTGAGCAGCGCCTCGATCCGTTCTGGCGAATACCCGAGGGACTCGGCGATCTCCCGGATCTCGAAGCCGTCGCGGCGCATCGCCAGGACTCTGCCCTGCGTCTCGTAGAAGGTTTGGCCTTCAACTTGGCTGAAGGCTTGGCCCTCGGCGCTGAAGGCCTGGCCTTTGAACTTGAGTTTCGGCTCGTGCCTGGGTTGCTCGTAGCCCGTGAAGGCTAGGATTTCTTCGTATGGTGATGTTCGTTCGATTTGCGGTGTTCCCACATGCTTTCCTTGACCGGCGTCGCCAACGGGTGCTTGGGCAGGTCCGTGGCAAACCGGATCGGTTTCTTCCTGATCGTGTTGACGACCCACTTGAGCACCCACATCAGCGGGATCGCCGCCAATACGGGTTTCAGCAGGTTCTTGAGGTTCATCAGGAAGGTCTTGAGGTCCCATAGCTTCCTGTACCCCTGTTGGTTGGCAAGCTGCAGAAACCGGTCCACCGTGATCTGGTAGGTCTTCTTGGTCGCGATATTCTTGTAGATCAGTTCCTGGCTCGTCGGCAGTAGCTGCGTGATCTCGACCGTCGAGGCCCCGGCCCTGAACTTGGTTCCTGGCAGGATCTCCTTGGCCGTCAGCTTGGACCAGGGGAGCAGGCCGGCCGTGGTCTCGTGGACCGCACGACAATACGTCGTCGGCGCCATGTGGGGGAGACCAACGGCGCGGCAGTGGGCTTCGGCCACCATCAGGGCCTGGATCGGATTCGAGGGTTGCATCAGGGGATCCAGCTTACCAGTTTGCTCAAGTCCTCGTCACTGTAGCCGTAGGCCTTGCGGTAGTATTCTTTGAGGCCCGCCAGTTGCCCGGCCTTCGATTCATCGGCCGCCGTCACGAGCCCGTGGATGAAGTCGGCCGCGATCATGGCTTGGGCGCCGTTGTCGAACCGGACCTGGGCACCACCTTGGGCCAGCCCCAGGATCTCGCCGACCTGGACGTTGCCGCGGTAGCTGCAGCGGACGCGGTCGCCGAGGCTGTAGTTGGTTTCGCTGGCCGAGGCCGCGATCTTGTTGAGCGTCAGGCTCGACACGCTGGCGGTCGTCCGGAAGCTCTTGGACCGGCCACGTTCCCGCAGGATCGTGTCGATGTCTTCGGCTTCGCTGCGCTCGATGTAGATCGCGGTACCTTCCTTGGCGACCGTCCAGGTGTCGGTCATGTTTTCGCCCAGGAAGCTGGTGCCGGCGACGATCGACCGCAGGTTGCAGCGCTTCACGTCGGTGAACGGACGGCGCAGCCGGGGGACCGACACGACGCACGCCACGGCCCGGTGCTGCGGGTAATGCTTGACGGTGTTCAGGTCGACCATCAGACGAGGCCGACCGTCGGTTGCTTTGTAGTAATGCTGCAAGGTATCGGCGACCGCCTCTTTGCTCGGCACCCCGATCTGGGGATCGTACTCGAGCAACGTTTCGGCGTTCCGGTGGTCGTGGTCGAGCACCCGGAAATCGGCCAACACCAGGTCAGTCCTATACTGCTGGGTCTTAGATAGTTTTGCACTCAGCCGGTTGGCCAGCTTTTCGGAAATCGACAACATGGGTAACCCCCAATGGTTAATGATAACAAGCCCCCAACAAAATAATCTAAGTCACCTAGGTCATCGGGGACTCGCCCAGCACCCAGCCGGCCAGCTGTTTGATAAACTTGGGCCGTTCGGCCGGCCCGTTGAACTCGATTTCGTGGAAAAGTTGCCCGACCTCTAGTTCGAGCCGCCGTTCCAGGGCGAGCAGCGGCGGCGGTTTCCTCTGGTAGCAGGCGTAGCCGCAGTAGCCGTAGCCGGGCGGCAGGGCCCCGCGTTTCGGGATCCAGAGGTCGGCCTCGATCCCACAGACAGCGCACTGCCGGTACGGCACCGGCTCGACCTGCGACTTCTCCTGCTCGGCGATCACGTCCTGGGCCGTGATGTTGAACATCGCGAGGTAGAACGCCCCGTAGGCCCGGTCGACCTCGGGGTCGTCGGCGCCGAACAACGCCTTGACGATCTGGCGGCGTAGGCCGCTCGACAGCTCGCCGAAGCTGGGGTTGCGCTCCAGCTCCTCGTTGCCGTAGGGGTTGTGCTTGAGGCTCTCCAGGTAGTTGAGGAAGCAGTGCCGGTACCCCGGGGCGAGCGGTCCGTCCATGTGGAAGTTGCAGCTGCCGACCCCGCAGGCCCGGTCGAGCGGTTGATCACTGTAGGGACATTTAAACATCAAGATTGTCCAAAGTAGGCGATCAGCGCCGCGTCTATTAGGCCGTCGTGTTCTTTTTTCGATCGGTCGGTCGCGAGAAAGCTGAACTCGGGCCACAGCCGCCGGGCCGCGATCAAGCTGCGCGACTTGGGGTCCGGGTACGTGTCGCGGCCTATCCCCTGGTGGGCCACCTTCTGCCACTTGGCCGACGTCACGAGCTGGTACGGCAGGGCCAGGGCGATCAGCGTCATCTCGAGGTAGCCGAACCCCTTGCCGAACGTAAACATGCTGGTCCCGCCGTTGCCCGGCATCGCGGCCACCAACTCGAGGTACGTCATGAACGGCCCCCTGGTCTTGGCCTCGATCAACAGCTTGAAGAGGCCTTGGGGGTCGAGCCGGTTTTCGATCGTCGGGAAGACGGCCGACCAGACGATCTGGTGACCTTCCAGCAGGACCAGGGCCCCTTTGGCGCCGGGATCGATACCGAGGGTTTTTATTGGTCCGTGTGCGATGGGGTGGTCCAAGAAAACAAGATGATGCCGACCAGCGTCAGCACCCCGCCGAGGCAGAAGCCGACAAAAAATCCGCAATAAGTCAAAAACTCTAAGGTGCTGCACTCAAGCATAGCAACCACCCCTCGGAGTGTAAAGACTTAGTCGAGGATCTTCGACTACGGCGTGAAAACCAACACCTGCTCGGGTGTCAAAGTTGTGCCGCTGTGCTTCACGACCAAGACCCCCCGCCGCACCATGTCGACGAGGCTCGCGATCACGCGCGACGCCTGGTAGGTGTCGGGCGAGGCCGCGTTGTTGCCGAGCAGCGCGAAGTCTTCGGCCACGAACCGGATCGGGTAGTCGCCCCTGACCGCGAACTGCTTGTGGTTAGTCCCCGGCCGTCCGATCGTCTGGAAGGTCAGCTCGACATCCTGGATGAAATTGAGAAACGGCGGCGAGAACCCGACCGCGCTGACGTCGACCCGGACCTCTCGGGGCGCGAGACCGACGAACTTCGGGTAGCTCATGTTGACGCTGATCTCGACGATACCCGGCATACGTTCCCCCTGAGTTTCTGTGAGGGTGACCCTCACCACTAAACCTTAAAGGGTGGAACATGGCACTCCGGGAACCCAGGACCCCAAGCAGCAACCACGGGCAACCCCGTAACCCCGACCCTTCACAGAGTAGGTCTTACGGCGACCCCTCGACCCAGGCCACCCCCTTTTTCCACCAGCTGGCCAAAGAGCAGTTGATCCCCCAGATCGCGCTCCGGACCCGCAACGCCATCGACGTCGACCGCCGCGAGGTCTTCTACTACCAGCGGCTGCGCAGCGGCCGACGGTGCAGCTGTTTTGTCGGCGGCGAGACGACCCCGCAGGCCGGGTGCCTGATCTGCCACAACACCGGGTTCGCCGGCGGCTACCTGAAGTTCGGGACCGACACCTACGGGTTCGAACCGTCGCGCCAGTGGATCGGCGTCAACTGTCAGGTCAACCCGCTGCTCGGCCTGCCGCCGTGGTTCAGCCTGACCGACGGCAAGACCCAGGGCTACGTCGAGTGGGACGAAGTGATGGGCCGCCAATACTACGGGGTCGACTCCAGCTACTTCGACTACCGGCGGCAAGACGGGGACGTCCGGCTCCTCTACCGGCTCGACGGGACCGACCCGGCGTTCATCCCCTTTACGCCGGAGGGCCTCCTGCAGCGGGTCCTGACGGCCGGACCCGGCGGCCGCTTCCGGTTCCGGGTCTACCTGACCCGGACGACGGCCGGCGACCGCAGCCCGCTGTTCCAGCAGTTCTGGTTTCGGGGCCTCAGCCAGTCGGCGGAACCGCCGTTTCTATACGTCGACCTGCCGCGCCGCCCCGAGTCCAACGTGATGGTCGAGTACGGGGCGCTCGAAGTGTTCACGCCGATCCAGATGGTGTTCAGCGACGCGGTCCAAAAGATCTTCCTGGAAGACCTGGTGGTCCAACTCCACACCATGACGCGGTGGAAGGCCATCGAGTCGAACATCAACGACCCCCAGAACATCGTGACGAGCCACGACGTCCAGCTGCGCAAGATTTACGAGCATGAACCGCAATACCGGGTCCCGCTGTGACGGCGGCCCGATCTGTATATCAAGTAACGACGGATCGACCCAGGTCGCCCGCCATCAACCAGCTCCGCGAGGTGGCCGAATTTGAGCCTACAGGACCGAATCAGAACCAAATATTGTATCGCGGATCTCGGCGGGGGCCTCGGCCCCACCGACGGACGCCGGATCCCGGAGGATTTTGAATCCTTCACCGACGGCCGGGCGACCCCCCCGGAACTGCAGCACGGCCGAGAGTCGGACGCCCGCGGGGAACCGCCGTGGAGCCACGGACCCGGCGGGCCGCCGCCCGATGGCCTGCTGGAGAGCCCGGGGTTCGACGACCTGGGGTTCCCGTTCAGCGGGCAGCCGGTCCACAAGATGCCGCAGGCCAACCTCGACCCGCCGCCCAGCTACACCGGCGTGCAGCTGGGTTTTGATCGGGGCTTTCTCGCGACGCTCGGCCAGGTGGTGCCCAAGGAGGCGCCGAAACCGGGGCCGAAAAAACCTGACCCGAAACCTGAGCTGAAACCTGAGCCGAAACCGGTGCCCAAGGAGGCGCCGAAACCGGGGCCGAAAAAACCTGACCCGAAACCTGAGCTGAAACCTGAGCCGAAACCGGTGCCGAAACCTGAGCCGAAACCAGAGAAACCGGCCGTCCCGGAGTCAAAAATCAAACCCGCCGAGAAGCTGGACCCGTCGATCAAGCCCGACGGCACGATCAACCAAGATCCGGTCAAACCCGACACGTGGCGCCACGTCCTCGACAAGGTCAAGGCGGCGTTCCCGGGCATCAAGGTAAAGTTCGAGGTCCCGCCGACCTACGTGTGGAACGACAAAGATGGGTCCAAGATCGACATCACGGGGATCAAGGACAAGCTGAAGGTCCGGCTGCCGGGGCTCCAGTGGTTCAAAGACTACGACGGCGTCGATGTCGCGGAGGTCGAGTTCCCCGACGGGACCTACGCGGAACTCGCGATCGGGCTCCAGGCCAATTTTCTGACCGTGACGCTATATAGAGGACACGATTGGTGACTAACGACCAGGAAGATTTTGATCCGCTCCGCCTTATTGAAGATTCCATCCAGTCGGGGTTCGACCCCTCGGTCGCCAAGGAGATCGACGAGCGCGACCTCAACTGGTGCCCCAACGTCGTCAGCTGGTTTTGTGACCCGGCGTACCTGGACATCCAGACCCTGTACCCGGCCCAGCTCCAGACGGCGCTGCGGCTGTTCGGCGACGTGTGCCCGTGGTGCAGCGACTACGAGTTCTACCTGAACGACTTTGAAGTCACGATGTCGATCCCCAACATCCTGGACCGCCTGACGATCCTGAACAACGGCAAGTGCCCCAAATGTAAAAAGACGAGGCTCGATCAGTACGCCGAGGGGTTGTGGCATTTCCCCAATGAATTCGACCTGTTATGGGGGATGCGCTGTATAAACCTAGAATCGTTTGTTTTCTCCGCTCGCGGCCTCCTGCGGCTGCGCGACGTCCAGGTCGGCGACACCCTGACGCATGGGCAGGTGTCGAAGACCTTCGATTCCGGGACCCTGCCGTCGCTTGAAGCCCATACCGACTACGGCTGGACCTTGGTCGGGGCACGCGACAGTCATATCGTGCCGGTGTTGAACACCTCGTTGGAGTTGGAGCACAAGCTGTTGAAGGACTGCCGAGCAGGTGAGTTCCTGCTGCTCCAGTCGCCTGACCTGTGGCCCGAGAGATCCGTCGCCCAGGTGACGCCCGAGATGGCCCGTTTGACCGGCTACCTGGTCGCGCATGGCTGCGACGCACACGAGGGCCGCCTTGATCGCTGGCTTAAAGAGGCCCCGGAAAAGGTGGACTGGGGAACCAGGCCTAACGAGATCCCCGAATTCATCTTGCGCGCCCCCAAGGCTATCGTCTGTGAGTTCCTGGCCGGGCTGTTCGGTGGCCAGGGCTACGTGGAACGTTCGTGGTTCAAAACCAGGCTCCGCTACAGGACGGAGTCATCCGTTTTGTTTGAGCAGCTGCGACTCCTTCTACTCAACCTCGGAATCGTCACCCGATGCAGGACCGTCCGGGGACAGTACGAGCTATCGACGACCAATCAGGATTTCCTCGCGATCTTCCGAGACCACGTCCGGCTGACCCCGCGGAAGCAAACCAAACTGTTAAACCGGGTCAAGGCAGACCGCCGGACCACCTACGAGACCCCGGTCGGGCGTTTTAAACTTTCGGCACGGGACCGGTGGCCCGACTCCCTGAAGGTCCTGGCGGCCAAAGGGTACTTCCCGGTCAAGATCACCGACGTCCGGGCTGGCCCGGCGCTGCCGATGGGCGACCTCCATGTGCCGGGCACCAACGTCTACACGGCCGACGGATTCGTCCACCACAACTCGGGCAAGTCGGCCGAGGTCGGCATGATCGCCAGCTACCACCTCCACCGGGTCCTCCAGATCCCGTCGCCGTCGATCTACTACAAGCTCTTGAAGAACAGTCTGCTGGTCATCCGGTTCGTCGCCCTGACGCAGAAGCAGGCCGAGGAATCGATCTGGCACCAGTTCGTCCGGTCGGTCGATAGCTGTGCGTGGTTTAGCCAGTACCACGACTTCCTGGGCCACTTCGAAAAGAAGCAGGGGGTCGAGCTGAAGAAGTGGCTCAACACCTACTTCTACTACCCGGCCAAGGCCATCTCGGGGTACTTCCGGGGCGCCGAGATCGACAGCAGCCGGGGCCGTACCGCGCTCGCCAGCTACATGGATGAGATCGGCTGGTGGACGGGCGGCGAGAACGCCAAGAAGGCCAACCCCCACGAGACCTACATCGCGTACGAGAAGGCCAGCCAGACGATCCGCAATGCCGCCATGACACGGTTCCGGGCCGGCGACTACGACGTCCCGACGGCCATCATGGGGATCGTCAGTTCGACCATGAGCAAGACCGACTACATCATGCGGTTGGTCAAGCTGGCCAAGCGGGACAAGCGCAAGGTGGCCAGCCACAAAGCCAGCTGGGAGGTCAACCCGGAGTTCGCGCTCAACCCCGACGAACTCAAGAGCCAGCGCGAGGCCAACTACAAGGTGTACCTGCGGGACTGGGGCAGCGTCCCGCCGTTTGCCAACAACCCGTTCATCGAGGACGGGCCCCAGATCCAGAAGGCGGTCACGCTGCCCCGGCCGGCCTGGAACGTCACGTCGGAGAAGGGCGAGATCGGCCTCTACCTCGACGCGACCAAGATCGAAGTCAACCGGACGGTCCCGCTGTGCCTGGCGATCGACCTGGCCAAGAGCCACTGCGGGTTCGCGGCCGCGCTGCTGCAGCTGCGCGAGGACGACTTCTCGGTCTGTCAGCCGGTCGGCTTGTTCTCGCTCTACCCCCGGGGCGGCGAGGTCATCGACCTGTCGGCCACGTACGATCAGTTCATCCTGCCGCTGTGCCAGCGGCTCAACGTCCGGCTGGTCCTCTACGACCAGTGGCAGAGCAAGACGCAGATCGACGCCCTGAAGCACGAGGGGATCGCGGCCGAGAGCTACAGCCTCGTCTGGGCCGACTTCGAGCGCTACCGCACCCAGCTGCTGCAGGGCAAGCTCGAGATGAACGAGCCCGAGATGCAGCTCAGCGAGGTCGACAACAGCCCCGACACCTTGGAAGACGTCTTGTACCCGCGCCCCTACACCCACTTCCTCTGGCAGCTGTTCAGCGTCAGCGAGATCGGCCACAAGGTCACGAAGGGCGACGGACATGACGACCTGTTTCGGGTCGTCGTGTTGGCCAGCCGGTTCCTGTGGCACGAGGACTACCGCCCGCAGTTCGAGTACCGGGGCGGGACCGCGCTGTGGTCGCGGGGCACCAACAAGGGCCGGCTCGTCATCGCGGCGTCGAGTCGGTCGACCGGACAACCGTATAATACCGCCATGGCGGCGCTCTCGACGGGCGCAACCGTGGTCGGCGGCAGAAACAATAGAGCGCTGGGGGCCGTGGTCCCGCGCACCAAGAGGTGAAGATGCAAGTTACCGCGAATCTATGGATGGACTATTTACGGCAATGCCGTCACGTCGGGACCATCTGTTACGTCATGCACAGCAAGGGCCAACAGGTCGCCCACGACCACATCGCGTTTCGTACCCTCCGCGACGACCGGGTCGGGATCGACCGGCTGGCCGACTACTGGCTCCGCCAGGGCTACGAGCAGGCCGGGGAACTCGACGGGCCCAACTGGCACGCCCGCCACTACCGGCACCCGGACCGGCCCAAGATCTTTATCAGCGAACTCGACCAGGAGACGCTGTCGCGGCCCGCGCAGGCCCTGCTGGGGCGGCTGCTCGATCACGTCCCGGGGTGGTGGGTCAAACAAGACGGTTTTTGCTACGCGGGCCGCCTCTGGCCGCTCAGTTTTACTGATTACCAGGTCCTGGCCGAGGAATCGGAGTACGCGGCCTGGTTTGCCGCCTTGGGGTTCAGGGCCCACCATTTTGCCCTCGACGTCGGGCAAACCTCGATGACGCTCCCGGAACTCGTCGATGTCGTCAAGCTGCAGGGGGTTCCGATGAACATGCTCCAAGGGACGGCAGGCCTTCAAGAATGCGAGACCAAGGCAGACCGGCAGCTGGTCGAGTTTACCGACGGGTGGGGCGAGATCCCGACCTGTGGCTACGAGTTCATTCAACGCCAGGAGGTCGACGGAGAATTGTTCCAAGGCTTTAACGACGCGGGCGTGCTGCCCGCCAACTAATGACGACTTTTGGGCGGTAAGTTGAGGGCAGAATGTTTAGACGTAAAGTTTTAACGCGCTACCGGGTTGTTTCCGATTTCAAGACGTCGTCGACTCGGTTTGTCGGCCAAGGCCATCCTGGCGACAAAGTCGACCACGTCTTGAAGGCGTTTAAGCGGCTGCGTGACGGCCAAAAGATCAAAGACACTAAACAGAAAGATATCGACCAGTGGAAGGATTTCGAGGCGCTTGAAAAGTTTGTCACTAAACTCGACAGCGAATCGACGGTTTCGAGAAAACTCGGCGGCCAGAAGACCGACGGGGCCGAGCTGATCGCGGAAAATGAAGGCTGGCGGGTTTACAAGATCCTGAACCACCAAGCCTGCATGCGGTACGGCGACGATACCCAGTGGTGTATCAAGAAGCCGGATGGTGAGCAGTGGAACGATTACACCAAGAAAAACGACTTCTATTTCTTTATAGCCAAGCTACGACCTGCGACCGACCGGTGGTTCAAGATCGCCATGATGGTCGATCATGAGGGTCAACGGCTCTACTGGGACGCCAAAGACCAGCCCCGCGATGGAGCGGCCAAGGTCCCGGCGGCACTAAAGCTGCCGACCATCAAAGTCGAGAACGCCATACCGAAAATTAAGATCAACGGACAACAGGTGACGTTGGACCAGTTCGCCTTGATGGAGGGGCTGACGGTCAAGGGCGACCTCGTCCTCCAAGACACCCAGATCAAGCAGCTGCCGGCCGGCCTCAAGGTTGGGGGCACCCTCGACCTCTTCGGCACCCCGATCAAGCTGCTGCCGGCCGACCTGACGGTTGGGGGCACCCTCGACCTCGGCGGCTCCAAGATCAAGCAGCTGCCGGCCGGCCTCAAGGTTGGGGGCCGCCTCGACCTCAGCTACACCCCGATCGAGCAGCTGCCGGCCGGCCTGACGGTTGGCCGAGATTACCGAAACTCGGGCTGGGGCTACCTCGACCTCCGCTACACCCCGATCGAGCAGCTGCCGGCCGGCCTGACGGTTGGGGGCGACCTCGACCTCCGCGGCACCAAGATCGAGCAACTGCCGGCCGACCTCACGGTCAAGGGCGACCTCTACCTCGGCGGCACCAAGATCAAGCAGCTGCCCCCCGACCTCAAGGTCAAGGGCACGATATACGCCGACCCCGGCCTCGATCCCGGTCAATTTAGCGGACAGTTAGCGCACAGGGGGCCCGATGACTTTTAGACGACGGGTCCTGGCCCGCTTCAAGACGTCGCTGACCCGGCGACAAAGTCTTTGTAAGAAAATCATGGGATGTGACGGCTACAGCTACTCAGCCGGAATCGCGCATTCCTCTCCACCCTCGCGGAAGGGCGGAGTATCCTGCACGGAGACAAGATGAGCGACATTGAATCCCTGGCCACCCGGTTGGCCCAACTGCGTCCCAAGCAACCCCGCGAGGCCGTCCGGGCGGTAGCGACCGACCTCGTCTACTCGGGCGAGCCCGAGGCCGCGTTAGCCGAGCCGGCGGTCATCGACCGGTTGTTCGCCCGCTTCAACACGGCCCAGCGGGGTCCCAAGCAGGTCCAGGCCAACGACCCCACGACCTGTCCGATCTGCAAGACCACCATGCGACCTGTAAAGCTAGATAATGAGGTGCCGGCCGTTTACTGCAATAAACATTTTGTCGTCTACCCGGCCCGGCCGGCGGAGCAGTCATGAGTTTTCTAAAAACCGTCGCCCTGTGTCTCGCGGCCCAGGACCGCGAAGAGGTCGCGGCCGCGATCCAGCGGGCCAAGCGGCCCCGGCGGGCCACCAAGCCGAAGCCGGCCAAGAGCCAGACCGTGTTCAACGGCCCCCGCAAGACCAAGACCAAGGACGGCCCGAAGACGGTCAAGTTCAACGGCCCCCACAAGACCGACCGCGGCCGGGCCAGCGAGGCCGCGACCCTGACCCTCCACACGACGGCCAAGCTCAAAACCTTGATCCCCAAGATCGGGACCGCGACCGAGAACATGGACCCGCAGGCGATCACGACCTGGGCCGGTTTTTTCGCCGACTACGGGCCCCAGGTGTTGGCCGCCCTGTTGGTCGATCTCAAGGTGTTGCCGTACAGCAAGTTCACTGAAGCTACCAATTTCTTTAGCCACCGGGTTAAGCACTGAAGGTTTTGAATCATGGGTTTCTGTAATTATAAGCGGCAGGTCAAAGGCAGTTATCTCGATCGTCGCAATCCTCCGTACCTCAACCAGTACCCGGGTCTCGCCAACACGACGGCCGGCAACTCCCAGTTCCGCCAGGCCTTGGCGGCCGACATGGGGTTTGGCAACGGCTCGTCGGGCGGCGGCGGGTCGGCCTACAACGTCGACCGGTTCAACCCGCAGCGTGACCGGCTCGAGGAGGGGTCGATCCTCGAAGAGTGGATCCCCCGGCAGCCGACTCAGCTCCACATGATGTTTCGCAAGATCTACCTGCGCGACGCGATCGCGGGGTCGGTCGTCGATATCTTTTCGAGCCTCCCGTGGGGCAAGGTCTACGAGCTGATGGGGATCGACGACCCCAAGGTCCTCCAGATGTACCAGGACATGCTGGAGGCGATCCAGATCTGGGGGGAACTCCCGATGATCTCGCGGGAGGTCCAGGTGATCGGCCGCAACATCAGCAACCTGGTGTTCAACGAGCGGCTGGGCCACTGGGACAGCCTGATCCCGCTGGACCCCGACCAGTGCAAGCTCAAGCTGTCGCCGGTCAACGCCAAGCCGCACGTCGACGTCTTGTCGAGCCCGGCGTGGCGCGAGTTCGCGCGGTCGGTCGACCCCCGGGATATCGAACTCAAGGAGCAGATGAACCCGGCGGCCATCGAGATGTTGCAGAACCACAGCGGCTTCTACCCGCTCGACCCGCTCAACACGCTGTTTGTGGCCCGGCGGGTCAACCAGTACGACAAGATCGGGACCTCGATCTTCACCCGGATCTTGCCGGCCTGGGCCTACGAGATGGCGCTGTGGAACGCCAGTTTGACCGGCGTGCGGCGCCGCAACCGTTCCATCCTGCTGGTCACGGCCGGGATCGAGGACAACTGGGAGCCGACCGACGACGAGATCCAGAGCCTGTCGAGCATCTTCATGCAGGCCGACGAGGACCCGACGGGCGGCGTCGTGGCGGTCCGCCAGGGCGTCGAGGTCTCGGAGGTCCGCGACCCGACCGCCATCTGGGGGATCAGCCAGGAGTTTGAATTTCTATCGACCATCAAGATGCGGGCCCTGGGGGTCAGCGAGGCCTACCTGTCGGGCGACACCAACGTGTCGAACATGGAGACCGCCCGGACGACGCTCGGCAAGTCGGTCGGGGCGTTCCGCGATTTCATGATCCGGTCGATCTTCACGGAACAGCTGTTCCCGACGTTCGCCCGGATCCACAACATGCAGAAGAGGACGCAGGCCGAACTCAGCCACGGCATCCGGACCACCGGCATGACCCGGATCACGTCCAAGGCGGCGCTCGACATCCCGCGCAACGCCCTCATGATCCCGATGTTGGTCACCGAGGACACGCTGCGTCCCGAGCAGGACGTCGCGTACATCGAGATGTTGGAAAAGCTGGGCGAGAAGGGGGTGCCGGTCCCGCTGCGGATCTGGGCGAGTGCCGCGGGCTACGACCTCGACAAGGCCATGGCGATGATGGCCGACGACGCGCTGCTCAAGAAGCGGTTGAGCCAGCTGGGCCAGCCGGCGGCCGGCGGCGGCGGCGGTGGCGATCTCGGCATGGGGGGCGGCGGCGGGGACCAAGAGATCCCGACCGGTCCCGGCGGCGAGGAGAAGGCCGGGGGCCGCCAGGGGCCCGGTGGCCCGACGTTACCGCCCCGGTGGGGGGCCGCGGCCGGCGCGCAGCCCAACGAGGGGACGTTGGAGCGGAATCTTCGCAAGGTCGTGCCGATCGTCGGCAACATCGCGCCCAGTATCTACGCGGAGCTTAAGATCCCGAACTCCAGGGCGCTGATCCCCTACACGGGAACCTAGATTCTTTTCAAATAAGGCCCTTGGGCCCACCATCACTTTGGAGGACGCAATGTCGCGTTTTGTAGAAGACAGGACAGCAGGGTTCAAGGAAGTTGGCGTCGGTTCCGGTAGCTTCGACGTGACGGTCGATTTCGAGCCCCAGTACCTCAAGGCCGACTTCCGCGACATCAACCACCTGAAGTCCAGCGACTCCGTCAAGCTGGGCGGCGTCGTTGACAACGGGGACGGCACCTACACTTGGACGCTCAACTACCAAGTGGCGTCATCCCGGACGATCCGCTGGTTGGCCAGTCGTCCGTACATCAACGGCCTCATTTACTAATAAATCTCGATCCGTACCTTAGGGTCGGTACGATTCCTACGTACGGATCTGCGCGATCCCGTACGGAGTCGTCATGTCCTTTTGCGCCCGGATCCATGCCCGTTTCAACATCACGGCCAAGAGCAAGCCGACCAAGCTCCCGAAGGCGCCGGCGCTGGCGCCGACCCGGACGTGGCCTGACGCCCACAATTTTACGGTCAAGACGCTGGTCGGGCCCGAGGGCCGGGGGACGGGCAAGGTCCAACTCCGCGACGAGGAGGGCAACGTCGTCTTGGAGGTCAAGGACCGAGATCTCCACGCGCTGGTCGAC
>Ga0315284_10004281_pt1 | contig 20289 bp, 22 predicted proteins | sample YL17G09_16_MG_FD_203696 | JGI IMG/M metagenome (GOLD analysis project Ga0315284, IMG submission 203696) | Sediment microbial communities from Yellowstone Lake, YNP, Wyoming, USA - YL17G09_16 | ecosystem: Environmental > Aquatic > Freshwater > Lake > Sediment | place: USA: Wyoming | collected...
GCAGAAGCCTTAGGGAGAATGATTTCTACAACTCTTCGCTTTGGCAATCATCTGCCGGCAAGGGAGAGAGCCAGAGAAATTATGGAACAGCTTCGTGGAATCGGGGGAGGAAGGTCTGTCGGATTTGGACCAAATAAGGTCAGGTCCCTTCCCGATGCTATCGCGAGGGCAATAGGGCTTCATTTTGGTTTTGTTCTTCATCCAAACGGGCAAGCTGGGGCTGTTATGGCGGCGTATAGCGCCCCGCCGGAAGGCGGGTCTAACCTGTCTGACCCCACATCGGCTCCAGCTGGCTTAACGAAAATCGGTGACATTTGCCCCAGCTGTGGCGCCCCCGCCATGGTATACGAAGAGGGGTGTAGCAAGTGTCATGCTTGTGGACACTCCGAGTGCTAAAATAGCGCATGGCGGTATATACAAAAACTGGGGATAAAGGGAAAACCTCTACCTTTTCCGGCAAGAGAATCTCAAAATCTTCGAAATTAATTAACGCAATCGGGGCAATTGATGAGCTGAATTCTTTTTTGGGGATGATCGGGGGCTTAACGAAAATCCAGGGGAATTTATTCACAATAAATGCGATTCTGACTGGGGCAAAGCTAAAATTTTCCAAGGATGAGGTTAAAAAACTAGAGAGAGAAATCGATAAATGGGAGGGGACTCTCCCTGTCCAGAAAAACTTTATTTATTATGGGGGAAGCAACAAATCGTCACTTCTTTTCTATGCCCGTGCGCTGTGTCGCCATGCCGAGCGAAGTTTGGTTGAGTTGAGAATGGGGAAAAGGGTATCGGAGATTTTGGTTTACATCAATCGCCTTTCAGACTACCTTTTTATGTTGGCAAGACGCTTAAATTTCAAGGCAGGTAAAAAAGAGAAATTTTGGAAAAGATAGGCCTCGTTTTATGCTAGAATGGATTTGATATGGCTACTCCAGAAATTCCTATAGGCGAACCGCGAGTCCAGGAAAGAGCAGAGGAATTTGTAGTTGACGAGACCCTTAAAAACGCGGGAGCGCAGGTTGTGCAAAAAACTTTCAAAGCGCAGGTAAAGGATGATAAAGGCCAACCCCTTATTCAAACTCCTCCCACGCAGGTCGTTAATATTACTCCTCCGGCGCCGCAGCCTACTCTGACTTCGTGGGCAAAAGGACCGATTACCTTGTCTTTAACTTGGCTTGGGGCTTTTTGGTTGAGGATTCTTAAAAAAGCTCTCCATTTTGGCTGGAGAGTAATAGGCAAACAAAATGCTACCGATTGATTTAAATCAGATATTTGTTTTTTCTGTCTTAACAATGCTTTTTGTTCTTGGATCTGTTGCCTTTGCCTATTTTATTTTTGTGCTTTTTAAGCACAGAGGCAGAGAGATTCCCTCTATTGACTCGGTTTTGCTGCAAGTTGCGGTGCCGCGGAATAACGAGATAAAAATTGATGCCATGGAGCAGCTTTTCTCCGGCCTTTGTTCGATTAAAAAAGGTGGTTGGCAGCAAAAATTCTCCATCCAGCCCGCCATTTCTTTTGAAGTTGTTGCTAGACAGGAAGATATAAAGTTTTTTGTTTGGTCCCCCAAATCCTTGAAAGACTTGGTTGAAAAACAAATCCACGGGGCATATCCGGATGCGGAAGTAATCGAGGTAGACGAATACAACATCTTTACAGAAGACGGGAAAGTTGCCTATAAATCTTTTCAGCTCGGTAAATCTAATTTCTACCCCCTAAAAACTTTTAAAGACCTGCCAACCGACTCTCTTTCTTCTTTAACCAGCGCTTTGGGGAAAATGGGGGTGGGAGAGGCGGCAGCCATACAGATTTTGATTTCTCCGGCTGGAAATGATTGGCAAAAAACCGGGGGGAAGTTCATAAGTGAGACAAAAAAACAGGAAAGCGATCCCGAGAAGGCTAAGTTTTCGATTCCGGCAAAAACCCTGGAGGGAGTTGAGGGGAAGATCGCAAAGCCCGGTTTTGAAACATCGGTTAGAATCGTTGTTGTTTCTCCCAATGAGGAAGTTGCCAAAAGCCACCTGACCAATATTGCCGGGTCTTTTGCCCAATTTGCGGGAGATCTGAATAACCTCAAAGGCAGAAAAGTTTACAGGAAGGGAAGCTTTATGGAGGATTTCCTTTACAGGTACCAGCCCATGTTTAATTTTATGGGGAATCATAACTCGATTCTAAATACCGAGGAGTTGGCAACAATTTACCATTTCCCCAATAAAACAATCACAACTCCGCACATTTACTGGCTCGGTGCCAAGACCGCCCCTGCCCCTTCGCAAATTCCGACGGAAGGACTGCACTTGGGGGTAAGCAGCTATAGGGGGATTAAAAGACAGGTTTATATCGGGGAGGAGGATAGAATGAAGCACATTTATGTTATTGGTAAAACGGGAACCGGGAAATCGGAACTTCTTAAAGACATGATTTTACAGGACATTAAAGCAGGTAAAGGACTTTGTTTTATGGATCCTCACGGGGATGCCCTACAGGATATTATGAAGCTTATTCCTCCCGAGCGGGCGGAAGATGTGATTTATTTTAATCCCAGCGATACGGAACGCCCTATGGGTTTAAATCTTCTTGAAGCAAATACCGAGGATCAAAAACATTTCGCGGCAACTGCGGTAATCAATATGATGTATAAACTCTTCGATCCCTATAAAACCGGGATTGTGGGCCCAAGGTTCGAACACGCGGTTCGTAATGCCATGCTTACGGCGATGAGCGATACCGGCTCTACTTTTGTCGAGGTCATGCGAATTTTAACCGATGCCAGGTTTGTCCAGGAAATTCTTCCCAAGGTTACGGACCCGATTATCAGACGCTATTGGACCGATCAGATTGCCCAAACATCGGATTTTCATAAATCCGAGGTTCTTGACTACATTACCTCGAAATTCGGAAGATTTGTTACAAACAAACTGATAAGAAACATAATCGGTCAATCACAATCATCCTTTGATTTCAGGAAAATTATGGATGAAGGGAAAATTCTTCTTATTAATCTTGCAAAGGGAGAGCTTGGAGAAGAAAACAGCAACTTTTTGGGACTAATCCTGGTTCCGAGAATTCTAATGGCGGCTATGAGTAGAGCCGATACCCCTGTTGAGGCCAGACGCGATTTTTACCTCTACGTTGATGAGTTCCAGAATTTTGCCACACCTGATTTCGCGGTGATTCTTTCCGAGGCAAGAAAATATCGTTTGGGGCTTTGTGTTGCCAATCAGTTTGTCGGACAAGTTGAAGAAGAAGTTAAAAATGCGGTATTTGGAAATGTAGGAACAATAGTTGCTTTTAGGGTAGGGGTAACCGACGCCAATTATCTGCAGCATGAATTTACACCAACCTTCGGGGAAGATGATCTACTTAATGTTGAAAGATTTCATGCTTACATAAAAACAGTAGTTAATAACGAGCCGGTTCAACCTTTCTCAATTGATTTAACTAAAGACCTGGAAAAGATAAAAGCAATGGAGAGCCCGAGGGTCGCCGAGATAATCAAGGAAATGAGCAGACTCAAATATGGCCGCGATATAAAACTAGTCGAGGCAGAAATTGTCAGACGCGCCAAGCTGTAAATTTAACCCCTTTGTGCTATAATTGCCTCACTGGAGCCGTCGTTCAATGGTAGGACACGACTCTTATAAAGTCGATGCGATGGTTCGATTCCATCCGGCTCCACCAAGTTTTGACATGTTAGGTTCGCAGAATCTGTCATAAAGTCCAAAGGATGGAGGATAACCAATTCTACGAATTGTCGACTCCATCAAGGTCTACACTATATGAAAACAGAAAAACTATCTGATCTTACAGGACAGGAACTTCATTCAAAAGGGGGTCAATTAAGGGAAGAGGATAGGCATGATGAGGCACTTCAGTTTTTGACATTAGCGGTTGTTGCTTATCAGAGAGAGGAAAACTACCGGGGTCTTATAGATGCCTTAAAAGACCGGACCCTAACCTGGAAGCATTATTTCCTTCTCACCAACGACAAAGTCTATGCATTTCTGGCTCAAAAAGACGCTGAAGCGATGCTCGCAATTGCTCAGGAATATAACCTCGAAGACAAACTTGATACGGCGTATTTCAGGCTCGGGGAAGTGGCAATGCTTTTCAATGATTATCGTGACGCAATTGATTATTACGATAGAGCCTTAGTTGTCTATCGGGGTCCACTTAGTGAAAAAGGGGACTTCCGCTACCACCTCGGCGAGGCTGTTTATCGAAGCGGTGATAAAACAAAAGGAAAGAAGATAATACTTGAGGGTTTGAGAGAAATTCGCGAAGGCGCCTCCGAACGTGATCCTTTTTTGATCCATGTTTGGGAATCGGGCGTGCATATGCGACTGGCAGAAATTTTAAAAGACGACGAACCCGAGAAAGCAAAGCAACATTATCTGGATGCCAAAAAAATTGCCGAAAGTGATCCCAAATTGGTGATCAGAAGAAGGCAGATTGCCGAACTCGGCAAACTGTTTACTTAAAGCTCAATGAGGGATTGTTTTTTGCCTGGTTCGGTGACTTGGGCAAGTTTCAGATAGCGCTCTGTGGTCGAGAGTCTTTTATGGCCCGAGACTTGGGAAAGAAGAACCAGATCAACCCCATTCTTAATATTTTCAACAATAAATGTGGTTCTTAGATCATTGACCGAGTAATTGGGAAGCTCAGCTCTTTGCATGTATCTGGCAATTGAGGCTCTGATGTTTCTGACTGCCAGGGGCTTTCCGTTTTTACTGATAAATACATAAGGAGAGTCGGATTTGGGCCTGATAGAAAGGTAATTATCAAGTGCGTCTTTACCCGGTTTATTTAAAGGAACCGTTCTTTCTGCTTGGGTTGCATAGGCCTCAACCTTAAACAGGTTGTCTTTTATGTGGGCGGCTTTAAGATTGGCAACTTCGGAGATTCTTAGGCCTGTTTGCAAAATTAGTTCAACTATTGCTGCTACTCTGATATCGTTTCTGGTTACATCTCTTAGGGCTCTATACTCAAGCTGTGTCAGAAATTTCGGCAGAGCATTTTCGATTTTAGGGTGGGCTACTGTTGCCGAGGGGTCAGAAGTAATCAGGTTTTGCTCAAGCATCCATCTGAAGAATGTTTTGACAGCATTTAATTTTCGGCTTACCGATTTGGGGGTATATTTGTCTGCCAAGAGAGTATCTCGAAAACTATCAAGATCGTCCGGCCTTGTTTGTTCGGGCAACACCTTTTCTTTTTTGATTAAGAAATCCACCATCTGCCCCAGGTCGCTTCTATAGGCAAGTATGGTGGCGGGGGAGCGGCCCTTAACTTTCAAAGACTCAATAAACTTGGGTAGGAGATTTTTTGTCGGATCCTGTGTCATACTATATTTCGGAATCCTATTATATCTCAATTTTATGAATAGTCAACACATTACAGGATACATTAAAAAGTTGGCTGGATACGGGATATTTGTGTTGACCGTTCTGATGGTTATCTCTATCGTTAGAAATATAGGGAAAGTGGCAAGAATCAGGGGAGAGGTCGAGGGGGAAAGGAGAAAAATAGAAAAGATAAAAAAAGAGAATGAGGAGCTTGAGAAACAAGTTTCCGAAATCCAAGGGGTTGAATTCATGGAAAAACAATTGAGGGACAAATTGGGACTGGTTAAAGAGGGGGAAACCATAGTAGTTTTGCCCGATGAAGAAACCCTTAAAAAACTTGCCCCCAAGGCCTACGAAGAGGAAGATACCCTTCCCGATCCGAATTGGAAGAAATGGTTGAAGCTGTTTTTGTGACCTTGTGTTGCGGAGCCGGGAGTTGAACCCGGCCTGCGAGATTATGCGATCTGTAATCTTACCTTTCGATAAGTGTCGGACTATGTCTTGTCGCCTTAGGCGACCTTGGCGTATAGTCTCTACGGACTCTTCCCTAAAAGGGAGTTGCCTCGGCGTTGCCTTATTTTAAAAACTTAGGTTTCACCGATACAGCCAAGATATCAATCTCTTTGATTGAGCCCATTTTGAGCCTCGCGTGCAGCCGTACACTACCCCGCATATATACCAACAAAAGCATTATAGCCTAAATGGTTATGGATATCAATCTATTGACATCCGAACCAAACCCGAATAAACTGAATCATGGCTAAATCTGAACTAAGGATAAAGGCTCGGCAGATGAGAAAGAAAGGTGAGAGTGTCAAGGTAATCTCACGGTTATTGGATGTTTCTAAAAGTTCAGTAAGTCTTTGGGTACGAGACATTATTTTGTCAGTTTCTCAAATGGAGAAACTGAGAAAAAGGATGGTAACCGGAACCGAAAAAGGAAGGATGATAGGAGCTTTTATGCAAAAAAAGCGGAGGCTAGATATGATGGAAAAAATGGAAAAGTTAGGTATTCAGAAATTTTCTAGGCTCTCAGATCAAGAGTTTTTCGCGGCTGGAATAGCTTTATATTGGGGTGAGGGATCGAAGAAGAAAAGAGAATTCTTTATATGTAACTCTGATCCCAATCTGATAGTTTTTATGATTAGATGGATGAATAAATTTTTCGGAATAAAAACAGATCAATTGAGGGCTGTTGTTGGAATAAATGAAATACACAGAAAAAGAGATAAAGTAGTAAAGAATTTCTGGTCAAATGTTACTGGAATTCCGCTAGGCCAGTTTAGACAAACAAGTTTTAAAAAGTCAAAGGTGCATAAGGTCTATGAGAATTTTAATGAGCACTATGGTACTTTGGGAGTTCATGTTTTGAAAGGATGTGAGTTTTATTATAAAATGCTGGGGTTGATAGAAGGATTGTCGCAAGCTGGGGCACTTTTTAAGGCAGGGTAGCTCAGCTGGTTAGAGCACCGGATTCATATCCCGGCGATCGTGGGTTCGACTCCCACCCCTGCTACACAATTGATTTTTTGGGCAATGAGAGATAAACTCAGAAGCTGAAGCGTTGAAGGAGTATGGTTGGGACTCCGGAGCTTCAAAGGCAAACGAGAAGTAAATAAGGTGGCACCACGGTATATCCGTCCTTTAATATAGGGACGGATTTTTTGTTGTAAACTAAGAACATGAACAAGAAACGAGTATTATCCGGCATTAGGGCAACAGGCCGCCTACATTTAGGAAACTATTTAGGAGCGGTCAAGGGTTTTTTGGCTCTACAAGATGATCCTGGATATGAAACTTTGTATATGGTGGCAGATTTGCATTCAACAACGACTCCCTATGATCCTAAAACCTTAAGACAGATGGCCCGCGAGGTGGTTATGGACTATCTGGCTTGCGGGCTTAATCCTGGAAAATCCATTTTATTCATTCAGTCAGATGTACCCGAGCATACGGAGCTGGCTTTTTATTTGTCAACAGTAGTTTCTATCGCTAGAATGCAGCACCTACCGACTTATAAAGACAAAGTTAAGCAGTACCCCCAGGGCAATACCATGGCGCTTCTTAATTATCCCGTCCTAATGGCCGCTGATATTTTGATTTATAAAGCTTCTTTGGTTCCTGTCGGGATTGATCAGGAACCGCATCTGGAAGTTGCCCGCGAGATTGCCAGGAAGTTTAACTCCGAGTACGATTCCGACTTTCCTGAACCGAAAAGGTTTGCAACCAAGGGAGGATATATACCAAGCCTTATTGGGGAGGGGAAGATGAGCAAGTCTATCGAAGGGAGTTTTATAAATTTGACTGACTCGTTGGAAGAAATTAAGAGAAAGTTGGCAGGTGCACCGACCGATAGCGGAAAGGGGGACAATGTCCCAGAAACTGGAGGGGTGGCCAATTTACTCAAATTTGTCGAGCTTTTTGAGGGAGTAGAAAAACGCAAAGAATACGAAGAAAGTTACCTTAGTGAAGAAATTAAATACTCGGATCTGAAGGAGGAATTGGCCCAGGCAATCTACAAAGAATTGAAACCAATTCAGGAAAAAAGAAAGCATTTTGAGGAAAACCCAAAAGAAGTGGAAAAAATAATTTCGGAAGGTGCTAAAAAGGCAAGAAAGGTTGCCGGAGAAACTATTAGAGAAGTAAGGGAAAAGATGGGATTTGAATAAATGGATACGATTTCTTTTAAGGATTTTGAGAAGGTGGATATTAGGATTGGGACGGTTACCAAGGCGGAGGTGCCGGAGTGGAGCCATTGGGTTATCCGAATGGAAGTTGATTTGGGGGAGGAAATTGGAATCAAAAAGGCTTTTTCCGGGATAATGAAGTTTTTTAAGCCCAAAGACTTGGAGGGGCACCAATTTCCTTTTGTTGTTAATTTGGAACCTAAAAAGATTGGTCCTGGTAAAGAATTTAGCGAGGCCATGATGGTCATGGCTGTGCCCAAAGACGACGAGGAAACCCCACCGGTTTTGTTTAAGCTCGCTAATAATGTCCCGAATGGAACAAAAGTCTGCTAGGGGGTATAATACCCCAGTATGAAACCTAAGAACTCCAAAAAGAAGAAACAATTTCTATTCAAAATAAAAATCAATGTTTGGACAATTGCTGTGGTTCTTTTTGCCATATTTTTTATAGCCCCCGTGATTCTGACCGGGATTCAACTTGGGGGAGGAGAAAACAAAGTCGAACTTTCCCAGTTGGCCTCCGATATCAAAGAGAAGAAAGTAAAAAAAGTTTTAATAGAGAATGAAAAACTGGTTGTTACATATAATGACGGAGCGACTAAGTTTTCCACCAAAGAAGAAAACCAAAACTTCACAGAATTTTTGGAAAAATCCGGAATTGATCCCATCAGTGTTAACTACACGGTGGTTGATCAAAGTCTGACCAAAGCTTTTGGAGAGATAGCAGGGATAGTTTTACCCTTGCTTTTAATGGCTGCTTTCTTCTTCTTTATAATGAAGGCTCAAACCAGAGGTGCCCAGGATATCTTTTCTTTCGGCAGAAGCAAGGCGAAGTTATTCGCCAAAGGCAGGCAGAATATCACCTTTGCCGATGTTGCCGGTGTTGATGATGCTAAAAAAGAGCTTGAAGAAGTTGTGGACTTTTTGAAAAACCCGGAAAAGTACAGGAAAATCGGGGCCAGAACACCAAAAGGCGTTCTTCTTCTGGGCCCGAGCGGTGTGGGAAAAACGCTCCTTGCGAAAGCCGTTGCGGGGGAGGCGGGTGTAACATTTTTCTCCATGGCCGGATCGGAATTTATGGAGATGTTGGTCGGAGTTGGTGCCTCAAGGGTCAGGGACTTGTTTGCCCAGGCAAAAAGTAACGGCCCCTCGATTGTTTTTATCGACGAGATTGACGCGATAGGACGACACAGGGGTAGAAGCGGGTTTATCGGGGGACACGACGAGCGCGAGCAGACCCTGAATCAGATCTTGGTTGAAATGGACGGATTTACTCCGAATGATAATGTAATAATTCTTGCCGCAACCAACCGCGGGGATCTCCTTGACCCGGCGCTACTTAGACCCGGCCGGTTTGATCGACGGGTAGTTTTGGATATGCCGGACAAAGACGGCCGATTGGCAATTCTTAAAATTCATGCCAGGGGTAAGAAATTTGATAAAAGCATAGATTTTGAGAAGGCCGCAGACCGTACGGTTGGGTTTTCCGGAGCCGATCTTGAAAACATGCTGAATGAAGCTGCCATCTTAGCTGCCCGTGAGGGCAAAAACAGTATTAATATGAAGGATGTGGAGGAGGCTGCAACCAAAGTAAAATTGGGTCCCGCCAAGAAAAAGTTACAAAGTGAACTAGATAAAAAAATCACAGCCTATCATGAAGCGGGACACGGGATAGTAACCCGCTTTTTACCGGGGATGGATCCGGTTCACAGGATCTCGATTGTTGCTAGGGGAATGAGCCTGGGGCACACTCTGATTCCACCGGCTGCGGATAGAACCCACGAAACAAGAAGCCATCTTGTTGATCAGATTACGGCAATGCTTGGAGGCCGTGCTGCAGAAAAGATTGTTTTTAATGAAATGACCTCCGGAGCGGCTAATGATATTGCCCAAGCGACAAGACTGGCTCGTGCAATGGTAATTGAGTTTGGAATGAGTGGACTGGGGCCAATTAATTTCGGACCAGATACTGCGATGGGAGATTTTGGCCAGCTTGAATGGTATGAACAAAATCAAGTTTCCCCGGCAATGCAGGAAAAAATTGACAATGAGGTTAAAAAAATAGTTGATGCGGGATATAAAAATGCGGAAAAGATAATTAAAGCAAACCGAAAAGTGTTGGATAAGGTCTCTGAAGAACTTCTTAAAAACGAAACTTTGGACAGAGATCAATTTGAAAAGATTGTGGGGAAGAAGGTAAACAAGGTAAAATAGCTTCGTGAACAAACTCGTTTTAATTGACGGAAATGCGATTCTTCATCGGGCTTTCCATGCCTTACCCCCTTTAACAAACAGGAAAGGAGAGCCGATCAATGCTGTTTACGGGCTTGTCAGTATGCTTCTTAAGGTTATCCAGGACTTAAAACCCACCCATATTGCGGTTTGTTTTGACGAAAAAGAGAAAACATTCAGACATAAAGCTTTTGCCGAGTATCAATCCCAACGCCCGCCAACTCACGAGGATTTGTCAAGCCAATTTGAAAAGGCCAGGGGATTTTTAGAAGCAGCCGGGATTTCTGTCTATTCGATGCCCGGATATGAAGCCGATGATGTTATAGGGACTATTGCAGATAAATCAAAAGAAGATGTGGTAATAGTAACCGGGGATCGGGACCAGCTCCAGCTTATCAATGACAAAATTAAACTCTATATGCCTATCGCGGGGCTTGCCAATGCCAAGCTTTTCGGGGAAGAAGAAACTATCGAGCGGATGGGAATTCCTCCCAAACTGATTGATGATTACAAAGCCCTTGTGGGGGATCCATCCGATAACTATCCCGGGGTTCCAGGAATTGGACCAAAGACAGCAATTAATTTGCTTGAGAAATTTGGGAGTTTTGAAAATATCTATGAGAATTTGAATAAAATTCCGCTGGCAACTGCCAACAAGTTAAAAACGGGGGAAAAATCAGGAAGATTATCTAAAAAACTTGCAACAATCGTAAGAGACGTTCCGATTGAAATTGACTTTGATAAAATGGCCGGTTGGAAGGTTGATTCGCCTGGGGTCTTGAATTTGTTTCAGGAATTTGGGTTTAAAACCCTAACCGAAAGAGTTAAAAAGGTGGGAAAGAGGATTGATCAGGAAAAGCAAGGAGCTTTGTTTTAAAAATGAAGATAGCTTTGGTTCATGACTACATAAAAGAATTTGGAGGGGCAGAGAGAGTTCTTAAGACTCTTTCTGGGATGTATCCCAAAGCTCCGATTTATACCGCCTTTAGGGTAAGAGGGTCAACAGCAGATAAAGAATTTAAAAACAAGAAAATAGTTGAAAGCTTTCTTGCACCGCTTCTTAAGATTTGGAGGCTTTATTCCCCTTTAAGGTTTCTGGCTCCTGTTATCTGGGGGAGTTTTGATTTATCTTCCTATGATTTGGTCATAACTTCCTGTAGCTGGTATATTACCCGTGGATTTAAAGTAGGCAAAAACACGAAAGTAATAGCCTATTGCCATACACCTCCAAGATGGCTTTATGGATACGAAACTAGCGTCGGATTCACGCGGTATTGGCCGGTAAAAATCTATGCTGCAGTTGTTGGACATTTTATGAGAATGCATGACTTCAAAACTGCCCAGAGTGTTGATTACTGGATAGCCAATTCGAAAAACGTCCAAGTAAGAATTAAAAAGTTTTATGGGAAAGACTCAACGGTAATCTATCCACCTGTCGAAGTAGAAAAAATTATTGAGGCAACAAGGAACTCGAAAAAAGAAAAATACTTCTTAATAGTTTCTAGGCTTGTTGGGGCAAAGGGATTAGAAGAAGCGGCAAAAGCTGTAAAAAACCTAGGAATCGAACTTAGGATTGTCGGTGAAGCACATGGATTTGCCGATGTAGAGAGAAAATTAAAAAGATTATCGGGGGGGAACATAAAACTATTGGGGAGGGTAACCGATACCAAACTATATGAACTTTTAGGCAAGGCAAAGGGGTTTATTGCTCTGGCCCGGGATGAGGATTTCGGAATGGCGCCGGTGGAAGCTCAAGCTGCAGGAACCCCGGCAATTGCATTTAATGGGGGAGGATTTAAAGAGTCTGTTAGTGATGGAAAAACAGGAATTTTGATTAATGATACGGATGAAAAAACATTAAAACTAGCTCTTAAAAGATTTAATGGAATTAAATGGAATAAGGAAGAATTAATCAAAAACGCTAGAATGTTTTCAGCAGAAAATTTCGTCAAAAATATTAGGGAGTATATTAAAAAACATGCCTGAATTACCTGAAGTAGAGACGATAAAACTGCAGCTTGCGAGGTTTTTAAAAAATCATAGAATTGTTTCCATTGATGTTCGTAATCGAAAAACTTTTCAGGGAGATGAAAAGAAGATACTCGATACCAAGATAGTGGATACTAGGAGATTTGCGAAAGTAGTAGTAATTGATCTGTCGAATAAATTTTCAATTCTCGCACATGTAAAGCTTACGGGCCAATTTATTTACAGGGGGCCGAATTTGAAAAAACCAGGCGATCTTTCTAAAAAGGTTGTGGGCGGAGTTCCCGGACCGCATACATTGGTTATTTTTAATTTGGACAAAGGAGGGATTTTATATTATAACGATATCCGTCGTTTCGGCTGGATCAGGGTTGTTAAAACCTCCGAAGTTCCCAATGAGCCTTTTATCAAAAAGCTCGGTCCCGAACCCTTTAATGGGTTAACTTTGGAGAAATTTAAAGAAATTCTTTCAACAACCAGCCGGCCTATCAAAATAGTCTTGATGGACCAGGAGAAAATGGGGGGAGTAGGGAATATCTATGCCAATGACGCCCTCTGGCTTTCTAAAATCAATCCCAAAACTCCTGCAAAAAGTTTAAACACAGAGGCAGCAAAGTCTCTATATGGTTCTGTTTTGAAAGTATTAAAAGCGGGGCTTAAATACGGAGGGGCAAGTGAGCTTGCTTTTGTAACTCCGGATGGAAAAGAGGGGGAATATCAAAAACACACTCTAGCATATGGGAGAGAGGGAGATGTATGCGACAGGTGTCATAAGTCAGTATTTAAAAAATTCTTCTTGGGAGGTCGCGGTACTTACTATTGTCCAGTTTGCCAGAAATAAATGATACAAAAAGTTAGCCTTGCGGATTTTAGGAATTTTAAAAGGAAATCGTTGGAATTTTCGGATGGGATTACTGTAATTGTTGGCCCTAACGCTTCGGGGAAAACAAATATTCTAGAAAGTATTTTTCTTCTTTCAACGGGGAAGAGTTTTAGGGCGTCTGTTGAGGCAGAGATGATTGGATACGATGCCGATTTGGCAAAAGTTAAAGGTGATGGTTTGGAAATAATGATAACGAGAGGGGATAATGGCTGGCCGAGGAAGAAATTTCTGGTTAATGGAGTAAGTAAGCGACTGATTGATTTTGCAGGAAACCTCAAGGTTGTTTTGTTCGGGCCTTGGGACCTTGATTTGGTTACCGAATCTCCGAGTTTAAGGCGTAAATTTTTGGATACGGTTTTGAGCCAAGTTGACCGGGAATATAGAAGAAGTGTTTTATCCTACGAAAAAGGGCTTCGGCAAAGGAACAGACTGCTTTTTAGAATTAGAGAGGAAGGACTTTCTCGAAGCCAGCTTTTATTTTGGAACCAGCTATTAATCAAAAATGGGAATTATCTGTCAGAAAAACGCAGGGAATTTATAGATTTTGTGAATGAGGGAGGGAAAATCAGGTTAGATTATGACGCTTCTGCTATAAGTGAGGGAAGGTTGGAGCAATATAAAGAAGAGGAGGTGGCAGCGGCCACAACTCTGGTTGGCCCCCATAGAGACGATTTTGTTTTTTTTGACCAAGACAGAGATTTATCCAAATATGGCAGTCGCGGTGAGCAGAGAATGGCAGTTTTGTGGTTGAAGCTTGCGGAGCTTTCTTTTATCGAGGAAAAATCGGGAGAAAGACCGACATTATTGCTGGATGACATTTTTTCGGAATTAGATCATGAACATAGAAAGGTTGTTATGAAACTTGCAGAAAAACAGCAGACAATCATAACCACAGCCGATGAACACTTTATTAAAGGTTTGAGGCCGGATGATATAATCGAATTATGACAGAGAGTGTTGATGCAGGTTCAGCCAAGAGTCGAGTTACAAAATGGGTCCCGACAGGAGATTTTAGAACTAGTGGTAAACCGGTTTTTAAGGAAGTAAAAATTGCTTCTGGAGTCGAGATTCCAGATATGGATACGCTTCCCCCGATTAATCCCAAGACAGGCAAGAAAGTAGAGCAGTTTCTTGAACCTCTTCCAGGATTTGAGACACCACCTAAACAAGATCAAAGCTAACTTTTCTTCACTGGCCAGAGCCAGCATCTGTTTTAATATCTTTTTATGCATTGTATTTCCGCAAGATTTGCGTAAAATGAAACTAATGTATCAGCCTAAATACATTATATCAAACAAAATCCTCAAAAATGTTGGGGCGATTGAGGCTTCAAAAGAGATTATTGAGAATGCTCCCTTGGTCCCTTCTTTTGAAAAACAATTTCAGTCCGATGCCATGGTTAGAACAATCCACCACGGAACCCACATTGAGGGCAATGACCTTACTCTTTATCAGACAAAAAAGGTCCTGGAAGGGGCGGAGGTGTATGCGAGGGCCCGTGACATTCAGGAAGTAGTTAATTACAGGAATGTAGCCACGCTTCTGGATGAATTTGCGGTTAAGCGGGGTGGGTATGAGATTGGGATGCTGACTGATATTCACAAGCTTACGGTTGACAGGATTGTGGCTCCCGAAAAAGTCGGGGCTTTTAGAAACACGGAGGTTGTGATTAAGGAGGAAGGAACGGGCAAGATTATTTTTCAGCCTCCCCCTCATGTTGAAGTTCCATATCTTTTGGAAGATTTTTTTGCCTGGTTGAATGATTCCCAGGCACGCGAGATTCATCCCGTAATACGAGCCGGAATTGCCCATTATATTTTGGTTACAATTCACCCTTTTGTTGAGGGAAACGGGCGCACTGTCAGGGCTTTCGCGACTTTAATTCTGATGCGGGAGGAATACGATGTTAAAAAGTTTTTCTCTTTGGAAGAACACTTTGACAGCGATCCGGGAGCTTATTACGATGCTTTCAGCGAAGTTGACAGGCAATCCTCAAACATTAGCTCCCGCGACTTGACCCCTTGGCTTGAATATTTTACGGGAAGTTTAGCGATAGAACTAACTAAAATTAAGGACAAAGTCAGAAAACTCTCTGTTGATTCTCGGCTTAAAGTTAAATTCGGAGAGCAGGTGGCTCTATCCGAGCGCCAAATGAGGCTTATTGAATATCTTTCCGATCAGGGCGGGGCAGGGATGATTGAGCTCAAGAAAGTCCTGCCTATGGTTTCGGAGGATACGGTCCTAAGGGAACTGACAGACTTAATTAAAAAAGGAATACTCAAAAAGCAGGGAAGCACTAAAGGATCAAAGTATGTAATGGCAAATAAATGACAGCCCAAGACCCACAATTTTTATATATGATTTTGATTTTACCCTCTCTTTTTGGGTTGACTCTTTTGGGGGAGGGGATAAATAAAGTAATCCATGAAGAGTATGGTGGAATAATTTCAATAATTTTCGGATTTATGTTCATCGGTGTAGTCATCTTCGCCTACTTTTTCTTCTCCTCCTACCTTGCTGGTAGGGTTTAGACGACAAAATTTGTATTTCGATGCCATTGAGCTATAATCCAGCCATCGCTCTTTATTTTATAAAAGATTGATCTAAAAGGAGGTCAAAATGAACTTTCCCTTGATACCTCTGCCTGGATTTCTAAGTGGCATAGGTTTTCTGGAAGAAATACATCGTACCACAGCAGAGTTGTTTATTGTAATGGGGAGTGGAGTCGGATTAACAAGACTAATAATCAACGCTTGTAGACCTGAAGGGTTTGATCGAAAAAACGCCAGAATAGGATTCTGTCTCCTAGGCGTTGCGATTGCAGGAGCAACTTTCGGTGCTAACATCATTTTGGCCGTAATAGCCTGTATCGTGTTCGTCATAGTATTGATTTGCGCATATTGGTTTTTCTGGATAATACTCGTTAAAAATGCAATTGCGGCATTTTCGCCAAAAAAGGAAAAGCAAGAAGATGTCGGACCGGGGCCTGATTAACCAAAAAAGTGGCAAAAATGGTGGGGCGAGAGCGAATCTCAAAAAAACTCAAGAGATGCCCCACCAGTAATACCTTTTCGTTATATAATAGGGCTATGAAATTTAGAAAGCTTGCTTCTTATTTAGACAAACTGGAGAAGACTTCAAGCAGGATTGAGATAACTAAAATCCTGGCTGATTTATTCAAAAAAACCGATTCTAACGAGATTGATACGGTTATTTATTTGGTCTTGGGACAACTGGCCCCTTCATATAAAGGTGTAATTTTAAATATCGCAGAAAAAATGATGATTAGAGTTCTTGGACGTACTTATGGCAGAAAAGATGATGAAGTTATGGCGGCGTATAAAAAGGCGGGTGACTTGGGTAATGTGGCACAAGAGTTAGGCACTGGGCAAAAGGTACAAGGTGCCGGCTTGAGTGTTAGGGATGTCCATGAAGAGTTGATGAAAGTAGCGCGGGATGGCGGGGAGGGGAGCCAGGAGAGAAAAATCGAACTACTGGCCAATCTTCTGAAAAAACTTGATCCCTTGAGTTCCCGGTTTGTTGCCAGAATTCCGGTTGGAAAACTACGCCTTGGATTTTCTGACAAAACGGTACTTGATGCCTTGTCCTGGATGGAAACCGGGGGAAAAACCGCCAAGGGAGATTTGGAAAGGGCATACTTTGTTCTTCCCGATGTGGGGCTTTTGGCAAAAAATGTTAAAGAAAAAGGAATTAAAAAGGCAGTTATCGAAATTAAGCCGGTTTTTGGGGTTCCGGTTTTACCCATGCTTGCCCAGAGAATAAAAAGTCCGGAGGAAATGATTGAAAAAATGGGGAAGATTTCGGTTGAACCCAAGCTCGACGGGCTAAGGCTTTCCATACATTACAAAAAAGGGGGAGAAGTAGAGGCCTTCACCCGCAATTTAAATGAAAACTCCTGGATGTTCCCGGAACTTCAAAAAATTGGAGTCCAGATTAATGCCCGCGAGGTGATTTTGGACTGCGAGGCTGTTGGTCTTGACGAAGAGACAAAAGCTATGGCTAATTTCCAAAAGACAATGACCAGAAGAAGAAAGCACGAAATAGAAGAAACTCTTAAAAAGATAGGTATTGAGTTTTTTGTTTTCGATATTCTTCTCAAAGATGGCGAGAATTTGATGACAAAGCCATTTGCCCAAAGGCGAAAAACTCTGGAGGAAACAATAAAGCTTGGGGGTGTATTGAAAGTTGTTGACAGCGAGGCAACGGGGGACCCCGAGAGGATTAATGAACTTTATAGAGAAAATATCAAAAAAGGTTTTGAGGGGATAATTGTCAAAAAGGTTGATGCTGCCTATGTTGCCGGACGAACCGGCTGGCGGTGGGTAAAAATGAAACAGGAAGCGACATCTTCTGCAAAGCTTGCAGATACGATTGATGCTATTGTCATGGGGTATTCCGCAGGCCGGGGCAAAAGAGCAGGCTTTGGGGTGGGGCAATTTTTGGTTGGAGTAAAGGACGGAGAAAAAGTTAAAACTGCTACGAAAATTGGGACGGGAATAACAGATGAGAAGTTCAGAGAGTTGAGAAAGAGACTTGAGAAAATCAAAACAAAGGAAAAACCTAAAGAATACGAGGTTCATAAAGATCTTTACCCAGATTTTTGGGTAGTGCCGAGCCTTGTTGTTGAAATTGCAGCTGATGAGATAACCGTTAGCCCAAAGCATACTGCAGGCCTTGCTTTAAGGTTCCCTCGCCTAATTCGCTTCCGCGATGATAAATCTCCCAAAGACGCCACAACCCTTGTCGAGCTTCAGTCCCTCTTCAAAATGCAGAAGGCTCCTTAATCTGTTATATAATTTAAGTATGCGGACATTTGGAATTGTAATTTTACTTTTTGTCTCTGTTTTTGTTCTGATTAAATCCGCGGATTTGACTCTGGAGGCTTTGAAATCCTTAACCCGCAAGCTTCATGCGAAAGCATTTGTCGTTTCAGCGGTAATTTTGGCGATTGCAACATCTCTTCCCGAACTTTTCGTCGGGATTACGTCTGCTTTGGAGGGATCTTCAAATTTATCTCTGGGGAATATCCTTGGAGCGAACATTGCCAATTTGAGTTTGGTAGTAGGCTTATCTGCTATGGTTTCTGGGGGAGTTTTTATCCACGAGAAGATAGTTTCCAAAGAAATTCTTTTAGCTGCGGGAGCAGGGGCACTGCCCATTTTTCTTTTTTTAGATGGTACCCTAAGCCGAGTTGACGGGATAATTCTTTTAGCGGTTTATTTGGCCTATGCTACGAGTTTTTTCAAAATCCGGTTTTTGGAAATTGGGAAACACCATCTTGGAGGAAGATATTTTTTGAGGTTTGTGAGGCATTTGGAGGAAGTAGAACAGAAAGCGGATAAAACGCTGGGGCATCTTTTTGTGGGTATTGCGGCGCTTCTATTTTCCGCCAGTTTTATAGTCAGGTTTGCCAGGGAGCTTGCAGAGGTTTCCGGGATTCCCGTATTTGTTGTCGGAGTTGTCCTTCTTTCGCTAGGAACGACTCTTCCCGAAGTTGTTGTTTCCATGGAATCTCTCAAAAAAGGACAGCCGGGGGTGTTTTTCGGCAACATATTAGGCTCCTTAATTGTTAATTCGACATTGATTTTAGGGATTGTGGCCGTGATTTCTCCAATAAGAGACGGGGATTTGAAGAATTATCTGACCACCCTTATTGTATTTGGGATAATCTTCTTTCTTTTCTGGCTCTTTACCCGTACCAAACTTCGCCTTGAGAGGTGGGAAGCGGGAGTCCTTCTTGCTATTTATATTGTTTTTGTTGTAGTCGAGTTTCTGTAGTTGACCTGGGTAGTGTTTTTGTGAAAAGATAGAGAGGTAGAGAGAAGGTGATGAATAATGGTGACGGGATTAAAAAAAGAAACTGCAGCGGCACTTGCAACGCTTTTGGGGCCAACTTTGGTTGTTCCTATACTTTTCCTCTTACTGGAGAAGGATGGGTTCGTTAAATTCTGGGCTTTTCAGTCAATAGTTACCTATGTTGTGCTCTTTGCTCTCAATTGGATTTTGGTTTTGACGGTTTTCCTGATTTTCTTGACCCCCCTGGTTTTTGTGCTGGGGGTAGTTCTTTGGTTAATGATGACCTACAAAGCCTGGCAGGGAGAGCGTTGGGTCGTACCAGTTATTGGTGAATTTGCAGAGAAATTGATGAAACGGGCTTGAAATAAAGCGTAATGTGTTTGAAAACAGGGTCCAAGCGGGGGAACTTCTTGCCAAAAAACTTTCTTCTCTGAAGACGGGTTTTGATATTGTGTTGGTAATCCCCAGAGGGGGAGTTGTGGTTGGAAAAGTCATTTCCGACAAATTTCAAAAACCTCTTGGGGTAGTGTATGCCAAAAAAATTCCGACTCCAGGACAACCTGAACTGGCCTCCGGCGCCCAGATATTAAAAGCTACTAAGTTTGGAATTACACCCAATGTTAAAGGAAAGAATGTTGTTTTAACAGATGATGGGATAGCAACCGGGGCGACGGTTGAGGCTGCGATTAAATATTTAATAAAGAAAGGTGCGGCTAAAATTGTTCTGGCGGTTCCGGTTGCCCCGCCTGAATCGGTTGAAAGGATGACAAAACTTGTAGATGAAGTTGTTGTTTTGGAAAAGCCGGAAGACCTCATGGCCGTAGGGCAATTTTATCGGGATTTTCCCCAAGTAACTGACGAAGAAGTGCTACAATTGCTTCGAAGTAATTTGGGGCGAAGATATAGCTAACTCATTTAGAGTCTTCTGATTTGGGATTAAAAGTGACTAGATCTGCAGACACCCTGAAGGGTCTGCGTGGGTGTATTGAGGGGGCGTCTAACTGTATAGTGTATGAGGGTATGCGGAGTGGACAGGTTTTACACACGGGATGCTCGAGCCCAAGACATACGAGCTTACCCCCTGGATCACTCGGGTTGTCTGGGTCTTCAATCAGGTAGGGTGCATAATCTAGAGCCCAGGGAGACAGCAGACTCTGTTCTTTCACAGGAACTGCATCCGGGCATTTGTCGGGAGCTTCTTCAAATATCCTACGAGAGAGGATGGAATGTAAGACCTGTTCGACCATGTTTAATAACCAGGATTGTACTACCACTACTACTACTTTACAACTTGAGATAAGATTGGGTTGTGAAACTGATAATAGGGCTAGGGAATCCGGGGGAG
>Ga0315284_10004282_pt1 | contig 20289 bp, 24 predicted proteins | sample YL17G09_16_MG_FD_203696 | JGI IMG/M metagenome (GOLD analysis project Ga0315284, IMG submission 203696) | Sediment microbial communities from Yellowstone Lake, YNP, Wyoming, USA - YL17G09_16 | ecosystem: Environmental > Aquatic > Freshwater > Lake > Sediment | place: USA: Wyoming | collected...
CCAACAGTATCATGCTTTCGTGGAAAGTTTCTCCGGGCAGTTTTCTGTACTTTGTCTATGGACGCCAAGCTTGGGACCCCCCCGATGGATCAGGTCTCTCCGGGTCTGAACATGCCCGCCAAACCGTTATCTTGAAGTTCAACCGGACCTTCTCTTTATGAAAGTACTACGACAGCGGGCTATCTGCAGGCTCCCATGCTTGAATATCTCGCTTCATAGGCAGCACATTTTGCGGAGGGGGCATTATGACCGACAGCGTAATGCCAGAGGATAACGTCCCATTTCATCCGGTCTTCGACTGTTCTGATGAAATATCCTTCCCCCCCCGTATCTCCCCCGCCCCATATCCTCATAATCTTCCGAGAATATGAGGTTATTAGCGTGTTAGCCTGAAAGTATGGTAAGTCTACCCTATCCTGCTAACTTTCATGGGGATTGATGTCCACTGCGGTTACGTTTGTGGATTTAGAGGCTGCGAAAATCGCTTGAATTGCGCTTCCAGTACCCATGTCAAGAACCTTATCTCCTGGCTTGACCTCGCCGAGGACGGTTTCCGCCAATATGTTTGAACCCTTTTGCTGGCTCCGGCCATGGTCCGGACGTGGGTGACCGGGGACATATGCAATCATCCCTTCTCGGGGTCCGAAAAACGAAGATGAAGGATCCGGTTGGCTCTCAAAAACGTTTTAAAGTGACGCATCCAGCGGTACTTCCTCAGGCGTTGTTCATCTTGACTAAAATATGTCCATTCTTCCAGTAAGCGGACGCGCGGCGACCACGTCTCCAATTCCCGGCCGTCGTTCAGCCACCACCCCAGCCGCGCGCCGGCCTGACGGATGCCTTTATGGGTGAGGCGGTGCGCCAAGGCGGAAAAGTGATTGATCGCGTCGAAAGCCATCTCCGCTCCAGGGAAACAATCAGTCAGGCGGAGAATCAATCGGCGGACCTCACGTTCTTCGAGATAGGGCATGACACCCTCGGCTAAGAATATCACCGGTCGCCGCTCACGGGCAATCATATCCATCCAACTAAAATCCATGACCGACTGGGCGATCCATATCTCATTTCTTTGTTTTGACAGCAGCCGCTCGCGCAAGGCGATGACCTCGGGAAAGTCCAGGCCGTACCAAGTCGTCGTTTCCGGGTCCATGCGGCTGGCCCGGGTATCCAGCCCGCAGCCGATGTCGGCGACGATCGCTCCCGGATGGGCCGCCACGAAATCCCGAGCATAGCGGTCGAGTTGCCTGGCGCGCATCAGGACGCATACCCGTTCCATCCGTTGCCCCCGCACCAGGCGAAAATAGTCCTCGTCGAATTGGCCCATCAACGCCGCCGCCATGTCATCCCTCAGCAGGGCGTCGGAACGTCGGCTTTCCTCGGCCCGATAGGCCAGGGGGATGAGTAGGGTGCGCGCGGCGGGCGGTAATTCGGAGACTTTGATTTTGTTTTCTATCACAACGGTACCTCATCCAGCAGAATCAGTCTTTCTTTGTTTTCGCAGTCTAGGTCCTTCGCTCATTTTTGCCCCCTTAAGCCCCAGGCTTCCTGCCATCAGTCATCCGCCGGCGCTTTTTGAGTCGTCGCGCACTTTGTGAAATCACCATCCCCAGCAAAAAATATGTCGCTCCCTGAGTCAAAGCCAGGACCACATAGGAGGCTTCTTTTGCAAAGAGAACACTGCGGGGCCAGAGCATCGTGGTCAGCCATCCTCCCAGGATCCAAACGGGAGCTGTGGCGGCCAATAAGATGGAGATAACGACCTGGCCCAACCCACTTTCCGTTAAGAATCGAGGGATGACGCTGCCTTCCCAAGGGTTGATTCGAAATACACAAGCGAGTCCTATAAGGATAAGACCGATGGCGGCCGTGGTGACGGCGATCTTATCGCGAAAAAATCCTCGCATGTTCTTCGCCCTCCTCAATTCCGATGATTCGTGTCAGTGTGGCGTCATCGATTACCTCGGAACTGCCGCGTCTAACAATCATTTTTCATTCCGCCCGTGCTGTTTATGGACCAAGTATCGGGAGCCGTCCGCTCAGATCTTCCTGGCAAATATGTAAGCTCTCTTACTAGGATATTCGGCATCTCTGTATGGATATCGTATGATAAGTTCATCAATCACAAAACAGCATCTTTCCATAATCTCCACTACCTCTTCAGGACTATGAAAAATAAAATCCAATTCGACCTTTTTCCCAAGAAACTCATGAAGATGTATCACTTCATTTCCTATGTGAAAAGAGGTTAGGAATAGTCCGCCGTTCTTCAGAACCCTGTATATTTCAGCCATAGCTTTTTCAACGTCCCTAATGGTGAAATTGACAATCAGATAAAAGGCAACTATTCCATCTATTGATTTATCATGATACTTCAAATCAAGAACATCACCTTGTTCAAAACTGACTGTGGGATTTAGAAGCCTCGCTTGAGTCACCATTTCATCGGATATATCTACACCCTTTACGTTGACTCCCAGATTGTTTAGAAAGCACGCCACTTGCCCAGGTCCGCAGCCGATCTCTAAAATATTGTTCCTGCCTTTTAGTCGAGCTGCGAAGGTTTCTAAGAAAATACGGTCAATCGGCTTCTTATCCAGCTCAAAAAAAAATTGCGTTGCATACTCAGAAGCTACGGTATTATATGCCTCTTTAACTTTGTAGATATCCTGTTTTTTCATCAGCAAAGCCTTCGATAACTTATCTGGCGCTTCTTTCGAAATAGCCGGGATACCCGATAAAAATCATGCCATCGTCTCAAGATCCTTCTGCAGGTCCTTCCAATCAAAACATTCTTTTAAATCATCGCGAAATCCCAAACTTCCTGAGAACTTCTAGGCAGAAATCTTTTTCATTCTTGTTAAAACCATACATGGTCAGTCTCTTCTACCTTCTTAGCCTCACTTGATGCGTCCACGATATTGAGATTATTAGCCGAATACTTCTCAAGAAACTGAACGGCAATGTCCTTATCATCTGAAGAATTCAATCCAAGGTTGAGAAGGAACTCCGCTTCCCGGAGCATGGTGATGATCTACTCCGGAGAATACCGTTTCTTGGCCATGTCCACCTCCCTTGATCCAGCAGAATCTTATCACAGGAGCTGGATCCCTATGAGGGGGGCAGGTCAGGGACCAGTAGCCCCAGAATAACGATCCAGGCGGCAATACACCCCCACATCAAGCAGATGCTGAGGGCTTTCTTTAGAGACATTTATTCGCCCCCTAACGTCATACAATCAAGGCTTTTCGAATCGCCTGAAGACGACTTCTTGCCCGACCTTATCTGCACATCATACTCATATTAGCTGAGATAAGCGGGTGACCCGCCCCCGATCAATGTGCCAGCTCTTGAGCGAATTTTCCAAACAATCACCTTGGGCACTTTGGATGAATGCTAATAAAATCGCAGCGCAACGGGCCTTTGGCATAGGGCCTCGTGACCAGCCGGCCTTCTTTAGTTATTTCTTCTGAACAATCAATGATTGCCTTACATACTTGACATCTGAATAGCATGAACTCGCCAAGACTCTCTATAGGACTGATCATGAGGCCGGGCTCTTTTTGCTAGGAAAAACGCTGGCCAAGATCCGAAATATTTCAAGCTCATCAAGTAAGGGCGGGTTCGCGGAAGCTTTCACCTGGGTCCTTATGTAGGCTGCCAGCATCTGCCTATCCACGTTGAAGAGAAGACCGAGGAAAATACCTGCATTTTCCGTCAGGTGATACTCTCCGCAATATAGGCATTTGATTCCGTATTTGTCCTTGTCGTCAATGTAATAGCGCTCAGCTTTGGCCTTACACAGGGCACACGGGATCTTCTTGCACATACAATCTCCCCTATCTCATTGGTTGGAAAAATGGAAATGAGTCCATTAGAACAAGAACATTCCTCTCTTTGTCCTGTCGGCCTCCTCTCAGCGGGGGAGAGGCTCCCCCTTTGACTAATGATCTCTCGTCATCTGATCTGTTTTGAAAACAAATGAACTGAAAGCCTATAGTCAACGGCTGAGTTCCTCTATGATCGTCGCCACATGACGGTTGAATTCATCGGGGCGCTCGAGCATAGGGTAATGGCCCACGGAGGAATAAAAAAAATGTATAGCGGGAGCCTGTGAAAGCGTTTCGTTTTGAAAAGTGGTTAAAAAAAACGGATTTCACCTTACTCTCCGTCGCTATAACCAACCATGCCGACAGGTATAACGAAGCCTATGGCTTTCTCGATACGGACCTTTGTTTCTAAGTCAAATCCGCCGCAGATCTCAATGAGCTGGATTCCGTCCTTGACTAATTCTTGTGCCGCAGAAATAGCCTTCTCTGAAGTTGATACTCCCAATACGACCGTCATGAATTCAGGTGATTCAAGCCTGGCATGATGGTAAGAGGGGTCATAGCCCGGCCCTTTAACGATAAAGCCATATTTATTCAGCGTCATTTACAGTCACCTTTTCTCTGCAGGAGGGTTATTACTCCCAAAAAATGATCTTGAAACTCTCCACGATCCTCCGGAACTCGCGCCTATCACGCAGATATCGCCTCTTATCAGACTCCAATCGCGCCCAATAAATGGGACTTTTTTTGCCGGGGCGAAAGGCTAAAAGAAGTTCTTCCACTCGGTCGACTTCGCGGATAAGAATCCTGGCCGCTGGCAATGATCCAAGCTTGCCGCTTCCGATCTTCACGCAGGCCGCGCCGTTTTTCTCTAGGGCAGCAACCCAGAGAATGCCTTCTTTTTCCGACGCCCAATCCTGGCTATTCGGTTCTCCGTAAATAACGATTCTTGATGCTTCGCCCAGAGGGATTAAAATGCTTCTCTCCGGGCCGGCCGCATCCCCAACAATGCCATAAAGCCCGGCAGGCACAAACACCGCAAAGCCAACGCTCGGATTACGGTATTCTCCCCTGACCTCCCGTGGATGTTCTTGCATAGCAAATAAAAAAGATGCTGCAAGCACAGAAGATAAAAAAGCGTGATTTTCTTGCCACAATCTTGTCTCCTAATACCCATCGGAGTACCGGTTCCCCTGGCCTTTTATCCCAACATGTCCGTGTCGATTGATGAGGGCAAAGCTTTCGACCAAGCACAAAAGTCTGCTCACCGCTGCGATCTTGCTCTCCGTAAAACGTAAATGACCCATGGCGCGATAGTCGTCTCGTTTTTCCACTGAAACGGCTCGCTTCTCTTTGCTAGAGGCTTGTACGTTCTAATGGCCTCGAGTCCGGCACGGCGGTAGGTTTCTTGATATGCCTCATCCGGCCATATCACATCTTCAACGGGTCTCCGGTCATCAACGTCGGTCATAACACACTTTACCCGATCTCCGCATTTAGCAACCTTGTTTTCCGGAAAATTCTGCGTCGTGAACGAAGCCCATTCGTTTTTATAAATATCGGGTGACGAGACAAGGTTCACGATCCTTCCCTGATCCGTTAATAATCTCGCGATTTCTCGGAGGCAGGTGACCTTTTTCTCCATGGTCGGTATATTGTCGAACGTAAATACGCACAACGCGAGGTTAAATATGGAGCTCTCAAATCGACTCAAGTCTCCGTCTTCAACAATTTGATAATCTCCCTCCGGGTCGTTCTTTATAGCCTGTTTGATCATGTCATCCGCAATATCAACCCCCACCACATCAAAACCGAGCGTTCGCAGGAACCAGGTCGAGCGCCCCGTTCCACAGCCAAAGTCGATAGCTTTTGTCCCCTGGACATGTTCTTTGATGATGGCCGGCAGGTCCCTATACGCAAGATAATAAGTGCCTGGGAATTCCAATTTCGCGTAAGCTTTAGCCCGTTCCGAATCTTCATAAACATTGCGAAAAGTCATAGAAAACCTCCTGTTACTCTCGATTGCTCATTCAAGTTGCATACGGGCGAACAGTTATATTGTACGGTTGAAGTCGTTGTTCGTTCCTCAACGGCCGACCTCATAGCCGTTCGTCCCGCCTAGTCTCTCGGCTAATTGGGAGATCCCATACGAACCAGAGTTCGCTCGCCAAGAGCGTTCGGATCTGACCGGTTAAGTCGCCTCTCCTTTTGGATGATCCGAAACTTTGAGTCAGAGAATTCTCCCCTGCCTCATTGTTCTTAATTCACGTTAGGGACAGGCTACCGCCCATGGGTCCGCAATAGCAACAGCATATAGCCTGCCTGTTCTATGTTTATTCACAGCTAATTTCTTAGCCGCTTATTAAACGCCTCAGAAAACTTCATTCTAAGTATGGGCCCTAGGGAGCCCCGGCGTAAACTGCCAATTTCGCTAAATTATGGTCCGGCCGATTCTCCGGTAGGGACACTCGCCGTTAACTCAAGCGTGATGAATCAACTATCAGATCGAATTTCCAATAAGGTTTTCCGAAAAGCTATGATGAATGCGTCGATCTCTAAGTGGGATATCACATAGGGAGGGAATAGCCGGAATGTGGCCGTCGGCTGATGGTAATCCACGATGAATCCTGCCCCCAGCAATCGCTGAGAAATTTCCATCCCCTTCCCAGAAAAATCCGGATGCAATTCCACACCCAACATCGCTCCCCAACCCCGCACCTCAGAAATCATGCCGGAACCCAGGCCTGTGTTCCTAAGACCCGCAAGAAAGTATTCCCCAATCTCCGCCGCGCGTTCAACCAAGCGCTCCTCTTGAAGAATAGAAATCACAGTTGCAGCAATTCGTCCGGAAAAAGGATCGTTCTGATGAGATTGGACATGTCGACTAATGATCCCTTGGCAACGCTTCTCGATGTCCTCCGTGGTCACGACGGCGGAGACGGGCAGGCCCGCTCCGATAGCTTTGCCGATGACAAGAATGTCCGGCAAGATACCCTCGTGTTCGAAGCCAAACCAGCGGCCGGTTCGCCCCATTCCGGTCGTGACCTCTTCCGCGATGAAGACCGCCTGACAGCGTGCCGTCAAAGCGCGCAATCGAGCTCCATACCCTAAAGGAGGCACGATAATGCCGCCGCCCATCACCGGCTCAAAGAGAACGGCGGCGATCTTTTTTTTGCCGTTGTCTGCCAGCTCCGCTAAAGGATTGAGGCAAGGAAACTCTTCGTGGCAAGGTTGGCTGCATCCCAAAGGGCAGTGCAGACAGTAAGGGGCTGGAAGTCGGAGAACGCTGCCCAACGGAGGTAGATAATGAGCTGCCCGCCCAACCTCAGAAAGACCGAGGGCGTAGGTGGTTGCTCCATAGTAGCCTCGCTCCATGACAACAACAACATCAGCGCCTGTCGCAGCCCGGGCCATTTTGAGGGCGAGTTCGACCGCTTCACTCCCGGAATTTAGAAAGACGGCACGATTCAGTTGAGGGGGAATGATTTCCTGGAGCTTGGACAATGCCCGAGTTATTTCCAGTGTGATGAACGATGATCCCGTATGAACGATTCTTGATGCTTGGTCATGAATAGCGCACAACAAGCGCGGGTGTCCGGAACCCAAGACGCCGCACCAAGTTCCCGACAGCAAATCGAGATAAGATTTGCCCGCGATATCCCACACCGTACAACCTTCGGCCCGCACAAGCGTTATGGGCTGAAAAGGATTTGTCCGCCAGAGGAGCATTTTCCTTCTCCTAATCTGACTAAGTTCTGTTCGATTTCCGCATCTGAATAAGCCCTAAATCCAGTCCGGGACCTTAAGATATGCCGTCTCCGCTCCCCTGAAAACTGCCAATCGCGATAACTTTGCACCATGCCAGTTTTTGGCATCCGTCCTTTTATCCTGTCGAAAAGCTCAAATCATAGGACTCGTATTCATCAATACTTAATGTATTGTTCCCCGGTCGTCGCACCCTCCGAAATCGAGGGTAAGGGGATTCAAAATGGTCCTTAGGATCGTTCAGAACAGAAATAAATTGGATAGCGTTGCGATGGATTTTTTGGCCATTGACATAGACCAATTAGCGGACTATATTCCTTCCCAGGAAGCTGAACCATAAGGACATCGAGATGCTTCTCAAAATCGACAGGATGTCGTCGGACCCAATCTTCAAGCAGATCATTAGCGAAATAAGGGGGCTTATTGACCAGGGATGGCTGGAGCCGGGTCATAAACTTCCTTCAACCCGTGCTCTTGCCGAACAGCTCGGTGTCACTCGATCAACAGTCTGCCAAGCATACGCGGAATTACAGGCCCTGGGCTATCTGCAAAGCAGGCCCGGCTCATATACAACTGTTCAACAGAGGAGGAAAGAGGTTGTTTACAATCCCATTTATCACAGCCTTATCGATTGGAAAAAAGCGGCTTCAATCGAAGCCGTAAAACTCCACGAAATATTCCTCGGGTACGCGCCGGAGAGGAGTTCGGATCCAAAAGGGAAAGATATTCCTTATGACCTGACTTCCATCGCCCCGGATCCCCGGCTTTATCCGTTAGCCGATTTCCGCAGGTGTATTCACCTTGTGCTTCTGGATTCGGGAGCCGAGGCTCTGCGATATGGATCACACAAGGGCTATCATCCTCTCTGCGAATATATCAGCAAGAGGCTTCGTCTTCATGGCATTTCGGTCTCCGAGGACGAGATTCTCATCACGAGCGGCGCCCAACAAGGCATCGATCTCATTGCACGTTTCTTCGGGAGGCAGGGAAAGGCTGTTATCGTTGAGTCTCCGACTTATCCCAGCTCGATTCCGATTCTCCAATTCAACGGGCTGAAACTATTGGACATTCCGATGAGGTCGAGCGGCATGGATCTCAACTCCCTGGAAAAGGCCCTGTCGGGGGAAAAGGTAGCTTTCGTCTATACGATGCCGAACTTTCAAAATCCCACCGGGATCACAACCAGCCACCATCACCGAGAGAGGCTGTTGGATATCTGTCTCCAGCACAAAGTCCCGATTGTCGAGGACGGATTTGAAGAAGATATGAAGTATTATGGCAAGGTTGCCCTCCCTATCAAGTCCATCGATGACAAGAATATCGTGATATATTTGGGGACTTTTTCCAAAGCCTTGTTTCCAGGACTTCGAATTGGCTGGATCACGGCGGACAGAGAGCTCATATTGAGACTGCAGGCCATCAAGCGCTTCTCCGACTTGACAACTAACCACCTTGCCCAAATAGCCATTCATCGTTTCTGCGCTCTCGGCTATTATGACAAGCATATCCAGAAACTTCATCGGGTCTTCCGTCAAAAAATGGAAGCGGCGCTTTCTTGTATGAAGAGTTACTTCCCCTCGTCCATGAGTTGGACACACCCCGTAGGCGGCTATACGATTTGGGCGAAGATGACTCGTAGACTCGGCGAGAAAGAATTAGACGCTCTAACCATTCCCTACGGTGTGAAGGTCTCGCCTGGAGAATATTACTTTCCACGGCGGGCTCCTTCCGAGCATTTCAGGATCAGTATCGCTCATCTAAATAAAGAAGAGATCCAGGAAGCCATAAAGAGGTTGGGAAAGGCGCTGCATAAATTCTTCTAGGTGAATCGACGATTGATGTTGGAAGTATCACCCTTTAGCTGGCGTCCCGATAGCGTATAAATCCGAATCCAGTCCGAGGGCGCCCTGAATGCTGCCGAGCACCATCCGGACGGAGGGGTGGGGCTTTTCCTCGAAGCCGAGAGAGCGGACGAGTGCCACGGCCTTAGTATTAAATTCGAGAATCCCCAATTGAATCTCAGCATCGGCGGCTTTTTGGGCTAATGACCAAAGTAGCGCTTCTGGACATTCCGAATTCTCCTTCACCCACCAAGGACCCGCCCAGACGATAGGCCCCCTCCGCCGTCCGAAGATATATCCTTCAATTTCTCCATTTTTGGAATGGACGTTTGCCAGGTCAGGGTAGATGGCAAGTCGACGATGGAGGAAGAAGGACCGATCGGCGCTAAAAGCCTGCCTATCCAATAAACAAACCGCGCTGATATCAGCAACTTCTATGGTTCGAACCCACGGAGAGGGGAAGGCTGTAAGCTTCTTATAAAATCGAAGCGAGCGGCAGACTTCCCGAAATCCGAACGACTCGTAGAAGGAAACAGCTCGAGGCACTGCGTCCAGGGAAATGGAGGTACAGCCGTGCCTGTGAAAATACTCTATAGCCCGACTGAAGAGAAGAGGACCCAATGCCTTAGGCCGGAACTCTCGGTCAACAATCATCTCCCCGATGTGGCCCTTGTCTCCATAACGAATAGCCATGCAAATTCCCGCTCTTCGACCTTCCCATTCGGCGATGAAGCAGCCCTGATGGTCATAGTCCAGAAACCCTTCGAATTCTTCGCGGGTCTCGGTGAGCCAGCCTTCGGCCGCCGTGCAGCCAGCCGCGAAATCGAGGTCACCCTCGCGCATGGTCCTTATCAAGAGCTGCTTCATAAATTGTCTCGCGACTAAAAGCTTTTCTATCCTAATATCTCATTCGCCGGCAATTGTGAATAGCCGATTATGGTTAATCCCGATCAATCTCATTAGGTAATCCATCCCTTCCGCGTCGAAATATCAGGACTACAGATGCGATCCGGCCTCTCAGAAAATAACGCCTTCTGAACGTCAAGTATAAGAAACGCCACTCTCATAATCTGACTCTTCGCTCCTGATCACATCCAGCTAGATATTCACCCGTTTCATTCCGGCCAGGCTGTAGCGTTCGCCCGCTACAGACGCAGCCGCCTTTTCCAGTTGGCTGTATTCGTCGGCTGGCAAAGTTATGTCCAACGCCTTCAAGTTCTCGACGAGATGTCCGCGCTGGCGTGTTCCGGGAATTGGGACTACATCATCGCCCCGGGAAAGGAGCCAGGCAAGAGCAATTTGGCTCGGCGTGGTTCCATTGCGCTGTGCGCAAGATTCAAGCGCCTGAACGATTTTAAGGTTATGTGCTAAATTTTCCGGATCGAACCGCGGAATAGTTAGTCTGAAGTCCTCTGGCAAGAGAATAGCGACATCGCGAATAGCGCCGGTAAGGAATGCGCGGCCGAGGGGGCTGTAGGCAACCAGCGTTATGCCGAGTTCCCTGCACGTCGGCAGGATCTCGCGTTCAACGCTTCGCTCCCAAAGAGAATACTCGGTCTGGACAGCCGAGATTGGATGGACGGCGTGGGCACGTCGGATGGTGGCAGCGCTGGCTTCCGACAAGCCGAGAAACCGGACCTTGCCTTGAAAGACAAGATCTGACATCGCCCCGACGGTTTCCTCGATGGGAATATCCGGATCCACGCGGTGCTGGTAATATAGGTCGATACGATCGACTCCGAGGCGTCGAAGGCTTGCCTCGCAGGCGCGGAAGACGTACTCCCGCTTACCGGAGATGCCCGTCACCGTGCCGTTACTGCCACGAACGAACCCAAACTTAGTGGCAAGAATGACTTGATTCTGGCGCCCAACAAGCGCGAGGCTGAGCAATCGCTCATTATGGCCGTTCCCGTACAAGTCGGAAGAATCGAAGAAGTTAATACCGAGTTCAATCGCCTTGCGTATCGTGGCGATAGATTCTGTGTCATCAGTGGCGCCATAGTACTCGGACATATTCATGCAACCCAAGCCCAACGCTGAGATAAGAAGATCGCTGTTCCCGAGTCTGAATTTTTTCATAGAAACCTCCGGGGATTATACAATATATATTGGCAACATTGCTGTATACTCATCCGCATAAAACCATCTCCCGGAGAGTTTCACAGAAACAGTTGATCTCCCCTTCTGTATTATAATAGTGTACCGAAGCCCTGACGAGACTCTCAAGCCCGCGCGCTTCCATATCAAGGCGCGTGTATTCCATGAGAGAATAGGTCACGTTGAAATTCAGTTGGGAGAGCTTTAGACAAATGTCTTCGGGGCGATGTCCGTCAATTGTGAAAGAGACGATCCCGCATTTCACTACGCCTAAGTCAAGAACCCTGACTTTAGGTATGTCCATGAGTTTTGCCCGGAGACTGCCGGCAAGGGCGGAAACCCGTTTCCAGATCTGATCGAGGCCCCATGCTAGAGCATAATCGACCGCAACGCCGAGGCCGATCTTGCCTGCGTAATATGTTTCCCAATTTTCAAACCGTCGCGCATCAAGACGGACTTCATAATGATCACGGCTTGACCATCTTGCCGCATGGAGATCCAGGAACGGAGGCTCAAGCTTTTCGATGGCCCCCCGGCGAACAAACAGGAAACCCGTTCCTCGCGGACCTCTGAGATATTTCCGTCCCGTAGCAGTAAGAAAATCGCAGCCGATCTCGTGCACGTCAATCGGCATCTGCCCTACCGACTGGCACGCGTCAAGCAGATAGAGAATGCCTGCTTGGCGGGCGATTTTCCCGACGTCCGCGGCCGGATTGACAAGGCCTCCGTTCGTTGGAACATGGGTTATGGCAATGATCTTGACGCGCTTGTCAATCAGGTTGCTCAAAGCTCGGATAGATATCTGGCCGTTCTCTTCATTGGGAACGACTACGATCCGGGCGCCAGTCTTTTTAGAGACCTGAAGATAGGCAATATAGTTGCTGGCATATTCGGCCGCTGACGTAAGGATGATATCACCCGGCTCGAATGGAATACTGTAAAACGCCATGTCCCAAGCGCGTGTTGCGTTTTCAATTACGGCGATATCGTCAGGCTCGCAATTGAGCAGTTTGCTGATAGAATGGTAGACATGCTCCACGGCGTCATGAGCACGCGCCGCTGCTTCGTAGCCGCCGATCGCCGCTTCTAAGTTTAGGTGCTCTTTAATCGCCTCCAATACAGGTCTTGGCATCAATGAAGCCCCGGCATTATTGAAGTGAACGACATTCGCACAACCCGGCGTGTCGATGCGCGCTTGTGTGATGTCAATCTCGTGGTTCATTAACGGTCTCCATTCAGCTTCTGTTGACAAGATAGATGCCGGGGAGAATAAGCAGGCCGCCGAATAATTGGGATGCGTTCAAGGGTTCGCTGAGAATCACTAGGGAGGCTAGCGCTGTGACGACCGGCTGTCCAAGCAGAGTTACAGAAGCCACTGAGGCATTGATATGCCCAAGGGCATAGTTTATCGAATACCAACCTATAAGGTGTGAAATCAAACCTAGGGCCAAGAGTGCTGCCCATGTCTGGTAAGAAAAGCCGGTCAGTTTTTCTCCTCGGATTAAGCAGATTAAGAACAATATGATCATTGTCGAGAAGACCGAGAATGTTGTGAAGATTAGTGTCCCTGAGCGGCGCCGAACAACCTGGGTAACAAGGAGGTACCCTGCATAGAAAAAACTGGAAATAATGGCTAGGATATTCCCCAAACCCAATCGAAGGCCAATGATGTTCTTAAGGCCCAATATAACTAGCATTCCGAACAAGGCGAGGATCGTTCCCGGCCAATAGTATTTCTTGAGTCGGTCTTTAAACCAGATTGCGGCGACCAATCCGACCCATACTGGCGCAAGGTAGGCAAGAACCGTCGCGACAGCGGCATTGGTCAGGAGCACCGATGTGTTCCAAAAAGCGAGGTCGAGACCGAAAAATACGCCGGACAGAGCCGAGAGAACAAGCGTCCGCTTATTCGGGAATTCGGCGCCCCGAATCACCCACAGAGGCAGGAGAACGCACCATGCAACAAAAACCCTGAAGAATCCCGAGACAATACCAGGGACGGACGCCATGCGGACAAATATGGCAGAGAAGCCGATGCAAAAAATTCCGATGAACATGCACAGATGTGGCAAGAATGTTCGAGAAACACGAAAATCCAGCATAGCAGAATATTTCCCTTTCCTCGGTCTGTTGGCAAGAGCCAATCGAACCCAATTCCTCACCATCCAATATGTCTTATTAGGTGTCTAACTACATACCGTCTCCAGATACTTGGAATTCTACAATATAACGGTCTTCCAACGTCCAACCTACAAAGCGTATCTATGGGGTTTCATGCCTGCCCTCCAGCAAGGGGAGCTCATCCCTGAAAAATGATCCACCCATAATTTGAGTTTTCTGGCAAAATCTCTAGGCAGGAGGTTTTGAGGTTTGATAATTCACTTGAGGGCTGGTGCATTGATGGGGGGCTGGTCAAGTAGCCAACGAAAGCCGCGCGATGCGTCCTCCCTCTTAGGTGGAAGACCAGATCGCCCTTCTTAACGCGTAGCAGCGTGTCCCAAAAAGCCCACGTTTTTAACGATTCCGTTCTCGAAGTAGACCAAAGGCATTTGGTAAATCTCCATCCCGCGCCCCCATGCTCTTCGTCTCTGGACATCTCGAGCCACATCGTTATACCCCTCTCCTCGTCATTTCACAGACATCGTCAACATCTTAGCAGTTCAAGGGCCTCATCATTAAAACCATTATAACTGGCAACTGCCCGATCCCAATTCACAAATCTATACCTATTTTGATATTCCTCAACTTCCTCCGCTGACTTACGCAAGTCAATAAGGACCAACGGGGCCTTTTTATGTCTCCAAGGATTATCTTCCCAGTAGGCAGTCTGGTAATTATCCACAATACGATATATTATCTGCCGAGCATAGTTGTCTTGTTCAGGAAGCGAGAATCCGATGATTCCCATTCTGAAGTTTAGGGTCCCTGCTCGCCCCATCCCCGACCAGAAGTCTCTATACATCTTGGAATAAAGAAACTTGGCGGATGATGGATTTAATAACGATGGAGTGGCATGGAAGAGTATACGGTTCCTGTAGAACCGCTCTATATCACGTACCCGATATATATGGCGCAGTGGATCATCCGGGTAATATGATCCCTCTATAAGCGGAGAGGCACTAAATTCCTCGGGATGTTGAAACAAGATATCTGGCCCACCTGGTGGAAATCCATTACGAACTCGTTCTTCTTCGAGAGCTGCATAATCTGAACGGTCAAACCAATCGATAGAACCGTGAACCTTCATTATGAGTACTTCCTCGCGATTATCGACGGTTAATTTGCCAGGAATGTCGGGGTCAGGCATATGTCTATTCGGATATAACCGATACGGAATGCCCGCAGCGTCAAGTGCTCTCTCTAATAATAGATCATAGTTGAAAGTCATTATGACATCGTCCGGCCTCAGGATTTCTGCGAACCGAAAATATATTTCTGGAATCTTGGCTGATTCGGGCTGCGCTGCAGATAGCAACTCACCTATTAGGGTCTTCACGACGACCTGGCCTTCATTGCCGTGCGAACTCCAGGTGTCTCCACCCCTTAGTCCCAGAAAGTGTTCAATATCAAGAAACGAAATAAATTCTTCAAAATTGACTAATTCAGGAGTCAAGTCCAAGTTTTCGCATTTCTTCTTGTATTCAATAAAAGAATCAAGGTCCTCTCTAAATTTGCTTGCTCGCTCAGACATTAACAAACCTCTTTGTCTGATCTCAGCCCAAAGCTCGTTGGCCAGGGGCAGGCCAGCGGGTTTTGAAAAACCTGCTCCGAGAATGTAAAAAGCAAATCTCTTTGACTCAAAATCGCAGGAAAACGGCTTTTTATTTTGCGAACTCATGTGCACTAACCTTTCGAAACCCGAATTAGCCTGACTGGCTCGACGATTACGGTCGTGGCCTACCTTAGAAGATGCAAACTTCTATCGAGCGGAACATTATAGAATTCCCTAATGCTGTTCTCAGTCTCAGCCCACTCTTCGTTAATTCTCTTTCTTACGTCTTCGCTGACTTTCTTATGCTCCTCATATGACGGATCTTGCCTTTTATTAAATGCGACCATGAAAGCAGTGCCGAGCCAATTATCAATTATTTGGTAGGTTACGTTAGAAATCAGATATCCCTTTGCCCATAATATTCGCTGTGCTTCATTGCGCAACAATAGCAACGATTGGAGTTCAACTCCATGCGTATGTAATTGTTCCCAAGCAGAATTAAAGGCCTCGATAAAAGGCACATAAAATTCGCTTATCTTCCTTTCAAGAAAGTCAATGTTACGCTTCTTTATTGACTCTTCCAGGTTATTTTTTTCTTGTTCAACAAGCCGTTGAGTCTGGACCGCATAGTAGATGGTTACAAAAACCAGAGTGATGGTGCTATAGGCGAGTACCCAGCTATTAACTGCTAGACTTGATTCGCTAACCTTTAATAAGATGGTCGTAACCAAAACAGCTGAGGCATAAGCGATGACTACCCAATTCTTCAAAGGGTTTCTATTCTCTGGATTGAATACTCTATTTTTCATTTTCGTACCTCGATTTCATTTTGTTGTCCGATGGTACTCTTTCTTCCCTTTAATCGCTTCCCCGCTCGCTTCTTCCTTTTTTATCTCCTTTATTGTACGAAAATCTCCAGGATATGAAAGATGAGTTGGCAATGCCTGCAGTTTCAAATCCATTACAGCGAATTCGTTATAACCGTATTTTGCAAAATGCGTGATCTCGAATAATCTGGGATCCGGACACCTTGAATCAATCGTCATTAGATAACCATATGGCGGATAATTGAATTCACTTAACACGGTTATTTCATGTCCATCTATTCTTAAATATGATGATATTCCCGCAGACCTAAATCGCCCCTCTATATTGAAATAAATATAAACGCGAAACTTTGGGGACAAATATCTTCTCTCTCGATCGAGCACAAACCTTCTTAGTTCGGGAAAATGATCTCCAAAATCGGGGCCATTAATTGAAAAGAACATAGTGATTATTTGTTTAATTATTCTTAAAGGCAGTATCTTATAAAGGTAAATTAGGGTAGGGCTTCTTCCGGCCTTTATTAGTATTTCAAGTCCCTGGTAACACCAGTCGATATAATCGGCAGCATACCAACTTCCCGTATCGTTATTACATTTCTCACAAATCGTATAATCGCCGATCCCTCTTTGCTGAATTCGACCCTTTAGTTGCGCCTCCGGACCCAATTCCAGAGCTTCTTGGAGATTAACCCTAATGACCGGCTTTTCATTGAATGCTTTGCGGGGGGGCACATGTTCGTAAGACAAGGGACGAACATTCCCGCATATGTGACAGATACCGACCCGTCCTGGTTGGGGCAAATTCCTGCTCTCAGATCGCTCTAATATCTTTGTAATTTAAAGCCGAGACGCTGCAGGATATTGCTTGCAGACATTGTCGTAAATTCAACCCGGCCAAGATCCAGAACCTTTGCCAGGACTTGTTTCGGAGGGAATCTCTTGCCATTGACCATTACGAAGTACTGCCGGACGGGATCAGGCTGTTCGCCGGCCATGGCGTTCTCGACGTCCTCTTTGGTCCGATCATAAGCTTTGCCGTTAAGGATAAATCTCATCTCTCACTCCTTTTATTCTTTTATTCTTCTTCTACATTGTCATCTCTAATGTCGGATTTGTCAAGCTTTTCTCAAATGTCCAGTTCGGCCGCCCAAGAGTAGTTATCTCTCTGCTCTCCTTTCCCTACCGTACGTCCAGGCAATCCGGGTTAGAGGCCTGAAGATGCTGTCAAGATTCGTGACGTGTTGGCGGCTAAAAGGAGCTTAAAACGACTTGCATGCGCTTAAAGGCAGCAGAGCCTGACTCTCAGCGCAAGTCACTGATTTTCTCGGGTCAACAGGGGGGAATTGAATGGCGTGCCTGAGAGGATTCGAACCTCCGACCTTTGGATCCGGAGTCCAACGCTCTATCCAGCTGAGCTACAGGCACGCAGTGCCCGAAAAGGCCACTCTTTTATAGCGGAAACCTGCTAAAAAGGCAAGGCACGGGACCGTCTTGTCAACGCAAATCTCAGTGATACTTTCTGGACTATTCAAGCGTCTTTACCTACGAAAGCGGAAACCAAGGGTAGAAAACCTCTCAAGAAAAATTAGTTGAAAATAGTGTGTAAGTGTGTAATGATGTATGTATGGATAAAAAACGCATGAAGCGGGTCAACGTTATTCTCGAGGCCGATCTCTATGATAAGGCCAGGGTCGTGGCCTTCGTGAAAAAAAAGAGCCTGTCCGAAATCGTTCGTAACGCCCTCAGCGAATGGCTCACTTTGCACATCGATTCGGAAACCGAACTCGTGCTTTCAGAAAAGGACGAACGGAGGCTGCTCAAGATTCTAACATCAGAGGAATTCATCCCATTAGATAGGGCCAAAAAGTCCCTTGGTCTTTAGATGAACATTCTCTACAGTAAAACTAGCCTGAAATATCTATCCAAGCAAGAGTACCAGGTTAGGTCGAATATTGTTTCGGCTATAGAGAAACTCCCCGATCAGGGCGATATCCAGAAGATGAAAGGAGAATCGCTTCAGAACCTCTGCCGGTTGAGGGTCGGAAAATACAGGGTTCTCTATGTCCGGGAAACTGACGCGATCAGGATCCTCGATATCGATACCCGGGGCGACATCTACAAGTAGCTACTTGTTCTCCCGCCCCGAGCTGATGAGCCGGGCCCACTCGTCGCGCAAGGTCACGGTCCGGTTGAAGACGAGCGCTCCCGGCTTCGAGTCCCGCCGATCGGCGCAGAAATACCCCAGCCGCTCAAACTGCCAGCGGCTCTCCGGCATTGCGCCGGCCAGGCTCGGCTCGAGCTTCGCTTCCCTGACAACGTCGAGCGATTTGGGATTGAGGGTGGCTTTCCAGTCAACTCCCTCGGCAACACTGCTTGGGTCCCGCACCGTGAACAGAGTGTCATAGAGTCGGACCTCGGCGTCGATCGCCTGCCCGGCCGACACCCAGTGGAGGGTCGCTTTGACCTTGCGCCCGTCCGGAGGCGTGTCCCCTCCCCTCGTCGCCGGGTCGTAGGTGCAGCGCAATTCATCAACGTTCCCCGCCGCGTCCTTGACCACCTCTTCGCACTTGATGAAGTAGGCGTAGCGCAGGCGGACTTCCCGCCCCGGCGACAGCCGATAGAACTTAGACGGCGGGTTCTCCATGAAGTCGTCGCGCTCGATCCAGAGCTCGCGCGAGAAGGGGATCTTCCGCGCCCCGGCCGACGCGTCCTCGGGGTTATTGACGGCGTCGAATTCCTCGACCTTGCCCTCGGGGAAGTTGGTGATGACGACCTTGAGCGGCCGCAGGACAGCCATGACCCGAGGCGCCGATTTATTCAGATTCTCACGGACGCACATCTCGAGCAGGGGCATGTCGACGATGCTGTTGTCCTTGGCCACGCCGATGATGTCGGCAAAATGGGCGACGGCTTCGGGCGTGAAGCCGCGCCGCCGGAAGCCGGAGATCGTCGGCATCCGCGGGTCGTCCCAGCCGTTGACGAGCCGGCTCTCGACGAGCTCGAGGAGCCGCCTTTTGCTGAGCACCGTGTGGCTCAGGTTGAGCCGGGCGAATTCGATCTGCTGGGGGTGGTGGACGCCGAGCTGGTCGAGGTACCAGTCGTAGAGCGGCCGATGGACCTCGAACTCTAGGGTGCAGATGGAATGGGTGACACCCTCGATCGAGTCGCTCTGCCCATGGGCCCAGTCATAGGTCGGATAGATGCACCACTCGTCACCCGTCCGGTAATGATGTTCGCGCCTGATCCGGTACATGAGCGGGTCTCGAAGGAGCATGTTCGGATTGGCCATGTCGATCTTGGCCCGCAGGGTCTTCGAGCCGTCGGGGAACTCCCCCGCCCGCATCCTCGCGAAGAGGTCGAGGTTCTCCTCGACGGAGCGGTTCCGGAAGGGGCTGTCCGTGCCCGCTTTCGTGATCGTGCCCCGGTATTCACGGACCTGGTCGACGCTCAAGTCGCAGACGTAGGCCACGCCTTTCTTGATGAGGGCGACGGCCCACTCGTAGAGCTTCCCGTAGTAGTCGGAGGCGTAATACTCCCGATCTTCCCAGTCGAAGCCAAGCCAGCGGACGTCCTCCATGATGGCGTTGGCGTATTCCATGTCCTCGGTCTCGGGATTGGTGTCGTCCATGCGCAGGTTGCAGAACCCTTTGTAGTCGCGGGCCAGGCCGAAGTTAAGATGGATCGACTTGGCGTGGCCGATATGGAGGTAGCCGTTGGGCTCGGGCGGGAAGCGGGTATGGACCTTCGTGAACCGGCCTTTCCGCAGCTGCTCGTCGATGATGCCACGGACGAAATTAGACTTGGGCTTGGGTGTTTCATCCATGAGCAGCTTTCCTCATGCGGGCGACGACGCGCTCGCGGCCGAGGACTTCCATCATCTCGAACAGGCCGGCGCCTTTGGTCTTGCCGCTGACGGCCATGCGGGCGGGGTGGATGACCTGGCCGGCTTTGATGCCGCGCTCCTCGGCGAATTCGCGGAAGACGGCCTCGATCGCGTCGTGGGTGAAATCACCGGTCCCGGCCAGGCGGTCGGCCAGGAGGACCAGGTACTCGCAGCTTTCCGGTTTCTCGAGGTGCTTTTTCCCCTCTTCCTCGATGGCGAAATCATCGCGGAAGAAACAATCGGTCATGGCCGGGAATTCGCCGAGGGTCTTTGTCCGGACCTTGTAGAGGTCGAGGACCCTCGACAAGTAGTCGTCGGCAATCGCGGCGGTCTCGAA
>Ga0315284_10004283_pt1 | contig 20288 bp, 18 predicted proteins | sample YL17G09_16_MG_FD_203696 | JGI IMG/M metagenome (GOLD analysis project Ga0315284, IMG submission 203696) | Sediment microbial communities from Yellowstone Lake, YNP, Wyoming, USA - YL17G09_16 | ecosystem: Environmental > Aquatic > Freshwater > Lake > Sediment | place: USA: Wyoming | collected...
GCAACCGCCTACTCCACCACAACGCACCCGGTTTGCACCGTGCCGCCTTCAACGATCCTCACGAAGTACGCACCCGCTTTGAGAAGAGTGCGGTCGATGCGGTAGACTGCGGGTCCGACTCCTGCATAGTCACGAAACAGCCGTCCGCGTGCATCGAAGACCTCTACGGTGTGAGCACCAGCCGCGTTCAGACGCACACTCAGCCCCACGCGTCCGCTCAGGTCCACGAGGGGCGAGCTCCCGTGTTCGGGCGTCTCTGTGATCGGGCGATCAGCGCGCGTGGGTGTGGCAAACCCCGTGTACAAACCGCAGTTGTACCCGTCGAAGCCCATGCTTGCGGTAAACGAACGCGAGACACCGCCGCGCGTCTCGACAACCAACAGCGAGTCGTTCTCGGCGCCATGCGCTACCTGAGTAGTCATTGCCGCACTGAACTGGCCGTCGGTCACTCGAAAGAGCGGTATGTTAGCGGGCCACGTTCTCCCCGCGCCAACAACGTAGTTCATGAAACCGAACATTTCGACAACGTTTTGCGACTGCACGTCGATTTTGGTTTGCTCGTTTTCCGATTTGAAGCCCAGTATCCATGTTGTTCCGCTGTTGACATGAAGGAGGGCCCCACTGGCGCTCCACTCGCCATTGAGCTTGCGTACCCATACACGTTGACGGGGGTTGCGCACCACCAGATCGCCCATGTAGTCGTTGATGAAGAGGTCTCCCGTGCCCTCGGCAATCACGTTTGCGTACACCGATTCCAGAATTACTGTTCTGCTTGTGCGGATGATCAACGGGCAGTTCTGCCATCCCGTGAGCATCATATTTTGCAGGACTACCACCGGTGCGGTTCCATCCTGGACCACCACCCCGCCCGTGCCTGGGATCTCTGTGTAGGCTCCGGCGATGCGCTCGATGCTGCCTGTGATCCGCAGCGTGTCGTTGATGTCGTAGAATCCGCAGCACGGAATGGCCACACTGGTCTTTCCGGTCTGACTCAATGCCGATTTGAACGCCGCTGTCCAGGTATTTGCGGTGGTCTTCAAAGCGGACACGCTGCTCCACTTCGCCATGTCCTGCTCCCACGGTGGAAAGGGCGGATACTTGATGGGCAGATTCAGCGACACGCCGGGAGTGTAGAAAGTTCCTTCTGCCTCGCGCGAAAGGTACTCGGAGACCGATGGGCCGGTGGGCGCCTGATGCAGGCCGCTGCCCCAATCCTTGCAGTGCAGCGCGCGCTTGTACCCTGATGATTTGAGGTTTCGGGCAAAGAGTGCGCCGTAGTTGTACACGGCCGCTGTGTCACTGGCACCGCCCGCGAAGTATGCGTTGAGCAGACTGAGCCAGCCACTGTGCAGGTTGACCAGCGCTGGAGCTGACATGGAGGTTGCCAGACTGTCCAGAGCGCATCTGCCGCTATTGACAAAACCGTACTGGGTAGCTCCCTCGATCACGACCTGGGAGATCGACAGCACGTCGGCCACCGGGCACCAGATCCCGCGCTTGAAGCCCTTGGTGCGCACATTGTGCACCATAAGCGGCCCATTCTCCGAACCCGAGAACGAGAGCCCGATGCACCCCTTGCCGTCTTCGGAAACGATGTCGACGTCTGCCAGACAACCGGTATTGCTGGCAATGAAGACCATTCCAGTGGCGCCATCGTTGTTTTTTCCGATGTCAACAGTAAAATTGCGGAAAAGCTTGAGGAAGGTGGTGTTGCCGCAGTCGCCACTGTGCATGACCACGCGCTCGTCGATGATGGCTGGATAGGTACCCCTGGAGGATGGAAATTTGAGCGTGTCGAGGGGCCACGTTCCATCTGCAAGACGGATGACGGTGCGTGTTCGACTCTGGCCGATCACTGAGGGGCCCGCACTCTCACCGCCGGCGGCGAATGTCGGGTGGTGCGGCCCACGCAGCATGCCTGACACACGGTAGGTGCCGATGGGCAGGTAGATCGCACGGTCAGTGGTGAGTATCTGGTTGAGCTTCGCCGTGACGTCGGTACGACCCGTATTGTCGACGCCGCGGTCGCGTACCACGTCGACCATCCCGGTTCCCGAGGGGAAGACGAGGTTGTCAACCGCCCATGTATTGACAGGCAGAACCAGGCAGCAGACCAGCGTCGCCGCGACTGCGGAGCACGCGCGGGATCGGGGGAGATCGCTCATTGTGGTACCTCGGTGTGAGTGATTAACCGTCTAGTACTACAACGAAAGTTAATACGATAGTTACTTGCATGTGACTGGTGCCATGGCGTATCTTCTTGTGGTGAAACCCACCAGAAGGAGGTAGTCCATGTTGCCAGCAGTTAGGACCAGCGGAGACCCGTTCGAGATTCCCCAGTTTGAGATGACCGCCCGCGACGTCGGTGAGTTCGCGGAGGAGTTGCGCGGATTTCACGGCCAATTCTCGGGTTGCTTCTCTCGGAGCGAGTCGAGGGAGAACTTCTATAGGTATATGTCTGGTCAGTTCAGCAAACTTGAGCGCAAGTCGATTGAGCCCATCGCTTTGCGGGTCGATGGTGGCGATGCCCGTGTCATGCAACACTTTGTCAGCGACGTTGTGTGGGAAGAAGAGGCGATGTTGTCTAAGTATCGTACTATGGTTGATTATGACATGGGGCATGAAGACGGGGTGCTGGTGTTCGACGAGTCGGGCTTTCCCAAGAAAGGGGAGGATTCTGTCGGCGTTTCCCGACAGTATTGCGGAATTACCGGGAAAGTTGACAACTGTCAAGTTGGCGTCTTCGCCGCCTATGCTTCGCCACACGGTTACGCTTTGGTTGACAAGAGGCTGTTCATGCCGGAGCAATGGTTCGATGACGACCATCGGGAGCTGAGGAGGAAGTGCTGTGTGCCGAAGGAGTTGCGTTTCAGGAGCAAACCGCAGCTTGCCGCCGAGATGCTGCGACAAATCCGTCAGGAGAAGAGCTTGCGTTTCAAGTACGTTGCGTGCGACAGCGTCTATGGCCAGAGTCCGGATTTCATCGGAGCCGTCGAGGAGGACCCGCAGGCTGTCTACCTGGTGTCGGTGGCGAATACGACCCTGTGTTGGGCACGCGAGCCCGTGATGGTTGAGAAGCAGTACCGCTATAGGGGTGAGAATCGAACGAAAGTCGTCTTGGATGAGGGAGAGAAGAAACCGATCAGCGTGGATGCATATGCAAAGAGTATCAACAATTACTTCTGGTATCGCAGAACCGTGTCGGAGGGTACCAAGGGCCCCATTGACTATGATTTCGCGAGGAAGCGAATAACTCTTTGCAGAGATGGCTTGCCCGATAGGGAGGTCTGGCTGGTTGTCAGGCGCTCGGTCAGCAAACAGCCTGAGTACACCTATTTCATCAGTAATGCTCCGAAGAATGCGCGCCTCAGACTGTTCGTGTGGTTCTGTGGGTTGCGATGGCCGATTGAGCAAGCATTCCAGGAATGCAAGACAGAACTTGGCATGGATCACTACGAAGTCCGGAAGTACCCCGGCTGGAACCACCACATGCTCACCTGTATGCTGGGGCATTTCTTCTTGTGGCACATCAAGATAAAACTGGGAAAAAAAAATACCCGCACTTACAGTGTCGCAGCTTAGAATCTTGATAGAGGTTGTGCTTCCCATGAAGAAATTCACCATAGTCGAAACGATCAAGCTGGTTCAAGGCATACAACACCGAAATCACCGCGCCTATATCTCACATCGTAAACGGCGAATCCTGGAACTTGAAGGATTCAAGCAACTTTCGTTGTAGTACTAGACGAAGGGGCTCGAACTATCTTTGGCAATTACCCAATCCCAAAATCCAATCTCCTGCTCCTGCGGGGCTGGGACAGCCCGGCTACGATTTTGGTAGTGGATCTGGGTTACAGAGACTCGCCGTCTGACTCGAGGTTCATAACTAGTATTCCCGTGACCGACAATACTGGTGAGGGGATCTCCGTTGAAAGTGTACGATTCTACGGGCAGAACAGCATGGACAGGATTGCGGATAATGGAACTGCGCGAATCGGAGTGGGGATTTTTGGGACAGCGGGCCGTGATAGAATCGGCTACATAGATCTGGTTTTCAACTCGGCCAACCGGGCTAGTTCCACGGCGAAGCTCTATGCATTCATGAAGGACGAGTGCTATGACTTGTCAATCTCTCCTAACTATGGAAACTACAACCCAGCCTGCAACAGCCCATCGGTGGGGGGACTTCACGGGGGGCACGTTGTCGCGAATCCTACAAACAAGAACTTGATACAGTTCATGGACTATCGCGCATGTGCGTCCCTTTCCGGACCTGAGAACCTCTATGCAAACGGTGAACATGTGGCGGACTTGTCGCGCCCGAACACCACAATCGTCCCAGGCTCCAACATCTGGAATCTGCACGATTTATTTACTGTTGCAGGCGGCACAGTCTACTATGAAGAGGACGATGGTTCCGAGGCATCATGCCATACTCTGTGGAGTTCTGACGGCACTTGGCTGTACAGTGCATTTATCCGTGTCAACTCCACCAAGCCATGGGGGTTTCGTAGATTTCGCTGGGATGCCGGTAACTTTGTGAACCAACTTCTCTATACGCCGAGAAGCCCTTGGAGCGGTTTCAACACAGATGTCACCAGAGATCAGAAGTGGGCGGCGCTATCAACGGTCTTTAATACCGGGGAAACGCCGATCCTTCCCGTACCCGCTGGATATCAGGCATGCTGGGTCACGTTACTTGATATTTCGAATGTTAACAATGTTCAAGCCGTAGATCTGTGCGAAGTCTCATTGCCGACTTTGGCGATGCCCTTTGCGTGGCCCTTTGCCAACTTTAGCCATAGCGGGAGGTTCGTTTCTCTTCAAGCCAAAACAGTGGTACCCGGAACCACAACAGACATCACATCTATCGCAGTCATACCCAGAAACAGTTCACTCGCACTGCCCGTTCGAGACATCGGCCCGGCGATCAATCAGCTCATGGATATTGACTAACCCACATTCACGTGGGTGAAAGGACCGAGTCTATTGTCAAGTAATGAATGCCATTGGTTTCACGTAAATGTCAGTGTGTGGTCATGGGTCCTTGGTTCTGCTTTCTCCGAATAGGTCCGATTCTCGTGCGGCTCGGGTACAGCGGGCGCGTCAGCAACGGCAGCGGTTGTTGATTGCGCCCGCATCCCGTCGCACACCGGCTCACTGGTACGGATTACCTTCCCTACTCGTCCACCGCCCACCGCTGGGGGCGCTGTTCTACAACCCACATTCCTCACCCCTTCTGAGTGACATTTCCTGTTTTGCGAGCACCTTGCTCGTTTCTTCTTGTGTTGACTTGTATAGCGCATTTAATATACACTATATTTCCAGAACGGCAAACACCCGCATAAGGAAACTGCTCAAAGAGCGTGCCGAATTTCTTACCGAGCTGGGGAGGCTATCGCAAATACTCCATGGCTCGTGGGTAGAGCGGTACTCTGTTTGTTCCCGGCCTGACTGCAAATGTCACGAAGGACAGCGGCACGGCCCGCGCTATTACCTCTTTGTCAATGAGAAGAGTCGTTAGCGTCCGAAGTATGTGTCCAACTCACAGGTGGAAGTCGCGAAGATTTGGCTTGCTCAGTATCGCAGATTGCAGACAATCTTCGATCAAGTCACGCGCCTGAACCTGACCTTGATGAAGGAGACAGAACATTAATTAGTCTCACGAAGCCGACCGACAAATCTCAACGAACGTGACCGACGGGCTCCTGTCTGGCTGTCTTGTCATGATGCAAGGCGCTTGCAGTCAGCCGGGTGAGCTTGCCTGTCTGTCGAGAACTGTGTTCGTCCTGGATCAGCATCGCCACGAAGTCCTCGCAGGAGAGATCGTGACTTTCACCATTGGACAAACGACGTTGCAGGGACTCTGCCATGGCCGACAGACGCATCTCTCGCATCTGGGTGAGTGTTGCTTCAAGATGCATAGCAGACCTCCTGCTGGGGAGCGCGGTCGGCGAAGTAGTCAGCTCCCCGCAGATTCTCGTACACTGGAGTCTCATCGAGTCAGGACACTACGTGCATATTGACGGCACAAGACGACACCGCGCAATCGGCTACTGGCATGACAATGTCTTTGAGCTGCTGCTTGCCGCGTACAAGATCGATGACGACGTGGTGGCAAACATGCGGGACTGGAAGCACTCCGGGCTCACTGCAACCATCCCGGTTGCATCCCTTCGGGCGGCTTCGCCGTGCTCTCCGCGCGTCCATGCGTTCCGAGTGCAACCTCTGGAAGGAGCTGCCGTCGCGCGGTCCGCCAGTCGAGAAGCCGTCGCCAGAGCCCGTGGACGTCCCGCTCGACTGCGGCCTCTTCTTCGATAGAGAATGTGCTTGATGTGTGCACCCCGTTCTTGAGTCTTGCCCCAAAAGCCGCTTCATTTGCTTTGCCAAGTTTGACAGAAATGAGCGAGATTGGCTATATTTACCCTTGATGCTGCAGGTGCGGAGATGGTCAAGATAGGGCGGGGACTGGGAGAAGGCTAGGAATCAGGGCTTCCGCAGGGGTCACCCCAGAACCGAGGCTTCCTCTCCTGAGAAATCAAAATGCCTATCAGTTCAGTTTGTCTTGGGTGCCGGCAAGGAGCACAATGACTTCGGGAATGAAAAACTTCATTGCGGCAAGCCTTTTGTCTTTGGTTGGCGCAGTGTTCGTGCTGAAGTTCAGTGCTCGAATTGGCTTCGCTTCCCATTTTTCGTATGTTCTGGCGTTGGCGTACGCTACTATCTACACTTCATTCATCTCTATAGCCCTTAAGTTTACTTTGTCAAGACACTTGCCGCGAGTCGGTCGCCCGCTGCTGCTTGCTGTTTCCTTGATTCTGGTGATTGGGGCAATTGGGATCGTGGTGCTTACGCCAGAAACGAGTCGCGTGTCGCGCTTGGCCGGCATTGCTGAGTGGGTCAATCGTTTCTTGTCAGGGCGCTTCCCGTGGGGGCTTGACACAATGACCTGGCCATCGGGTTTGCCCTTCCTGTTCATGCTCGCACTTCCGTTTCATTGCGCCGGCAATGTCGGGTTCTTGGAAGTCATCGGTATTGCACTGTTCTGCGCAGCGCTTTGGTATCGCCACCGAGAGAACTCTTCCTGGGTTGGATTGATCTCGCTCGCTGCGTTACTGTTCTTGCCTTCTGTTACTTATGAAGTGTTAGTACGCAGCGAATTGTTATTCAATATGATGCTCATCATCGTTCTTATAGTTGTGTCAGAACGGTATCTTGACACGAAGAAGTTCAATCTACCATTCTTCGTGTTGGCGACGTTCTTTGGGCTTGGGCTTTCCACGCGAACGATAGTGGGGCTTATCTACGCGGCATACTATCTATACAAATTTCGGAGGGACATTGTCCATGGTCTGGTATTCTCTTTTGTCACGCTCAGTGTCTTTGGATTGACTCTCTTGCCCTTCATCGTTTGGAACTCGCGAGTGTTCTTCGCCGAAGGACCATTTTCAATACAGATGAGTTACTTGCCATTAACCCAGGTGGTGCCGTTCATCCTGCTCGCAGCTCTCGCCGGTTGGAGGTCATCGAAGATCGAAGATCTGTTCTTTTGGACTGGGGCGATTTTGTTCGCCATTGTGGCGGCTGCGTTCTTGACAAAAGCCATTCATGTAGGATTTCCCGGGGCAGTTTTCGCAGACAAGTTCGACATATCCTATTTCATTTTTTGCACGCCGTTCCTGGCTCTTTCATTGGAGGGGTCCCCTGTGTTGCCTGAGCGAGCGGCAGTCATATGACAAGCTCACGGCCCAAGGCAGCGCCGGCAACGCGCAGTAGACCTGACGCAATCCGAGCGGTCTCTGCGGGAACGAACTCCTCCTTGCGGTTACATGGAAGGCACTGAACACTTTTACCGGGATCCTCGGCAATGTTGCAGGGCGACGAAGATTGTCGCAGATGTTGCGGATGCCAAACGCCATACCCGTCGTGTCAACAGAGCTGTCCGCGAGTTCGAGATTGGTGGCATCACCAAACGCAACGGTGATCCGGTCGGCCCGCGCTGAGTGCCCAATCTTATCGCGTGCACTATCGAGCATTGCATCTGCAAAGTCGGTGGCCAGTATGGTGACTCCCGGGTATCGCTTCGCGCACCGCAGCGAGATGTCACCGGTACCGACCGCGAGGTCGAGGGATCGGTTAGTCCTGAAGAAACGCATGACCCCAACCATCCGCCGTCTCCAGGCACGGTCGATGCCCGCGCTGAGCAGCGAGTTGAGGAAATCGTAGCGGCTGGTGATGGCGTTGAAGATCGCTTGTACCGCAGGGGAGGAATCTGGTTGTTGGGCATGGTTCATAGCCTCGCGAAAATACCTTTTTTCAGGTGCTGAGGCTGGGATTGAGGGCGAAGGAGTCTGCGAGATTCCCCGCTCGTGGAGGACTGGGATGCCTGTGTCCGGGAGTCAGAGGCCTGTCAGGACTGCCCCCTTCCGCAACCGATGAGGACACCCATCACAACAACGAGGCGGTTGCCAATCTGCGCTGGTCTGCGCAAATCTGTGGATGCCTTTGCTTGACCTTGTTCGGGCGGTAGAGGAGTCCACAGATTCACGCAGATTCGGGCGATCGGACCTCACCAAGGACGAGACTACTGTCCCCCGAGATTCTCAACTGCCGTGTCAGGCGGCGCAGCACCGGGAACACTCCGCTCCCCGCACCTCACGCGCCCCGGCACCTCCGCATTGTACCGTTTGACCGCAACCACCCGGCTGACCAAGCCTGCAATCGAGAGCACCACGCCGAGGCCTGTGACGCTGCCACCGATCACGGTGTTCGTCTGGTGGGGCTGATGCTCAACTGCCGCGACAATAGCCAGGGCAAGGTACATGGCCCCGAAACCGATCGCGCGCGAGCCGATCTCCCCCATGGCAACGGAACCGACTGCAAGGTCGCTGGACGCCGGCTGCGTGGTCAGGACATAGCTGAGCGTGGATGTCGAGAGTACCAGTCCCGACTGTGTGTACATGCCGGTTCTGCCCCGGATCTTCTCAATGCGAAGCGAGGGCAGAGAGTCCAGCACGCCCCGCGCGCACAGCCTGCGGTTGTAGGCGAGTAGCGCCTTGTGCGTGAGGTAGTCGGATCGATTGACAAGACGGGCTTGCACGAAGGCGCCGACCTCGGTGCCGATGGTGAGAGGCAGTGTCCATTGCGCAAGGGTGTTGGTGAGGGGCTCTGCCCGCTGGATGGCGTCGATCATGGCCCTCATCTGCACTGCGCTGATGGCCAGGGAACCGAGTGTGATGGTGGCGCCAATGGCCTTGCCGGCAATGCGACATCCCCGCGCGCGATGGACCATGGGCGCGCAGGAGTCGATGGACTCGAGCATGGCCTCCATGTCGCGCGGCTTGATGGCCTTGCCGTTCTGGGAGTAGCGGCCTGCGATGGGGAGGGTGTCGGAGACCTCGGCTGCGAGGGAGGGGGTGGACGCGAGGAGGACCAGGCACGTCCAGACGACTTCGCGTGATCCTGTGCGCAGATGCCGAATCATGGGTCCATCCTCCTGGCAGGATTGGATGCATCCCGGAGCTTCGATGCTGGCATGCTACAAACATATGTTGGGGTTCGCCAGAGGACCAGAGATGCGCCGAGAGAGTGTCACACTGGGCACCGTTATACTGCTATGTGGTAGTCAGGCACGGGGCATCGGGGGGGGGCTGGCCTCGGGGATGGTCGATCGGGGGCCTGAGGGATCCGCGCCTTGTCACAGCGTCCGAGGTGCTCCGCCAACGAGCTGGACGCGAGCCACCCACGCCCGCGCCAACTCCACCACGCTCTCAGGCGTGGTATCCACGTCAATGGCAGCCCGGACAACCGCAACCCCCGCGTCACTGTACCACGAGATGAGAGGCGCGGTCTCCTGCCCGTAGGATGCGACTCTCCGTTCGAAGACATCTCTCCCTCTGTCATCGCGAGTACCGCGGTCCTCGTGCCCCTGCCCACGCTCTGACGCGCACTTGCGCTGCCAGGCGATCTCAGGCGAGCACTCGAGCACTATCACCAACCGCACGTCAACGCCCATGTCGCGCACGTCGCGCGCCTGGCCCGCATGACGTGGCATGCCGTTGAGGACCACGGTACCTCCGTGGTTGAGGTCGTGCACCGACAGAAATCGCAGAATCACCTTGCGCGCAATGGAGAAGTGGTCATCGTCGAGCAACCGGCCGTTCATCACCTCGCGCAGGTAGGCCATTTCATCGCCGAGCAATCCTGCATCGAATGAGCCCGCCATCGTCCGGCGCAGGTGCTCGCCAAAGTCAAGGTGCTTGAGCCGGTGCGTGGATGTGGAGAAAGTCCGAGCGAGTGCTTCGCCCACAGGTGACTTGCCGGAGTTGGAATGGCCGAGGAGGAGGATTGCGGGGATGGTCATGGAGAGTCCTGCGGTGTTCACGCGTTTGACGGTGGAGTCGCCCATGCGTGAAAATAGCGGATCCCTCGTGACTTCTCAAACTCGGGAGTGCGCGGAGATTGCGACACAGACCGTGCCCCTTCACAACTGGCAGGTCAGAAGCAGGCCCGCGCTTCCGCGGCCCATGTGATATGGGGCGATGGCGACTCCGGTCACCGGTCTCCTTGCCGCGCACACGACCGGTCGAGCCGAACCAGCACCCATGAGCGCCAGCGACGCGACTTCGGTGACTTGGCCAAGCACGGTGAATCCATTGTCCCTGCCTCCGCTTCCCCAATCTGCGACTATGCCGAAAATCGTTGTGATCAGCGAGACGCCGGTAAAGGCTCCGCCCAAGCCATACAGCAACCCGGACTTCCACGTTGCAGGATACTCCAAGCCCATGTTATCGTAGGCGCTGGCCGCGACTTTTTGGCCGATGAGCGAGATCGCCGGCCCCATAACAGTCAGGATCTTGCCGGAACCGGTTGCGACGTTCTTGAACGTGGGGTTGGGCTCGAGGAGCGTGAAGATGCTCATCGTTGGTGACCTGTCTGCCCATTGCCATCCATGGCCGTTATTGTCAGAGCCGTGGGCAATTATACCCGCACCAATGAGCGCGAGTCCTACGCCGTAGGTCGAGACTCCGACGATGCTGACCGTTCTGCCTGCGGCAACCTGCCTCTGGAAGGATGCCTCGTCAGGCCGTGGCGGCTCCTCCCCGGTGTCGATTTCTCTGCTCTCTTCTCGTGCGCTGATTTCGGTATCCAGCGAGTCCAGCTCTTCGACAGTCATCGTAGTGTCAACCGCCTGTGCTGCACTGAGGGTGAGGAGGCCGAGGACGAGGAATCCGACTCTTCGCTTCAGACTGGTGCGGGGGCTCATGCGTTTCTCTCCTGTGTTGGGTTGTGGGCTGTGTCTGGTCAGCCGCACCCAACGCAGGAACCATGCCAAGTGTCCGCGAGAAGGCGCGGAGCCCGGAGAGTGGGAGACGTCGGTCAATCGGCAGAATGAGCCCGGATAGTGGCGGCTGGACCACGCCCGGGGAAGTGGTGCAGAAACGCCACCCATGGTGGGCGGTGCACCTCTCACCGCGAAGGGTTTCCGGTCACCGCACCACGAAGAGACGTACAACCCGACCATCCGGCGCCGGTGCGAACCTGACCCCGGCAGCCGCATGTATTTTTCCACGATGCGGGCGACGCCTCCGGGCAATCCTGGAGGCAGCGCAGCAGCCGGTGATCAGTTGACGCCGACGAGCATTCTCCTCGCTTGTCCCCAGTTAGCGGAGGCGTGGGTTCCAGACGGGAATTGTGCCCCGAACTGTTTGAGGCCTGGTCTTCCGGGCCGAGTTTTCGGGGCACCCGTCTGGGACCCACCAAGCCGTAGCGTAGGGCGGCACGGAGTCCAGAGGTGCTTGCTGCAGAGCACCTCTGGCGCGGGTGTGGGGGCGCGGAGCCCCCACGCGACAACCGGCATAGCACGACCAGTCATTCCGAGCGCTCACGCGGCGCCCGGACCCGAACGCACGAAAGTCGCGGCACGGCACTCTCCATAGTCAAGAAAGGTCCCGTCAATGAACCAGCAGCAACAACAAAAACCGAAGACTGCCATCACCCCCACCCGCGAGCAAGACTACCCGGAGTGGTACCAGCAGGTCATCAAAGCAGCCGACATGGCCGAAAACTCTCCGGTGCGCGGCTGCATGGTCATCAAGCCCTGGGGCTACGCTCTGTGGGAGAACATCCAGCACGTGCTTGACGGCAAGTTCAAGGAAACCGGCCATCAGAACGCCTACTTCCCGATCTTCATCCCGAAGAGCTTTCTCGAAAAAGAAGCTGCGCACGTCGAGGGCTTTGCCAAAGAATGTGCGGTAGTCACACACCATCGTCTGGAGGCTGGTCCCGACGGCAAGCTCGTTCCCGCCGGCGAACTTGACGAGCCGCTCATCGTCCGGCCAACTTCGGAGACGATCATCGGCGCCATGTTCGCCAAGTGGGTGCAGTCGTACCGCGACCTGCCGCTGCTCATCAACCAGTGGGCCAATGTGGTGCGCTGGGAGATGCGCACGCGTCTCTTTCTGCGCACCACGGAGTTTCTGTGGCAGGAAGGCCACACCGCCCACGCCACCGAGGCAGAAGCGCGCGAAGAGACCATGCGTATGCTCGACGTGTACGCAGACTTTGCCGAGAATTATATGGCCATCCCGGTTATCAAGGGCATCAAGACTCCGGCGGAGCGTTTCCCCGGTGCTGTTGACACGTACTGCATCGAGGCCATGATGCAGGATCGCAAGTCTTTGCAGGCCGGCACCTCGCACTACCTGGGGCAGAACTTCTCCAAGGCATCGGAGATCAAGTTCCTGAACTCCGCGAGTGTCGAGGAGTTCGCCTACACGACATCATGGGGTGTGTCAACGCGTCTGGTGGGCGCTCTCATCATGGCACACAGCGACGACAACGGCCTGGTGCTCCCGCCCAAGCTCGCCCCCGTGCACGTGGTGGTGCTGCCGGTGCTTCACGGTGACGATACTACGCCGCAGGTACTGGAGTACTGCGATTCTCTCGTGAAGCAACTCCGTGCCCTCACCTACAATGGCCGTCCTCTCTGCGTGGAGTACGACAAGCGCGAAGGACGTGGCGGCGACAAGACATGGGGCTGGATCAAGAAGGGCGTGCCCCTGTGGGTTGAGGTGGGCCCGCGCGACATTGCCAACGACTCGGTCTTCACTGCGCGTCGCGACAAGGAGAAGTGGGGCAAGGTCGGCATGAAGCGCGAGGAGTTCATCGCCACGGTGCCGGCCCTTCTCGACGAGATTCAGAGCGGCATGCTGGAGCGTGCGCGTGCATTCCGGATCCAGCACACAGTCAAGATTGACACGAGAGAGGACTTCTACGACTACTTCAGTCCAAAAAATGCCGACAAGCCCGAGCCGCACGGTGGGTTCGCGTTGTGTCATTGGTCGGGCGAGGCCGATGTGGAGGAGCAGGTGCGCAAGGACTTGAGCGTTACCATCCGCTGCATCCCTCTCGATGCACCGGCTGAAGAGGGAACCTGCGTGATCGGCGGCAACCCCAGTTCGCGGCGGGTGATCTTCGGCAAGGCGTATTAGCCGCGTGCCTTTCGGAGACTGGCCGCTCGTCGAGGGATCCAACCGGTGCCTCGATACAACGCTCCGCAGAGCCGTCGCGTCACTCGGCCACCGGTTCGATTGTATCGAGACGAGTCGGAGAGGTCGCCGTGGCAGAGCCTCCAAGAGGCATTGACCGGGGGTTTCCACGGTCCCGACGTGTCCATGTAGAGACGTTGCGCGCAACGTCTCTACCGACGGTGGGGAGGGGCCTTGTCAGGACGGACGGCATCCATACGAAGCACCTGTCGAATGTGGTATTTTGGGCATGGGGGCTTCGGACCGGCCGCATGGGAATCTGCGGTCCGCTCCCTGCCAATTGACAAGGGGTATCTCTTGGATCCTCGCATATCACAGATCGTTGGAGACGCCAAGTCCGTGCTCAGCCGCATCTACGGCACCAGGCTGAAGCAGCTGCTGCTCTTCGGCTCATGGGCTCGCGGGGGCGCGACCGACGATTCCGACATCGATCTGATGGTGGTTCTGGCCGACCCGGTCTCGCCCGGTGACGAAGTGCGCCGCACGGCTGACAGCATCTACGACATCAGTCTGAGGCACAACGTTCTCATTTCACTGATTCCGTGCTCTCTCGGTCGCTTCGGTGTCGCGCAGAGCCCGCTGCTTCTCAATGTACGGCGTGAAGGTGTTGTGGTATGACGGAGATCTCCTCCCTCATCACCAAGGCGCACCGATTTACGCGGAGCGCGCGACTGTTGCTCCGGGACGGTGACGCCGAGTCTGCGATCTCCCGGGCGTACTACGCGATGTTCTTCTGTGCCGAGGCCCTCCTGCTGACCAAGGAGCTTGCGTTTTCGTCGCACAAGGGCGTCATCTCCGCGTTTGGTGAGCATTTTGTCAAGACCGGACTGCTGAGCCCCGACCTTGGGCGCCAGTTGAACCGAGCCTTCCAGGAACGGCAGCTCGGCGACTACGAGGCACTACCCTCCTTTGACGCAGCGCACACAGAGGAGATCCTCGGTCAGGCCGAGCGATTCGTCGAAACCGTCGAGAAGTACCTGAGCCAACTGCCCTGAAACACCCGTTAGTCTCGATGAGGAACCCACCATGCCCACACTCTTCCTCATCTCCACTCCCATCGGCAACATGGAAGACATCACGCACCGCGCAGTGCGTGTGCTGGGCGAGGTGCCGGTGCTGGCGTGCGAAGATACGAGACACACGCGTTTCATCTTCGAGCGCTACGGCATTGCCTGGCCGCAAACGGTTCTCTCCTACCACGAGCACAATCAGGAGCAAGCCGGCCGTCGCATTCTCGACCTTCTCGCCGGGGGGCAGAACGTTGCCCTGTGCACCGATGCGGGCACGCCTGGCCTCTCCGATCCGGGATTCCGGGTTGTGCGCGACGCCCTGGCTGCCGGACACGCGGTGGATCTCATCCCCGGTCCCAGCGCCATCACGCACGCAATCGTGGTGTCTGGTCTGTCAACAGCGAGCTTCACCTTCAAGGGTTTCCCGCCCAAGAAGCCCGGTCCACGCCGCCGCTTTCTGGAGGCCGACAGGAACTCTGTGCACACGTTGGTGCTCTACGAGTCGCCTTTCCGAGTTGCCACACTGTTGCGGGAGGCGTTGGAGGTCTTTGGCGATCGCCACGCGGCAGTGTGCATCGAGCTTACCAAGAAGTTCGAGCGAGTGAGCCGGGGGCTAGTCTCGGAGCTGCTTTCCCAGTTTGAGGGCAAGGACGTCAAGGGTGAGGTGACCGTGGTCGTTGCCGGTCGCACGCGGAAAGATGAGATTGTTGATGCGCCTGAGCCCGAGACTGAGACTGAGTGAATGTCTGCCTGACAGAGCCGGGACCTCTCAGCAAGCCCGGCAGATGCGTCTGGACGGCAAAGCCGGGTGGCGCGTCATACGGCAGTGCTGACTCGGTGCATCCGGTGCGCGACACCCGCGAGCATTTGTGCAGGTGTGGAGTCCATTGTTCCTCAGCCGCCGGACAGACTGCCAGCTGTGGGGGGCCGACAAGTCAGGATTTTGTGTGGCATGGTCCCCCGGACCGTGCTTCCCGAAACTGCCAGGGCATGTGCAGTCGCGTGTTGCCGGAGGAGTGAGCGTCTCTCCTGTGACAACGAAGACGCTTGTTCTGCACCGCCAGGAGCTGGGGACCACCGGTTCTGCAACTGCCAGGGCATGTGCAGTCGCGTGTTGCCGGAGGAGTGAGCGTCTCTCCTGTGACAACGAAGACGCCTGTTCTGCACCGCCAGGAGCTGGGGACCACCGGTTCTGCGCTCCGGGATTGAGCACGGTCGAGGGCGACCGTGCCACACGCGATAGGCGCGAGGGTTGCCGGGCTCGCCTGCCCCAGGTGACTCCACCAGCCTCGACGAACCCAACAACCCATCCCCCGGCAGACTGCCGCCCCCTCCACGGACCCACCGATCCCACAAACCACGACTGCCCGCGGGTGTCGCGCACCGGATGCACCCATGGCTGCCACCGAGACCCCGCCGCGCCACCCGGCACAGCTATCCAGAGGCATGTCCATCTTCTCGGAATCTGGGATTCGCCACCCGGCAGAGCTATCCAGAGGCATCTGCATTCGCTTGTGCCCCGGGATGTCTCGCCGCTTTTGGGCTCTGCCCAAGGTCCAGGACGCCTCGCTTCTCTTGGCGCCCCGGATGCCGCGAGAACTATTTTGAGATGTTTCCCGGCACGAAACACCCGTTGCGCACAATTAGCCGGAGTACCTGCCATGGCCGCAGTTCGTCGCATGACCTATTCCGATGCCGGTGTCAGTCTTGCCGCCTGGAACGTGGCCAAGGCCAAGATCGGCAAGCTGGTCTCCCGCACGTACAACGACAAGGTCGTGGGCAAGTTCGGGCACTTTGGCGGCATGTTCGACATCTCCGAGCTCAAGAACTACGAGATGCCCATTCTCGTGTCGTCGGTTGACGGGGTGGGCACCAAACTCAAAATCGCGGTTGCCATGGGCAAACACGACACCGTGGGCGAAGACCTCGTCAATCATTGCGTCAACGACATCCTGGTGCTGGGCGCCAAGCCGCTCTTCTTTCTTGACTACATTGGAACGGGCAAACTCCTGCCTAAGGTTGCTGAGAAGATCATCGAGGGATTCTCGCGTGCCTGCAAGAACGTCGGGTGCGTATTGATTGGCGGAGAGACCGCGGAGATGCCCGGCGTGTATGGCAACAATGACTATGACTTGGTCGGGACGATTGTGGGTGTGGTGGACGAAGCTGACGTGGTTGACGGAAGCACTATTAAGACCGGTGACGTGCTGATCGGGCTGCGGTCGAATGGACTGCATACGAACGGATACAGCCTTGCACGGAAGATCGTGACTGAGGCTGCGGGCAAGAAGTACACCGACGTGTTCAAGCCAACTGGGCGCACGTTCGGCGAGGAGTTGCTTCGCACACACCGCTCGTACGCTCCTGTGCTCGCGCTCATGGGCGACCGGCTCATCAAGGGCTGCGCGCATCTGACCGGCGGCGGATTTCAGGAGAACATCAATCGGATTCTCCCTGCAAAGTGCAACGCGGTGATCAATACCAAGGCGTGGACCCCCGATCCCATCTTCACGTTCCTGCAGAAGGCCGGCAACGTTGAGAACGACGAAATCTACCGCACGCTCAACATGGGCATTGGCATGGTGCTGGCGGTTGAGGAGTCCAAGGCCGAAGAGGTGCTCAAGCGCAAGGAAATTGCGGCATTTGACCCGACCATCATCGGTTCAGTGGCCAAGGGTACCGGTATCGTCAAGATGAAGTACTGAGATGACACGACCATTTCTCCTATACAATACGGCTACGCGCACCAAGGAGCAGTTCGTGCCCCAGGGTGACGTGGTGAGCATGTACTGCTGCGGGCCGACCGTGTACAACACGGCGCACATCGGCAACCTGCGCACGTACATATCCGAAGATGTGCTGGTACGCGCCATTCGGGCGTGCGGCCACACTGTCAAGCACGTGATGAACATCACCGATGTGGGGCATTTGGTCTCCGATGCCGACACGGGCGAAGACAAAATGGAGAAGGGCGCGGCGCGTGAGGGCAAGAGTGTCTGGCAGATAGCCGAGCACTACACGCAGGAGTTCCGGGCCAACATGAAGGCTCTGAACATCAACGAACCTTCCGTGTGGGCCAAGGCGACCGATCACATCCCCGAGATGATTGCGCTGGTCAAGACTCTCCAGGACAAGGGCTTTGGCTATCGCACCGCTGACGGCATCTACTTCGATACAAGCAAGTTCCCTGCATACCGCGACTTCGCCCAGCTTGACATTGAGGGTATGGATGCCGGGCATCGGATTGAGATGGGGGACAAGCGGAATATCACGGACTTTGCCTTGTGGAAGTTCTCTCCCGCAAACGAGAAGCGCCAGATGGAGTGGGAGAGCCCGTGGGGACTGGGGTTCCCGGGCTGGCATATCGAGTGCAGTGCCATGGCACTCAAGCATCTGGGGCAGCCGCTGGACATTCATTGCGGCGGGACCGATCATATCCGGGTGCACCATACCAACGAGATTGCGCAGACAGAGGCGGCAACGGGCACGCAGTTCTCCCGGTTCTGGGTGCATGGTGAGTTTCTGGTGCTTGACAAGGGTAAGATGTCCAAATCGTCGGGCAGTTTTCTCTCGGTCAAGACGTTGGTGGATGAGGGGATTTCGCCCTTGGCCTACCGGGCGTTCTGCTACTCCGCGCACTATCGCAGCCCGCTGACCTTCGCGTTTGAGGGTGTGCAGTCGGCCGCTCAGGGGCTTCGGAGCCTGAAGAAGCAGGTTGCCGAGATCTCTGCGCGCTGCGCAACGCCTGTGTCTGTGGCAGCTGCGCGGGTTGACGAGGTGCTCACGCGGTTCTGGGATGCGGTGTGCGACGATCTGAACATGCCCAAGGCCATGGCTGCGGTGTGGGATCTGTTGCGGGATGCCCAGGTGTCGGACGCAGAGAAGCTGCAGGCCATCCAGCGAGCCGATGCGGTGCTGGGGCTCGATCTGTTGGTGCCGGACGTCGACTCATCGAGCAAGGCTGTGGTTGAGCACGATGGGACGAAGGTGACAGTGGTGTCGAGCTTGGCCCTCTCCGCCGATGATGTCGAGAAGGTCGTCCAAAGCGTGCTTCTGCGCAAGGCCGCGAAGAAGGCGAAGAACTTTGCCGAGGCTGATCGTATCCGAGCTGAAATGACATCCGCGGGTATCGAGCTGAAAGACCTCCCAGGCGGCGCAGTTGAGTGCACGTTGCGGAAGTGATGTGGGCGGTGTGCCCCGATCTTAGACGAGTTGCAGAACAAGGAGCCCAACATGAATACCACCGAGACAATCCGACGCGTTCTGGCAGACGAGGAGAAGGAAAAGACCTCCCCCGACATGTCCGACATGTTCAAGAAGATGTACGTGGGTGGAGAGATCGAGCGCAAGATGATGGAGCGCCGCGAGATCTTTCTCTGGGGCGCGGTGGATGACGACTCGGCGAAGGCCATCGTGCAGAAGCTTCTCTTCTTTGCTGCCGACGGCAAGGACGATATCACCATCTTCATCAATAGTCCGGGCGGGATCATCTCTTCGGGCCTCGCCATCTACGATGCCATGCAACTCATCAAGGCCGATGTCCGCACTGTGTGCATGGGGCAGGCGGCGAGCATGGGCGCGGTTCTGCTGACTGCCGGGACCAAGGGCAAACGGTTCTGCTGGCCCAACTCTCGCGTTCTGATCCACCAGCCGCTCATTTCCGGCAATATCTTTGGCCCGGCTTCCGATATCCAGATCCAGGCCGAGGAAATGATGAAGGTTCGCGAGCGGCTCAACAAGATTCTGGCTGAGGCAACCGGGCAGCCGCTCAAGAGGATCGAGGAGAACACCGATCGCGACTATTTTATGTCGGCAGAGGACGCCCAAGCCTACGGTTTGATCGACGACATCATCCGACCGTGATGGCTCAATGGTGACATGTTTTGACACGAGCTGGTGGCATCAATTATATTCTCGTAGTTTGCCGCCCGGCCAAAAGCTCTTGCCGATGTAGCTCAGCTGATAGAGCAACTGATTTGTAATCAGTAGGTCGGGGGTTTGAGCCCCTCCATCGGCTCCAGGTTTCTCGAATAGTTCGACGTGCTCTTTGTCAATGGTGATGTTCTTCTCCCGATCGCGCAGGCGATCTTAATCCACGGTCTCTTCGACATGTGGGGGCAGGAACCGGTTCATGTTCTGCGGTCTGCTTGTGGCGCGGTGTAACGGGAGAGGAAATTCTGATTTCTGGGTAGGTGCCCGAGCGGCTAAAGGGGATGGACTGTAAATCCATTGGCTTACGCCTACGGTGGTTCGAACCCACCCCTGCCCATATAAACCTTGCGGGCTTAGCTCAATTGGTAGAGCTCCACCCTTCCAAGGTGGCTGTTGTGAGTTCAAATCTCATAGCCCGCTTTTGGCTCTGTGTCGGTAACTATTGCGTTTCTTGAGTGGATGTTTGTGCCGGTTTCAACCGGCTTCAGTGATTCCCTCCGGCTTCAGCCGGTTCAGTAGGTCAGTTTCGCCCATGTAGCTCAGTTGGTAGAGCACATCCTTGGTAAGGATGAGGTTCGCCGGTTCAATCCCGGCCGTGGGCTTTTCCTTTCGGTTCGGTCGATAGAAGCATTGAGTAAGTTTGTCAATTCGCCACTTAACACATACGAAGCACTTCGGGGGTACACATGGCAAAAGAGAAGTTCGATCGCAAGAAAGTGCACGTGAACGTGGGAACCATCGGTCACGTCGACCACGGCAAGACGACGCTGACAGCGGCCATCACGCGCGTGATGTA
>Ga0315284_10004284_pt1 | contig 20284 bp, 15 predicted proteins | sample YL17G09_16_MG_FD_203696 | JGI IMG/M metagenome (GOLD analysis project Ga0315284, IMG submission 203696) | Sediment microbial communities from Yellowstone Lake, YNP, Wyoming, USA - YL17G09_16 | ecosystem: Environmental > Aquatic > Freshwater > Lake > Sediment | place: USA: Wyoming | collected...
GCGACCGTTTGTGCCAGCCCAGGAAGAAGACCTGGCGGAGAAAATTCCTTACTACCGCCAGCGCTGGGCCGTAAAGCCCGGAGCGACAGGGTGGGCACAGATCAACTACGGCTACTGCGAAACGGTGGAGGACAACACCGAGAAACTGGCGTACGACTTGTTCTATATCAGGAATATGTCCATGGGCCTCGATCTCCTCATCGCGTTTCGCACCGTCAAAGTCTTGCTGCTGGGCCGCGGGTCACGGTAGGGTTCCCTCGCTGCCTCGCCGCGCAAGCGAATGCGAACTTGAAGCCAATGCGTCCGAACCCACAAGAACGGTCGGGAATACTGGCAACCTTGATGGGCAGAAGTTCAGGCATTCGTCAACCATGAAGTGTATTTTCACCGTCGACGTTGAAGACTGGTTCCACATCCTCGACGTCCCTTCGACGCCACCTATGTCCGCCTGGGATTCGTTGCCTTCGCGGGTCGAAAAGAATTTTCTGAAGTTGCTCGATATTTTCGCGGAGAAGGACGCCCGCGTCACCTGCTTTTTCCTCGCCTGGGTAGCGGAGCGCTTTCCTCACCTCGTCGAGGAAGCCGCCCGCCGCGGGCACGAGGTGGCTTCACACGGCTTCGCGCACCGGTTGGCGTACCAGATGACTCCCGAAGAATTCCGCCAGGATGCTGAGAAGTCCAAGACGATTCTCGAGAGCATTGTGGGACAACCGGTTCTCGGATACCGGTCCCCGGGATTTTCGGCGACCGAGCACACCCCCTGGTTCTTCGAGGAATTGTCGCGAGCCCGGTACGTCTACGATTCCTCGGTTTTTCCCGGCCCCCGCGAACACGGCGGGATGAAAAACGGCCGGCTGGCACCCTATGTGGTCATGAACGGCGATCGCCCCCTCTTCGAGTTTCCCATCACCGTGAGTCGCGTGATGGGCCGGCCGCTTTGCTTTTTCGGCGGAGGATACCTTCGCTTGTTCCCCTATCGTTTGATCCGGAGGATGACTCAGCAGGTGTTGAAGGAAGGCCGCCCCGTCGTCTTCTATGTCCATCCGCGGGAGATCGATACCGAGCACCCTCGCCTGGCGATGGGCCTGGCACGGCGATTTAAGACCTATGTGAATCTTCACACAACGGAGCAAAAGCTCCGCCAGTTAACGGGAGAATTCGAGCACACGACGTTCCGGGATTTCATCGCGGCCTATGCGCCGGCAATTCGTGCCGCGTGACGCCGGTGGACGACCGAGCCGCGGCGGCTCCAACCAACTGAGGGCCGCCCGCCAGTAAGCCCGGGCAATCGTTGAGTTGGTAAGGCGCTTCTCCGACGGGCAAGGGCACTTCATGAGAGTCGATGCGGTCGAACCCCAAACGGTCCCTCAACACGACCCATCGGTTTCTCCGCTCGAGGCCAGGCGCGAACCGAAGTGGAGCTTGGGTTTCGTGGCAGTCCTCATGTATTTGTTCGTCGAGTACATGCGGCTCTCGGCCCAATATCCCGTGTTTCGGGCGGTTCAGATCGGCAAAGTGGTGGTTGCTTTCTGCCTGCTGGGCTGGGCGATCGCCCCGCGATCGAGGGGCGACTTTCGTTTCAGCCGTCCAATTGACCTGACTTTAGGAGCCCTGTTCTTTGCCGCCTTCCTTTCGGCATGCTTCGCCCGGTATCAGGCGGCGGCATGGACCACCATCCTGGATCTTTTCCGCTGGGTCCTGATCTACTTCGTGATCTCAAGGATCGTGGTCAGCTCCTGGCGTCAGCGTATCTTCTTTTTCCTTTTCCTGCTTTTGAACGACAAGTTGGCACAAGCTGCCATTCGAGGCTTTTACGCCGGAAAAGAGTTTGGGAGAAGTGACGATTTCATGGCCAGGATCGGGGTGGGCGCCGGCTCCGTCGGGTTCTTCTCCAATGCCGGAGACTTTGGCGTAGCCATGTGTGTCGTGTTCCCCCTGGCGGGGATCATGCTGCTCGGGGAATCGAAGAAGCTCCCACGCCTATTCTTCCTCGCCTCTTTCCTGGTGATCTCGGGAGCCATCATTGCGTGCGGCTCCCGCGGAGCCGTTCTGGGGGCGTTGGTCGCTGCGGCAGCCGCCTGGGCGCGCAATCCCCGGCGGCTAGGAACCGTTGCCGTCTTTCTGCTTTTCATTCCGGCATTCATTTACGTCCTCCCCCAGGCAAGCAAGGAAAGGTGGCAGTCAGCCGCAAACTGGAGAGAGGACAAGACTGCCAGCCATCGCGTCGAGCTGTGGAAGGCCGGACTGCGAATGTTTCACGATTACCCGGTCCTGGGTGTCGGGCCCGGCAACTACGCGCAGCGCTATTCAGAATCGTACGCCGCACCGGGTGATGACCCCGCCGGTTGGGCTCCCCACAGCATTTACATCCAATCATTGTCCGAACTCGGTGGGGCCGGCACACTGCCGGTCCTTCTGCTCTTTTTCTTCTGCTTCCGGCTCAATTTCCGGACGCGAAAGCTCTTGGACCCAAGTGGGAGCCCGCGGGAGAAGTTCAACTACTTCCTGGCTTACGGACTCGACCTGGCGCTGGTCGGATACATGGTCAGCGGGGCATTTCTAACCGTGCTCTATTACCCGCATTTGTGGGTGATTCTGGGAATAAGCGTCGGTCTGCACACGGCGGTCACCCGCCGGCCGGCGCCCCAAACCGCAGAAGGCACTCAGGTGGGAGCCATCGTCCCAGCAACGTCGCATGGATAAGAGCACCCAATGCTGAGGTTCGTTGCGCCCGCCGGGGCGCCTCTGGAGTTTGCCCAGATTCTCCGCGCCGCCGGAGCGAGCCTGGTCCGCAGCGGCGCGACGGAGGAATCGGCCAAGTCGCTCGCCGCGGCGCTAAAATGCCGCTACGTCTTCACGGCATCCTCCGGGCGAGCGGCGCTGGCGTTGATTCTGAAAAGTCTGGCCCGATTGCGGCCCGGTCGGAGTGTTGTAGCGCTGCCTGCCTACACTTGCTACACGGTTCCCGCCGCGATTGTTCGCGCGGGCCTCAAGTTTCATCCTCTCGAAATCAACCCCGAGAACCTGGACGTCGCTCCCGAGCAGCTCGACCGGCTGCCCGGTGAGGGCCTGCTCGCCATCCTAACCTCCAACCTCTTCGGATTGCTGAACGACACCGATCGCATTCGTCAAGCCGCTCGGGCGCGAGGCGCGTTCGTGATTGATGACGCCGCTCAGGCCCTGGGAGCGACTCGAAACGGATGCCCGGCCGGGATGTTGGGGGACGTGGGCTTTTACAGCTTCGGCCGGGGAAAAGCGCTGGCCGCTATCGAAGGCGCGGTGATGGTGTCCAACTCGGAGGAGATCGCGCTGGCCATTCAGCGCGAGGCCGCCGGGACACGCGCGGCATCTTTGACTCATTCCGTGTGGCTGCTCTTCCAAATGACCACTTACGCGGCTTTGCTTCATCCACGGCTGTACTGGATTCCGAATTCCCTTCCCTTCTTGAAACTGGGGATAACGGAGTTCGATCCGGATTTCGCGGACTTCCGCCTCCCCGGAATCGTTCGAGAGCTTCTGCCGGGACTGTTGGAGCGGCTGGCGGCCATGAACCGGATTCGCAGAGCGAACGCCGCCGCGCTGAGTGCCGCCCTTAAAGACCATCCCGACTTCTCTGTGCTCCAACCCGGCGAGGGTTGCGAGCCGAACTATATTCGCTTCCCACTGCTCGCGCGCGATGAGGCGACGCGAGACCGTGCCGTACAGCTTCTGCGCCAGGCGGGCATCGGCGGGAGCCCGTTCTACCCGGGAGCGGTGTGCGATATCGACGGCATCGCCCCTCACATGGCGGCCGCGAACTTCCATCGCCCCGCCGCCGAGGAGACGAGCCGCAGGCTCCTGACTCTTCCCACTCACCCCTACGCCCGGGAAAACGACGTGCGGCAGATGATCAACACACTGCACTCGATGGGGGCTCGATGAAGGAGGAAATCGGCCGTCTCGTCAAACACGCGGGGATCTACGGGGTCGGTGTCGTCCTTTCCAAGTCCGTGGGATTCCTGTTGATTCCCCTCTACACACGCTTTCTGACCCCTGCGGATTATGGCGTGTTGGAACTCCTCGACTTGACCATATTCTTCAGCGGCATCTTTTGCATGATGGGGATCTCCGCCGCGGTCTTCCGGTTCTATGCCGCCTACGAATCCGAGGCTGACCGGAAGGAGGTCATTGCCACCGCTCTCTTTTTTGTGACGATCGTTTCACTCCTGGTCGCGGTGGGCCTCCAGTTCCTGGCCGCCCCGTTGGCGGCGACGGCGTTTGGAAATGCCGCCTATGCTCCCTATGTGCGGGTTGTCGCATGGACGTTGTTCTTCTCGAACCTGACGGAAGTGCCCTTCGCCTATTGGCGGGCGCGGCAACGGACTGTGCTCTTTGTGGCTGTCAGCCTCATCCGGACGGTCGTGAGCGCGGGAACGCTGGTGCTGGCTGTCGCCGTGCTGCACCAGGGGGTTCGAGGAGTTGTCTACGCCAACCTGATTACCAATGGTCTTCTGGGGCTGATCATGCTCGGCATCACGCTGGCCGACGTCGGCTTCCGCGTCGTGCGCCACAAGCTTCGCGAGATGCTGAAGTATGGCGCTCCACTCATCGTTCAGAGCCTGGCATCCTTCGTCCTGGTTTTTTCGGACCGGCTTTTCTTGCGCCACTTTGCGAACTTGGCGGAGGTGGGCGTTTACAGCCTGGGGTACAAACTGGCCGGGATCGTCTCTCTCCTGGTCAGCGGGCCGTTCAGCATGACCTGGTCCTGGCAGCAATTCGAATTGGCCAAAAAGGACAATGCCCGGCACCTGTACGCCCGGATTCAGACCTACCAGTTACTGGTTTCCGTTGGTGTCGGGCTCGCGGTGGCCCTTTTGGCGAAAGACGCCCTTCGCATCATGACTCCGCCCAGCTACTGGGCCGCCACCCGCATCGTTCCGCTGATCGCCTTGTGCTACATCCTGGACAACATCAAGGCAGTGGTCTTAAGCGGGATACTCATCCAGCGGGTCACCCATTACCTGGCCGGGATTTCGGTGGTAGCCGCGTTGGCGAATTTGGCCCTGAACTACGTATTCATCTCCCGCTACCATGCGATGGGAGCCGCCCTGGCCACGGTGCTGTCTTACGCGCTTTTGCTGGCGCTGTCCTTCGTGGTGGCTCAACGAGTCTACTACGTGCGTTACGAATATCTCCGCAACGCCGCGGTCCTGGCGCTGGCAACACTCATGTACATCACCAGTACATTCATCGATCTCCGCCTCTTCCCGTCCATCATCGTCAATTTAGCTTTGTTCCTGCTATTCCCGATAGTCACCGTGATGATGCTGGGCCGGGAGGAGCGAGCCATGTTTCGGCAGTTGGGCACGAAAGCGGCGCACCGTTTGTTCGGCCAGTCGCCCGTGGGACAATCGTGACGCATCGGGCGAGTCATCTCGATGAAGAGTTCTGCGGCGACAATCTGAGCAGGGAGAGCCCGAAAGCTTCACCCCCATCCCGAAAGTAAGTATGGTGCCAGGTTCCACATCTAAGCGGGTTCTGGTCATTGCCTACGATTTCCCGCCGCGGCGGACGAGCGGGGTTTATCGTGCGACGCATCTGACCAAATACCTGAACGACCTAGGCTGGCGTCCGACGGTCCTGACCGTGGCAGCGCGGCCGGGCGACCTCGAAGACCGCACCCTGCTGTGCGACTTTCCCGCCCAGATTCCGGTCGAACGCGCGGGGGACCTGAACATTTCCGGCTGGGAGAATAAGGCGGCGGTCGGCATTCGGGCCGCGGGCGGCCTCCAATCGCACTACCAGGACGCTCACCAGCCGGTGTGGGACCGGTGGGTGCGGGCGGCCGGCCATTTCGTTCGGTCTACTTTCTATTTTCCCGACGACACGGTGGGCTGGGTTCCTCAGGCCCTGGCCAAAGCAATCGAACTACACTTGCGGCACCGCTTCGACCTCATTTACACCACTAGCCCACCGCGCTCGGCGCCAGTGGTGGGACTGCTCCTGAAGACCGTTTTGGGAATCCCCTGGGTCGCAGAGTTCCGCGACCCCTGGTATCCGCCTTCACGCCCCTGGCGGAGGCGCTTCGAGCGCAGGCTTCTACTGCGAATCCTGAAAAAGGCCGACCGGGTGGTGGTCATCTCAAAGGGCCACGCGGAGAAACTGGAAACAGAGTTTGGGGTTCCGGCAGGAAAGGCCGTCGTGGTCAGCAACGGCTTCGAGGAAAGCGACTTTGCCTCTGCCCGCGCAAGCAGGGTCCAGGACGGCAACCTGCCGGCGCAGGCAGGCAAGTGCGATTTCCTCTCTCCCGCGCACTTCCACCTCTCGCATTTTGGGACGGTCTATCCAGGCTTCAGCGGGCGCTTTTTCGACGCGCTGCGCGAGGTGCTGGAGGAGTGCCCGGACTGGAAGAATCAGATCCGGGTCAACGTCATCGGGTTTCCGGATGATACGGTCCGGCAAGTCGTCGCCGACGGGGGACTCGGCGGCACTGTGCGGATTTTCGATTTTGTGAAGCACGACGTCGCCATCGAAGCGATGCGCTCGAGCGACGTCCTCCTGGTCTTCCTGGGAGGCCGCGAGATCGCGCGGCTTTCCGGAGTCGGAAAGATTTACGATTACCTGCGCGTGGGGCGCCCGGTGCTGGCGGTGGCTTACGAAGGAGGGACCGCGGAGCTGGTCCGCGAAGGCCAGGCCGGCTGGGTGGTGAACCCCGACGATACGGCGGCCATCAAAGCCGTATTGCGAACCATCGTGCAGAACGGACGAAGCGGGAATTTGCCCCGCCCCGCGAATCCCGAATTCGTCGCGCAATTTCGCTACGACCGCCTGGCTGGGAAGATGGCCGAGGTCCTGAACTCGGTGGTGAGCGATGGCTCGTAAGCTCAAGCGCCTGATTCTGCATGCCGCCGCGGGCGGGCTGTACTATTCCGGCCTGCTCCGCCTGCGGTCTTTTTTCCGGCGCGCCATTCTCCGCCCGCGGGAAATCTGCATCCTGGGGCTGCATCGGGTTTTATCCGAGGAGGAAGCGTCTCGCAGCCATTCACTGGAAGGCATGGTGATGAGAGAGGCGACCTTTGCCAGGATGCTGGAATTCCTCACTCGGAAGTTCCGGGTCGTCTCGATACAGACCTTTCTGGAGGGCGTGGAAAACGACTCGGGGGATTCCAGGCCCTGGTGTTTGCTGACCTTCGACGACGGCTGGCGGGACAATTACACCACCGCCTATCCTCTCCTTCAGAGATTCCATGTTCCGGCGACGATTTTTCTGGTGACGGGCATGATTGGAACTCAGGAAGTTTTTTGGGTGGAGCGGCTGAGGGAAGCGTGGAAAAATCCTTTACGCCGAGGCGAAATAGATTCTATCATCGCTGAAATTCTGCCCCGGCAGAAGGAAGGGCGAGAAACCACGCTGGAAGAATTCATCGAGTACGCCAAGCACCGGCCCGCGGATGACCGGGCGCGGCTCCTCCAGCGGCTCCTGGCGCCGGACCGGCTGAACGAGCGGGCGGGTGGCGTGGATCAAATGATGAGCTGGAATGAAGCCGCGGAATTGGGCCGCAACGGCGTCGAGATGGGCGCTCACACCGTCACCCATCCGCTCCTCACTTACGAAGACCGGGCCACGGTACGCCAGGAGCTTCGGCTCAGCAAAAAGGCCCTGGAGGAAAACCTGGCGGTTCAGGTCCGGGCCTTCGCCTATCCCAATGGCGATTGGGATGAAAGCGTGCGAGAGGAAGTCGAGCAGGCGGGATTCCAGTGCGCCTTCACAACCCGGCGGGGATGGTATCGCCGCGGAAGCGATCTATTTGCCGTCCCCCGGATCATCATTCACGAAAAAAGGGTGACGGGTTTCAACGGCGGATTTTCCCCGGCGGTTTTCAGTTCGACGCTGGAACGCTGGCGCTAAGGGCGCCGCCAGAAGGAAGCAAGGGCGGAATTACCAAGGGTCTGTTGATGGCTCCAGACAAAAACCCTCTCCGCGCTCAGCCCGGCTGGCCGTCGGCGGTGGTTTTGGGGGCCTATTATACGGGCATCAACCTGATGCGCTGTCTCGTCCGTCGCGGGGTGACCGCCTATTGCCTCGACAACGACCGGAGTCGCCAGGGCTTCCGTTCGGTATACGGGACGACACTCCAGTGCCCTGATCCTGACCGCCAGCCGGCCGAATGGCTGGCGTTCATGCTCGAGCTGACCCGGAAGGTGGGCGGTAAACCTGTGCTGATTTCGAGCGCCGACGCGTTCGTTCTCGCCATGGCCAGACATGCGGATGCGCTCGCAACAGCCTACGTTTTCTGCCGGGAGACCGTGGCCCTCCAGGGCCTCCTGGCCACCAAAGAACGGCAATACGACCTCGCCGTTGAGCATGGGATGCCGATACCCCGGACAACATTTGTCAAAACCCGTGAAGAAGTCACAGCATTCGGAACGAGCGCGCAATTCCCCTGTGTGATCAAACCCGTCCGCTCCTACGATTGGGCCAAGGTTCCCCGCGGCCATCCCTTGGCCAATCGAAAGGTGGCATGTGCAACTTCCCTGAAGGATCTCGAAGAAAAATACCGGATCATCGCTGAAATCGGCCGCGAGGTCGTTGTTCAGGAGGTGATCGAGGGGCCGGATACGGCGAAGCTCGTCTACCTATCGTGCTACTCCACCGACCGACGGCGGATCGCTCGTTGCATGGTCCGAACATTCCGAACCGCTCCGATCCATTTCGGTAACTCCAGCGTCGTCGAGCCGGTGGAGGACCCCGAAACCGACTCTCTTTGCGACCGGTTTCTCAAGAGCATGGGCTATGCCGGGTTGTGCGAGATTGCGCTGAAGCGAGACAGCCGCGACGGCCGGGTAAAAATGATTGAGGCCAACCCGCGCTACACCGGCGGCTCCACCGCTGCTCCCCACGCAGGCGTTGATTTGGGCTGGCTCCACTATCTGGACCTGATTGGCCAGCGGGTCGAGATGGTGACCCCAAGCGGACGCAAGTTCCGCCACATTTACCTGATCTGGGACAGCTCAACGATCGGCAACTACCGCCGCGAGGGCCTGTTGACGTGGAGGGAGCTTATCCGCTCCTACCGGCCGCCCGTCACCTTCTACGACGTCGACTTCCGAAATTGGCTGGTCACGCTGGGCGCCTTTCTCGCTGTTCTAAAATTGCTCATCGGGCGGCCGATCAGAAGACTTTTCGCCAAAGAGCAGCCGTTTTGAAAATGGCAGGGATTTGAAGATGTCCCATAATGAAAATCCTATCAAAGCTCAGCCCGGCTGGCCGTCGGCGGTGGTTTTGGGGGCCTATTATACCGGCGTCAATCTGGTGCGGTACCTCGTCCGTCGCGGGGTGACAGCCTATTGCCTCGACAACGACCGGAGGCGCCAGGGCTTCCGTTCGGTTTACGGGACAACGCTTAAGTGCCCTGATCCCGACCGCCAGCCGGCCGAGTGGCTGGCGTTTATGCTCGAGCTGGCGCGGAAGGTGGGCGGCAAGCCGGTGCTGATTCCGAGCGCCGACGCGTTTGTTTCCGCCATGGCGAGGCACGCGGAGGAGCTCGCCACCGCTTACGTTTTCTGCCGGGATTCGGTGGCGCTGCACGGCATCCTGGCCACTAAACGGCGGCAGTACGACCTCGCCGTAGAGCATGGGATGCCGGTGCCCCGAACGAAATTCGCCCAATCCCCCGAGGAAGTCGCCGCATTCGGATCGGGCGCGCAATTCCCCTGTGTGATCAAACCCGTCCGCTCGTATGATTGGGGAAAGGTTCCCCGCGGTCACCCCTTGGCCGCGCGCAAGGTTATGGTGGCAACTTCCGTCAAGGATTTGGAGGAGAAATACGGCATCGTCGCCGGAGTCAATCCCGAGGTGGTTGTTCAGGAGGTGATCGAGGGACCGGATACGGCGAAGCTCGTCTACCTGTCGTGCTACTCCACCGACCGCCGGCGGATCGCTCGCTGCCTGCTCCGGGAACTGCGGACCGCTCCGATCTATAACGGGAACGCCAGCGTCGTCGAGCCGGTGGAGGATGCCGAAACCGATTCGATCTGCGACCGGTTTCTTAAGAGCCTCGGCTATACCGGATTGTGCGAAATCGAGCTGAAGCGGGACAGCCGCGACGGCCGGGTAAAAATGATCGAAGCCAACCCGCGCTATACGGGCACCTCCGACGCCGCTCCGTATGCCGGGGTCGATCTGGGCTGGTTGCACTACCTGGACCTGATCGGCCAGCGGGTCGAAATGGTCAGCCAGAGCGAGCGCAATTTCCGCCACATTGTTCTGACCTGGGACTTCTCCACGATTGGGAGCTACCGCCGCGCGGGCCTGCTGACGTGGCGGGAAATCATCCGATCGTACCGGCCGCCCGTCGCTTTCTTCGATTTTGACCCCCGCAACTGGCGGGTTGCGGCCGGGACGCTGATCACCCTCCTGAAATTGATCGTCGGGCGGCCGATCCGAAGATTCTTCTCCAGAAGGCAGCCGTCTTGAAAACGGCATGGACCAGCACTCAAAAGGACCGGCGCGACAATCCGTTCGGGCGCAACGTTCGGGGATCCGGATGCCGCGAGCCGCGGGCGGGCGGGAGATATAGCCGAAATCGGGTCATCACTTGCCATGACGTGGCACAAACCCGACAAAAGCGTGCCCGTAGTCGGTTAACTTGGGGCGATACCACAGCGCCCGATGGGCGGCAGGCAAATTGAAGCGCTATACCATCCTTCACACCATCGAGGGAAGCGGGCCGGGCGGGGCGGAGACGGTGCTCCTGGAACTGGCTTCCCGGATCAACCCCGGCCGCTATCGCTCCCTCGCCTTTCTCCCCAACGGACGCTGGCTGCCCCAGCAGCTCGACGCGCGGGGAGTTTCTTATGTAATCTATGAATCCAAGACCTGGTATTCCTTGATTCGTAATATGATGAAACTGGTCAAGTCCGAAGGGGTTGATCTGATCCACTCGCATCTCGACGACCAGAATTTTTCCAGCAGCGTGGTGGGCAAGCTGACCGGGCGCAAGACGATCGTCACCTACCACGGCGCTCCCCGCCTGGCCAGGCAGCAGGGCCTGCGGAGGAGGATCAAAACCTGGGTTCCCCAACACTTCGCTACGGGGACGGTCGTGGTCTCCGACTATCTTCGCAAGCTGCTGGTGGACGCGGGCTTTCCCCCCGCGAGAACGCATCGCATTTACAACGGCGTGGACCTCGACCGTTTCGCGCCCTGTCGCGAACCCCGGCTGCGCGCCGAACTCGGTCTCGATCCGGGGACTCGGCTGGTCGGGATGGTCGCGAACATCCGCCGCAGCAAAGGCCACGAATACTTTGTCAGAGCCGCCCGGAAAATCGGCGAGGGCGTTCCGGAAGCGCGCTTTCTCGCCGTAGGAGAAATCAACGATCTGCTGGCGCGCCCCCTGCGCGACTTGGTTCGTGAACTGGAGCTCCAGAATCGGTTCCTCTTCCTGGGCTTCCGTCCCGACGTTCCGGCCATCCTGGGGGAGTTGGACGTCTTCGTTCTCGCCTCGACGGATGAGGGGCTGTCGATTGCCACCCTCGAAGCGATGGCGGCGGGCAGGCCGGTGGTCGTCACGCGCTCCGGCGGCCCCCAGGAATTGGTCACGGACGGCGAGACCGGGTACCTCGTCCCTGCCGCGGACCCCGACGCGCTCGCCGCGAGAGTCTGCGAAATTCTGCGCAACCCCGGCCTGGGGGGCTCGCTGGGCGCCAAAGCGCGCGCCGCGGTCGCGAACCGGTTCTCTTTGCAGCGGATGGTCGCGGAGTACGAGTCGCTGTACGAGCGTTGCCTGGCGGCAAACTAAGGCAACCGATCGCGAAGGCGCTGTAAAAACCCCTCACTCCCGGCCCCTCTCCCTGAGGGAGAGGGCGGTCTCCGCCAGCCGGCGGATCGGACCGGGTGAGGGGCCGTCCGCGACCATGGCACGCGGAATGTAACCTTACTTTTTGCGGTGGCTTTAGCATCATGACTTGGGTCTTCTGGTTATCGATCGCGTTCATCGCCTATACGTTGGTGGGATATCCCTCGCTTCTCTGGATAGCCTCGCTGCTCGGGCGCCGCCGCCATGTCCGGGGCGAAATCGTGCCCAGGGTCTCAATGATTGTCGTGGGTCACAACGAAGCGAGCCTCATCAGCGACAAGATTGTGAATACCCTGGCGCTGGATTATCCATCCGATAAACTCGAGATTCTGGTGGGGTCCGACGGCTCCACCGATGCGACCGTGGAGATCGTTCGGTCCTTTGCCGAGCGGGGAGTGAAACTGGTCGAGAGCGTGGAACGCCTCGGCAAACACCACATCCAGATGCTGGCGCAGGAAGCCTCGCGCGGAGAGATCATGGTTTTCACCGACGCTTCGATCCGCGTTGAGCCGGACGTCTTGCGCAAGATGGTTTCGCACTTTGCCGACCCCAGCATTGGCGCGGTTTGCAGCGTGGATCAGGTCCTGGAGCCCAAACAGGGTTGGCGGGGCGAGCACTTCTACGTTTATGGCGAGATGGGGCTGCGGCGCCTGGAAGCCAGTGTGGGCTCGCTCGTGAGCTTGAGCGGCGCGCTCTTCGCCGTCCGGCGCGACGTCGCGGATCATTGGCACCCGGATATGTCGAGCGATTTCTTTCTGGCCTTGCACACCGTGGAACGCGGCTATCACGCCGTGATCGACCCGGAATGCCGGGCCCGCCTGGGCATTGTCAAATCGCAGAAAGCGGAGCTGACGCGCAAGGTGCGCACCATCGTGCATGGGCTGGTGGTCTTCTTCTCCCACCTCAGCCTCATCAATCCGTTTCGCTATGGCCTCTTTGCGTGGCAACTGGTCAGCCACAAGCTGTTTCGATGGATGATTCCCTTCGCGGTCACGGCCGTTTTCATTTCCAATGCCTCCCTTTGGAACGCCGGACGCTTCTACCAGGGCGCCCTTCTGGTGCAGCTTGCGGGTTACGCGACCGCGCTGCTGGCCTACGTGGGAGGCGCGGTTGCCCGATTCCGGATCGTCAGGCTGGCGAACTTCTTTGTGTTAGGCAATGCCGCCACCTTCATCGCCTGGTGGAAATTCTGCCGAGGAGAAAAACTTGTCACCTGGGAACCTTCCCGGCGCAGTTGATTTTGAGAACCGCGCCGGGCAGGAGCGAACAAAAGGCGAATTGAGAACCGCCGTTTGCCACATCGTCTCCGGAGACCGCTGGGCCGGAGCGGAAGCCCAGGTCGCTGCACTGCTGAAGTACCTGAAGCGCGAAACGAATCTCTCACTCTCCGCGATGGTCCTGAATCCCGGACGCCTGGCCGACGAAATTCAAAGCTGCGGGATCGAAACCCAAGTGATCCCCGAGAGTGCGAATGGATTTCGCGCCATCGCTCGAGAAGGAATGAGTTTCCTGCAAGACAAGAACATTCAGATCCTGCATTCGCATCGCTACAAGGAAAACCTGCTCGCCGCGCTGCTGGCGTGGCGTTTGGATATCCCGCATGTCGTGCGGACGCAGCACGGCCTTCCCGAACCGCAAACCGGAATGCGGCGTCTGAAACAGGGCCTGATCCTGAGCGCCGACCGCCTGGTCGCGCGCCGTGCAACGGATCGCGTGATCAGCGTGAGTTCGGAGATGAGCCGTCAGTTGGCTCTCCGGATCGATCCGCGGCGTATTGTCACCATCCCGAACGGCGTCGACCTCGAGGTTGTGCAATCCCGGTTCACGGCGCGGGAGGCCAAAGAACGCTTGGGCATTCCTGCCGAGTCTCCCGTCATCGGCACGGCCGGCCGCTTGGAGCCCGTCAAGCGCCTGGACATTTTCCTGCGCGCGGCGGCCGCGATTCGAGGAGAACGACCTATTACGAGATTCGTTATTGCGGGCGAGGGCCGGGAAGCGGCCCATCTGAAGGCCCTGGCCGAGAGCCTGGGAATCGCGGAGGACGTTCGATTCCTCGGGCATCGCGATGACATCTACGACGTGTTGCCGGCTTTCGACCTGTTGGTGTTATCCTCGGACCACGAAGGGCTGCCGATGATTCTGCTGGAGGCGCAATGTCTGGGCCTTGTCGTCGTCGCGCGGTCCGTAGGGGGAATTCCCGATGTCATCCAGGACGGCGTGAACGGACTCTTGGTGGACTCGAACGATCCTCGCAGCCTGGCGCAAGCGTGCCTGCGGGCCCTCTCGGACCGCGCGCTGTCCGAACGCCTGGCGGAGGCGGGAGCCCGGTTGGTGGCCAGTAACTTCGCCGCCTCCGCGACGGCCCGGCAGGTTGCGCAACTCTACTCCACGCTACTCGCACGCTCATGAAACTTCTCTGGCTCTCCCATTTCATCCCTTACCCGCCGCGCGGCGGTTCTCGGCAGAGGAGTTTCAATCTCATCCGGCATATTTCCGCCAAGTACGAGACGCATCTCGTTGCTCTCAACATGCAGAACGAGACCCCGGAGCGCGCCGCTGAATCGGCGGCCGAACTGGGGAAACACTGCGCGAAGGTGCAAATCTGGGAACCGCCTTATCCCTGGCGAGGTCTGCGCTGGTGGGCCCAACTGGCTTTGAGCCCGTTCTACGCTCAACCCTACGGATGCCGCGCGCTGTGGTCGCCCGCACTGGACCGTCGATGGAGGGAAACCCTCGCCCAGCATCCGGGCGCACTCGTTCACTTCGATTCCATCGACTTGGCGCTCTATGCCCCGGCGGCGCGAGGGTTCCGGAAAGTTTTGAACCATCACAATTGCGAGTCGGCCATGGCCGAGCGGCGCGCCCAGAAGGAACCCAATCCCGTCAAGAAAGCCTATCTGTGGCAACAGGCGCGCAAGCTCCGGCGCTTGGAGGAGGCCGTCTGCCACCAATTCGACGTCAACCTGACCGTCTCCGAACTCGACAAGCAGACGCTGCTTGCGCGAAATCCTCGCGCCCACTGCCACGTCGTCGAGAATGGCACCGACACGGATTACTTCCACCCCTCGGAGACTCCGCCCGAACCCAATACCATTGTCTTCGCCGGAGGTTTGAGCTGGTACCCGAACGTGCAGGGCATTCAGTATTTCGCACACGCCATCTGGCCTTTGTTGAAAAGGCAATGTCCCGGCATTCGATGGTATCTGGCAGGTCGAAGCCCGGCGGAGCCGGTTATTCGGATAGCGAAGAACGACCCTGACATTACGCTCGTCCCCGACCCCGAAGACATTCGCCCCTGGATCTGGAAGGGCGCGGTCTTCATCTGTCCGATCATTGACGGCGGCGGGACTCGCCTTAAGATTCTGGACGCGCTGGCCATGGGCAAGGCCGTGGTCACCACCACGATTGGGGCAGAGGGACTCGACGTGAAGCCTGGCGAACACCTCCTGGTAGCGGACAAACCCGAGGAATTCGCCCGCTCGGTGAAGCAAGCTCTAAACGACGCCCCCCTCCGCCAGCGGCTCGCCGTTTGCGGTCGCTCACTCGCGGAACGGCTTTACAGTTGGCAGGTCATTACCCGCCATCTCGAAGAGGCTTACGAATGCTTAAGCGTGTCGGGAAATTGCACTCCGGGCAGGACGGGACGATCGACCGGTCACAAAGAGACCTAACGGCTGCGACGCTGCTTCAATGCTCCACCGGTGCACGCTAGTAGGAGAAACGGCCATGAGCCAGCCTGTAATCTCCGTGATTATTCCCACTTACAACTATGGGCGATTCTTACGGGAATGCCTGGACAGCGTGTTCGTCCAGACCTTTCGGGACATCGAGGTTATCGTGATTGATGATGGTTCGACGGATGACACGCCTGCAATTCTGGAATCCGTCTCCGAGCCCCGGTTGAAGCATTTCCGTATTCCAAACAGTGGATCACCGTGCGCACGAAACGTTGGGCTGCGCCGCGCCCAAGGGGAGTTCGTCGCCTTTCTTGATTCTGACGATCGCTGGCGCCCCCCCAAACTGGAGGCAGAACTGGCCATGCTGCGTGCCGAGCCCTCCGTGGGCGTCGTGTTTTCTGACTTCATCCGTTTCAATGAACAGGGTTTCTTGCCTAACCAATTCTCCTTTTACCCGGAACTCTCATCGGTGTCAGTAAGAGAGTCTTCGGATGGACACGGCAAGGTCATTTTTGGAGATCCTTTTTGTGAACTGATCCGCTTCGGACAGTTCCCCGCCTATCTTCCGGCGACCCTCTTTCGGAGGGAGGTACTGCGTGACTTCGAGTTCCCTTCCAGCCTCAAGAAAGGCCAGGACGTGTACTTCGCAATGCGCAGTTACGAGCGCTGCAAGGTTGGATTCATCCCTGAAGTCCTAACTGAAGTGCGCCGTCACGGTGGCAATATCAGCTCGGATCTGTTCGAAATGGAGTCGTGGCACCTGAAAGCGCTCCTCCTTTTGGAAAGAGACGTCGCGCCCCATCACAGACGAGCTGTACGGGCACGACTTGGCAGGAAATGCGCGTCGGTCGGCTACCATAGTTTCTGGCGGAAGCAATTTTGGATGGCCGCGAAACACTATTTGAAATGCCTGAAATATCCGGGTCGGCGGATGAATGCCCTGCTCCATTTGGCGGCCCTGCCCGCCCTGCCCTTTCTGCCCCGGAAACAAACTCTCGGTGAGGTATAGGCACGCGACGGTGGAGCACGTCTACAGTTGGCAAGTAATCAGCCGACAGATCGAGGACACGTACGTTTGCGCGCTCGATCGCGGCAGATGTGGAAGGTGGGTTGAACTATGCGTGTGATGGGGATAACAATTCTAGGTGCCTTCTCGGGATTGGACGATGCGGTTTTTGAACGTTTGCGGTCAAGGAATCTGCTCGTTGGCGTTGAGGAAGGCCGATTGCCCGATTCTCGGAAGCTGTTCTTGCTCTTGAAGACGTTTCGGCCGAACAAACATCGTTGGTCCAAGGCTTGGCGCGGGGCGATGATGAAGACAACCGGCGCGTTCCAAGCGCGAACTCGCAGACTCGACAGGGTTCTCCGAAATCAGCTCAGTCAATTCGATATAGTGCTTCAAACCAGCGGTTTGTTTGCGCCATTCCGAGGAGATTATCCAAGGCCAGTTTGCCTACTGTGCGACTATACGTCTAAACTAGCCGAGCTTAACTATCCACCCTGGTTCGGGTTGAGTGAGAACGCGGCCCTAGAATGGTACTCTTTAGAGACTGAACTATACACTGGCGCTTCTCTGATCTTTACGACAAACGAGAATGCAAGACAGTCATTCATTCAACATTACGGAATTCCGCCTGAGCGCGTGCTCGTGGTAGGGGCGGGCGTAGATCAGGTATACGAACATCCTGAAAAAACCTACGACGAGCAAGCTATTCTTTTCGTGGGAATCGATTTTGAGCGCAAAGGTGGTCCGACTTTGCTCAAAGCCTTCGCTGAGGTCAGGAAGCGGCTGGCGCAGGCAAGACTCCTGATTGCAGGACCGAAGCCCGGTCCCCCGCAGGCGGGTGTGAGTTGGCTGGGTCATGTCTCCGACCGCCCGCGGGTTGATCAACTCTTCTCCGAGTCCACGGTCTTTGCGCTGCCTGCAATCTGTGACCCCTTTCCTGGGGCGATAAGAGAAGCAATGTCCCAAGGTTTGCCGGTCATTGCTTCGCAAGTTGACGCGATGGCCGAAATGGTCGAAGAGGGAGTGACGGGATTCTTGGTTCCTCCCGGAAACGCCGAAGCGCTCGCGGACCGGATGGTTCGGCTGCTTTCGTCCCCCGAGCTCTGTGCCAAAATGGGTGAGGCCGGCAGGAATCGCGTGCGAGAACGATTCCTCTGGACACAGGTCGTGGACCGGGTCGAAGGGGGATTGCGTAGCTGCAGAACTGGGGCCGAGTGAGCTTGCTGAAGGACGCAGGCTGCAGACTCTTTCTGTTCACTTACGAACCTGCCCGCTTGTAGAGCTTCAATTCCTCTGCCCTATAAACCAGCAGGTAGCCGCCGTCAACAAGTCGACGGAAGCGGTTATATACGGAATCCCTCTGCCTGAAAGCTGGAATCTCAGAATCGGCTGTCGCATCAACAATGAACGTGGGAGGTTCGGCATCGAGTTCTTGGATAATCTCCTCCCCGAATTTTTGATGGAAGGTCGGCGACTGGAAAATGCGAAAACCAAAAAGCTGCTTCGTGGGACTCCTCATCCCCGTTGCGAAGTAGATTCCCGGGAGGTAGTCCCAAGCGAAAAGTGTATCCGATGCGGCACGTGTCTCATTTATTGATTCGGCTATCTTTTCCCAAGATCGAACGGGAGGCGCTTCGTGTTTAACGGTAAGATTCAGGAAATCTCGCACATCCAAGGATTGCGGAAAAAACAGAGGTCCGACGATGAAAACCAGCATCACCATTTTGAGCCGGATTTCATTCGGGTAGCGGGGAATTCTGGGGACCAACTCCCAGTAGGTGAAGCCAACCACAACCGAAAGGCTCGGGACTAGAGCTAGAAAGTAGTGAGCAAATCCTCTGCCGCCTGCGAGAGACCCGCAGAGATCCCCAAAAAGCCAGAGAAACGCCAAAGGCCAAAAGAATTGCAGGTCTGGCGTTTTTTCTTCGGCATCTGGAGGATTCAAACTGCGCTTGGCGATGTCCGCGAAATACAGAGTGATTCCGACGCCTGCGGCAATAATGAGGCTGGCGAGAGGTTGGAGTTTCGAAGCAAGAATGTCGAGGCGGAACAGGATACTATGCCCACCCCCTGCTCTGTACATTACTGGGGCGACCAGACAGGCGTCCACCATAGCGCCCAATGCGTGATGAGAGGCAAAATAGCCTGCGAAAGGCGCCCAAGCAGCAAACACGCCCGCAAGATTTGTCAACACAGAGCGAAAAACAGCGGCAGGACTGAGTTGGCGACGAACCGCGACAAAAGCTAGAAAAGCGCCCTGGGCTAGGAGCGGCGAGAACCCGACCTGTTTGAACAGGGTTGCGAATCCCGTAAACAGTCCCGCGAGAAAGATAAATTTCCCCTGAAAACGGGGGCCGGCCCTCACGAAAAAGTACATGCTCAGTGTGGCTGGCCAAAGCAAGTAAATCTCAGTGTATGTTCCGTGCTCATTAAAGGCCTTCAGATTACACGCAATAGCCGCAGCGAGCGTGGCCAGGACCGCAGCGAGGAAGGGAGCGCCACATCTGCGCATAATCAGGTAAACCGTCACGATGGTTCCTATGATGAATATTCCTTCAACGAAGGCCAGTGTTTTGAAAGTATTCGGAAAATGCGAAAACGCCAAAGCAATCAGAGCCAGGATGCCTGGAGGTTTGAAGTCCCAAATATCCACATAAGGAAGACGGCCACGGAGCCATTCCTGACCCATATAGGCGAAGAGTTGCCCGTCCGCTGGACTGGGTGTCAAAGCCGTGAAAGCCCGCCCTACGATGGTCGAGACTAGTGCATATGCAGAGAGAAAAACCAGTGCGGTTCTGCTGACCTTTTCTTCTTTTTGCGGACTCATCATGTGCGCGGAAACCAACTGAATCTCCGGCCAGAAGACGGAGATAGACCCGAATTCGTAGATCGGGGGGCACTGTTCTGTTCTAATTTGTTAGATTGGATTTACCTAAGAACCACCACAGGGAGAACAAAGCAGTGCACCGAGAATTTACCCCGATTCCGGCTAAAAGGAAAGTGATAACAAGACCCTGCCAAGTGCGGGCGTCCAGCAGACAAGCAGCTGGCCACCATTCATGCTATCAGCCCCTTCAGTGCAGAATGCTCTGGCGGGAGACTGCGACATCCTCTCAGCGTGGATCGCCGCAGTCATCATGGCTCGTCGTGGTAGGGCCGGCCCGTCGCGGCACGGCCGCCGTCTGGATGGCTAGGGATTAATAAATGAGCTACCTATTTCTATATCATCCCAATACCGGTATTCGTCAATAGCTTGGTAGTTGTAACGGTTCGACTGCCGCCCAACGGAAAAGAAGGTAAAGGGAGTTGTGCAGTTGCCGTTAACCTTGAAATCCATCCGGTCGAGCACCTTTGTGCCGTTTACCCACACGCGGAAAATGCCGTCATAGGGAACCGTCGCAGTCAGAGTGTTGAGCTGCACCTCAATTTCCAGCGAGTACCAGGTATCCCAGTTCAACGGGGGGACACCGTTCATCCAATCCACCATCTGGGAACCATAGCAGGTACTCCCTTGGCCCAGAACCGCAAGGCGCATGGTGCTAGGCGCGCCGGCGTTGCTCTCCCAACTATTCAGAATAACATCCCAACTTCCGCCACTTCCACTTGCGGTGGTCTCATCCCCCACCCATATGAGCTTGCGCTGTGCACCCTGACCTTCCACTCCATTCTCTGGCCTCTTGAAGTATACATACGCGCGCATAAAGAAATGGTTCAGACCCGGCGTAATGACCTTCGACGACCAACGGTTCTTGTCTTGGCTTGAA
>Ga0315284_10004285_pt1 | contig 20280 bp, 16 predicted proteins | sample YL17G09_16_MG_FD_203696 | JGI IMG/M metagenome (GOLD analysis project Ga0315284, IMG submission 203696) | Sediment microbial communities from Yellowstone Lake, YNP, Wyoming, USA - YL17G09_16 | ecosystem: Environmental > Aquatic > Freshwater > Lake > Sediment | place: USA: Wyoming | collected...
AGGGCCCGGGCCAGGATCCCGTGCAGGCCGAGCCTCCGCCACAGGCCGTCGAGGGCCCAGGCGCCGCCCAGCGGGCGCGACTCGGAGAAGCGCAGCTCCGGCGGCGCCGCGGCGATGAGCGCCTCGCCCGGCGGCAGGGCCCGCGACAGCGAGCCGATCAGGCGCCGGATCGCGTCCCGGTCGAGCGCGTCCTCCCGGCCGAAGTGGTAGAGCACCCGGACCTTCGAGCGATGGGCCGCCGGGTCCCAGACGTTGTGGGCGAGCTGGAGATAGCGGACCAGCCTGCCATCCGCGGCGCGTCGGGTGGTGGTCCGCAGGTACATGCCGACATGCTACTCGGCCGTACCTATCGCGTCAATACGCTGTGCGCGTCACCATGGTATCTATGCCAATCAGTCCAGTTGACCCATTTCGGGGCCTCGTTCGTGCTCAGGAGGGGCGATCCGAGTGCCTCTTGGGCCCAACAGCTGCGGAAGCCGGGGTTCACGATCTTCCGCATCCCCGTGGTCCTGCTCTGTGGCTGGACCGGGATCTGCTTCCCCTACTGCAGGCCTATGGCCTAGCCTGTGGTGCGCTCCGACCCGAATGAGTACACCTTGCCGCGCTTGACGACTGCCTCAACAGCATTGCTCCCGAGCCGGTAGATGACATCTTCGAAGGCTGGCAGATCCCAGATCTGCAGGTCCGCCAGTTGACCCGGCGCCACGGTGCCACGGTCCGTAAGGGCCAGTGCACGAGCACCGCCGGCCGTCGCGGCATAGAGCGCCTCGCCCGGCGACAACCGGTAGAGGCGACATGCCATCTGCATCACCAGCTGAATGGATTCGACCCAGCAGCCCGGGCAGAGGTCACTGGCGAGGGCCAGCGGGAGCCCCTCCGCCACCATCGCGCGCGCGTCGAACGGACGGGGATGTCCCACAGCCCAATCCAGCACCGGCATCACGACTCCAGTGACGCCTGCTGCCGCCAGCTTGCGGAGGTCCGTGCGCGTCGCGTAGTTGAGGTGGTCCGCCGAAACGACTCCCATTTCCGCCGCCATCGCCGCCCCGCCGATGGCGGAGTAGGCATCGGTGTGGATTTTGAGCTTGAGACCGGCAGCGCGTCCCGCCTCGAGCACGCGCTGCGCCTCCTCGAGCGTGTAGTAGCCGTCGTCGCAGTACACGTCGCAAAACTCAGCAAGGCCTTCCGCGGCAACGCGCGGGATCATCTCACCCACGACTTCCGCAATGTAGCGGTCGCGGGGCTGATCCGGCGGGAAGTCGTGCGCGCCGAGAAATGTGCTAACGACATCGACGGGCTGGAGGGACTCTAGATGGTGATTGACCTCGAGGAGCTTGAGTTCAGCCTCCAGACTCAGGCCGTACCCGCTCTTGCTTTCCACCGTCGTCGTTCCGTGCTCGAACATGCGACGCAGGCGGAGCGTGGCGCTTTCGACGAGCGCCCCGACGGGCTCAGCACGCGTGGCGCGGACTGTGGCCTGGATGCCGGTTGGGATGCCCATTGCCGCAACTTCGGCGGCGGTGTGCGTCATGCGAGCGGCATACTCCTGCACGCGCGACCCACTGAAGACCAGATGGGTGTGGCTGTCCACGAAGCCGGGGGCGACGACCTTGCCCGCCGCGTAGATGACGCGAGCTGAGTCGGTGTCGGTCTGCGCCGCTACGTCGGCCGCGGGACCTACGGCGATGATCTGCTCGCCCGCCACCGCGACCGACGCGCGCGCAATGGGTCCGGTCAGGCCGGCGCCTGACGGCACGCAGGTCAACACGAGATCGGCATCTGCGATCAGCAGATCAGCGCGAGACACGGCGAGATCATTTGTCACGCGTATGAGCGCCAAGCCGGTCGCTCGCGCCCTCCCCGGGCCCGAACGTCGCGGTTGGCGACCACCACAGCGGCACCTTAATGCTGTCGGTCGTCAGCGGGCCATTGCCCTCGGCAACCTGGCGGGCCGTCTCGTATCCGGCCTGGGCGTGTCGGATCACGCCAATGCCCGAGTCGGTGGTCAGGCAGGCTTCCAGGCGGATGTCAGCTTCGTCGCTGCCGTCCGCAATCATCGTCACGCCTGTGTGGACCGCCTCACCCATGGAGTAGTTGGCTTGAATTGCGACAAGGTCAGCCATACCCGCGGTGTTGAGCAGCGCGTTCAGATACGGCCAGTCGGAGATCAGGTCACCGCCGTCCTTCATCTTCTCCGATTCGAAGGTCGGGTTGACGATCGACCCGGAGTCGAGATTGTCGCGAGAGAAGGCCACGGGCCCGGCCAACTCGCCCGACCTGACCATGCGGTTGACGCGCAGGCCGAAGGCCTTGCGCTCGCCGAAACCCAGGTAACACACGCGCGCCGGCAGGGCCTCGATGGGTAGGTCGCGGCGGGCTAGAGTGATCCATTTCACGGTCATCTTGTCGTGCGCGAACATCTCAAGAACGACGTCGTCGAGTGTGGCCAGGTCAGCGGCTTCGCCCGACATGCACGTCCACCGGAACGGCCCGCGTCCCATGGTAAACAGCGGCCGGATGTACGCGGCGACGAACCCCGGGATGCGCATGGCCTCTTCTTCCGGCATGTCTGCGTCGCGGCACTCCTTGCGGATGCTGGTGCCGTACTCGAAGACCTGCACGCCAGCCGCCTGGAACCCGATCATCGCCTTGAGCTGCAGCTTCATTGATTCGCGAGCGGCCGCCAGGTAGCCCAGGCGGTCGGACCTGCGATACGCGTCGGCGCTTTCGGGCGAGTAGCCCATGGGGATGTAGGCGAGCGGGTCATGGCACGGGCACATCTCAGTGACGATGTCGGGTCTCCAGCCCAGCTCAAGTGCCCGAGGAAAGACGTGGGCCGCATTGCCATGCAGTCCGATGCCAAGCGCACGCCCATCGGACTTAGCGCGCTCCGCCAGTTCGATGCCTTCTTCTAGGGTCTCGACCTTCACGTCAAGGAACTTGAGCCGGATGCGACGGTCAATGATCTCCGGGTTGGCATCTACGTCGAGGCACACGCCGCCGTGCATCGTCATCGCGCGTGGCTGGTTGGCGCCCATGCCGCCAAGACCTGCCGTGAGGAGAGTGCGCCCTGTCAGCGATCCGCCGAAATGCTGATCCGCGATCGCCCCTAGAGTCTCGAACGTGCCCTGGATCACGCCCTGAGTGCCGATGTACTCCCAGGGCCCCGCCGTGTACTGCGCAAACATTGTTAGGTTCTTGTCCTGGAGGTCATAGAAGATCGGCCAGGTTGCCTTCATAATGTTCGTGTTAGCCATTACCACCCGCGGCGCCAGGCGATGAGTCTTGAAGATGGCCACGGGCATGCCCGACTGGATCGTCAGCGTCTCGTCGTTTTCTAGGTTGAGCAGCGCGTCGACGATAGCCCAGTAGGACTCCCAGTTGCGAGCGCACTTGCCGATACCGCCGTAGATCACCAGGCGTTCCGGCCGCTCGGCGTTCTCCATGTTGTTTTCCAGCATGCGCAGGAGCGTCTCTTGCTTCCAGCCCTTGCAGCGCAAGGTAGGCCCGCGTTGCGCCTTCACGGAGTACAGAATCTCGTTCTTCATGTGCGGCTCCTTGGGCCTTAGCTCGGCCGGTCAACCCCTCCGGTCAGTCGAGCAACGCTGATTCGATGATCTGCTCCATGGAGAACTCATGCAGCTGTAGGTAGAACCTCCAGACTTCCTCTAGCGCGCCCAGGGGCACGGGTCCGATCAGTTCAGTGCCCGCGATGGCGACCCCATAGCGCTGGGCCTCGCTGCGGATCGTTTCGAAGACGCGCGGGATAGGTGTCTTCGCGTAGTTGGTCAGGTTCATCGAAACCTGAACCATGTCCTTCCCTTCGAGCGTCACAGGGATAGCGCGTACGTACCGGTAGCCGCCACTGATATGGCGCACGCTCCTGGCGAGGCTGTCAGCGATGCGAAGGTCGGTGGTCCGCAGGTTGACGTTGAAGGCAATGAGTGGGAAGCGCGCGCCGGTCACGAGCGCGCCCGAACGGGCGTTGAAAACAGCCGGCCCCTCGTCAGGTGCCCAGGCTGGGTCCTGCAGTTTGGACGGCAGCGCCTCGTACTCGCCTTTGCGAATCGCCGGCAGGCTGGTCCGCTCGGGCCGCGTGGCGGCGTCCTCGTAGTAGTAAACGGGAACGCCCTGGTCGCCGACGAAACGGCCGAAGCGGCGCGCGATCGCGACCGCCTCAGCGGTCTCGACGCCGCGGATCGGGATGAACGGAACTACATCAACCGCGCCTTGCCGGGGGTGTACGCCGCGGTGCTGCCGCATATCGATTAGGGCGAAGGCTTCAAGAGCCATGGCTTCGGTAGCCGCCAGCACCGCCTCCGGCTCGCCGAGATAGGTGAGCACGGAGCGATTGTGATCGGGGTCAGAGGAGTGGTCGATCAACCGGACGCCGTTCGTCGTGCGCACCTTGTCGACGATCCGTTGGACCAGGATACGATCGCGCCCTTCGCTGATGTTGGGCTCGCAAACGAGTACCTTCTTCACACCGCCTCCGGGGATTCGTCCAGATGGACCGCGGCGCGCAGGGCCAGCGCCCGCTCCTGGATGGCGGACGCGCTTGCCTGGTCTTTGATTGCCGGGAGGTTGATCTCAACATTCGCTAGGCAGCCTCTGAGCCCGGCTAGGGCAAGATACCCCGCGCACTGCAGGTCGGAGAGTGTCTTCGGGTTGGCGCGTCCGGCGAGCCGATCAACGAGCTCGTGCACCCTGGTGCACAGGGCTGCGTTATCCAATGGTGTCAGTGCGGCTGCGACCGTCGCCGCCTGGATTGCCGCCGTCCGTGCGTCCTTCTGCTCCGCCGTGTCTCTGGGCATACGGAAGGCGGTCTTTACCGCATCGAAGGCCTCCGCGTCGCGTGCGCCGCCAGCGGCCAACATCAGGCTCAGCCGTTCACCGTCCGAACCCAACTCTTCATAGAAGGCGTCGGGCGCGCTCAGACCTTTGCCCTTGCTCAGACGAGCGACCATCGCGGCGAGCGCCGCTGCCATGGCTCCGGCCAACGCCGACGCGGTCCCGCCGCCGGTCGAGCCGTCCTGCGCGTCGAGCACTCTCAGAAAGGCGTTGACTGTGTCCCTGGCCGTTCCGCCTTCGGGTGGTGCCATGGTGATGACATCTGGCATCGACGTTATCTCGTGCTGACCTCAGGACTGTCGCGTTGGTTGGTTGCGTGCAGCAGGCGGCCGCTCTGTATCAGATCGGCTAGCGTTTCGATGTCGGATGCGGTCTCGCGGTCGTGCTTGAGCGTGAGCACCCGGCCGCGAATGGCTGCGTGAGCGCGCGCCGTGCCGCGGCCTAGCAGGGCGGGGCCGCCGGGCCGCAGGTCAATCGCCTGCGCGGCGGCCAGCAGCTCTATCGCGAGCACCCAGCGCACATTGTCCAGAATCTCGAGTGCATGGCGGGCTGCATTGGCGCCCATGCTCACATGATCTTCCTGGTTGGCGCAGGAGGGGATCGAGTCGACGCTGTCGGGGTGAGCGAGAGTCTTGTTGTCCGACACAAGGGCGGCCGCGGTGTATTGAACCATCATCAGACCACTATCGAGGCCGCTGGTCGGTACCAGCATGGCGGGTAGGCCGGCGCTCAGCTCGGGCGTTAGCAGACGGAAGATTCGTCGCTCCGCGATGTCGGCAACCTCGGCCAACGCAATGCCGAGGAAATCAAGCCACATGGCCGGGCCCTGGCCGTGAAAGTTGCCTCCCGACAGCGAGCGGTAAGAGCCCTGGCTGTCCGGGAAGATGAGCGGGTTGTCGGTGGCCGCATTGAGTGCGGCGCTGAAGCGGCCGCGCAGGAAGGACAGAACGTCTGCGACGGGGCCGAGCACCTGCGGTATGCACCGCAGGCTGTACGCATCTTGAACGCGGTCTGGGGCCGAGTCAACGAGGTGGCTGCCTTCGAGGAGTTCGAGCAAGCGCCGGGCAACCATCGCTTGCCCAGGTTGCGCGCCGGCGATCTGGAGGTCCGGATCGAAAGCCGCGGTCAGTCCGAGCAGCGCCTCAGTGCTGAGCGCGGCAGCCACCTGCGCGTTGGCCAGCAGGTTCTCGGCGTCGTGTAATGCCAGCGCGCCGGCCGATACCATGAAATCGACGCCGTTGGTGAGCGCCAGGCCCTCCTTGGCCTCCAACGCCCGGCGCGCGATCCCGGCCCTGGCCATCGCGTCCGCGCCGCTCAGCAACTCGTCGCCGTACCAAGCCTGGCCGCTATAGCCGTCCTGCCTGTCGGCGTTGTAGATGAACACGGCGGCGATGTGGGCCAGGGGAGCCAGATCGCCGCTGGCGCCCAGCGAGCCCTTGGCAGGTACGTAGGGGGTGACGCCGCCGTTGAGCATGTCGATCAATGTCGCAGCCAGGCCGGGTGACACGCCCGACAGGCCCCGCGCCAGCATGTTGGCCCGGATCAGCATCATGCCCCGCACTATCTCGACCGATAGCGGAGGGCCGACACCTACCGCACAGGCCCGGATCACGTTCCATGAAAGCTGGCGCGCCTCGGCGGCACTCACCTGGCGGTTAGCCAGCGAGCCGAACCCGGTGTTCACGCCGTATAGCGCCCGGTTGTCGGACACCGAGTCCCGGACCCATTGGTCGCTGCGCTCCATCCGCGCCTGCACCTCGGGGCTGAGGGGAGCGACCTCGTCGCGGTCGCGCGCGACGGCGACCAACTGCTCGATCGTCAGTGATTCCCCGTTCAGTTCAGTCATGCGGTCCCCGATCGTGATTAGGTTCGAGAGCTCATGACGCCTGCAGAAGTTCCGCTGCTCGCCGCGAGCCTCGGTCACATGCTCGTCGAGGGCGAAGATCGGCGTTCGGCTCTGACTCAACTGCCTGGCGGCGACCACCGGTCGCCTCGATTGCCACTCGATGCGCCGCAGCCGACCCGTCTCCTCTTGACATCGCCTCCAGACTATACGGCGAGTGTTGAAACGTTTCAATACGGTCTGCAGGGAGATCATCTCCAAGCGATGAGCGGCGAGACACCCCAGCGGGTCTGGGGGGACGGCAACCGACAGAGCTCCGACGAATGGCTTCCCGCGTCCCCGACCCCTTGTGCTCGTCGGTTCAAGACCACTGACCCGGTGCCGTCTGCCAGGGACATGGCCCGCGCTCGACGAGGGGGTTTCGATTGGTGACTACGGGCGTGCCAAGCTGACGCGCTTCAGCGGAGGAGGGCTCTCGATGACGTATCCGCCGACTGCCGGCCCCACCTTTTCGCCTGCTGGCGACTCGTTTGACGCGAGCGACATCCGAAGTCTGCTTCCATGGGAACTCGCCGAGCGACGCGAGGCCGGCTACGACACGGTGGGTCTGGACGATGCCATCGCGAGTGCCGTGAGTCGTGGCGACACGGAGGAATGCTGGCGCTTGCTCCCCGAACTTACGAAGCGGCCCAAGCGAGCCGACTGGACCTACGAGGAACCAGAGGAGCTGTCTCAGATACTTGCCGACGGTCGCGGCGAGCCGTCGCCCGGTGAGCCGCTGGATTCGGTCGTCCTCGCGGACCGGTTGTGGGCTGCGTGGGCAGGGCGCGCGGCAGGGTGCATGCTTGGCAAACCGGTCGAGGGCTGGACACGAGAACAACTCCGCTCCTACCTCGCCCTAGCCGGCGCGTACCCGGTGACGGACTACATACCGGCAATGGATCCGATGCCCTCGGGGGGTTACCTGTTCTGGCCATGCTGGGCAACGACGTGTCGGGGCAGGGTGACCGAGGTCACACGAGATGACGACATCGACTACACGATCATCGGTCTCATCGTGCTGGAAACCTACGGGCGAACCTTCCACGCCGAAGATGTCGGTGCGGTGTGGGTAACCAACCTGCCGTACCTCGAAACGTTCACCGCCGAACGCGTCGCGTACCGCAACCTTGTCGATGGACTGCGTCCGCCCGAAACCGCTACGCACCTCAACCCATACCGGGAATGGATCGGTGCGCAGATCCGTGCCGATATGTGGGGGTATGTCAACCCTGGGAGGCCAGCGGCGGCGGCTGAGATGGCTTATCGGGATGCGACGCTCTCGCATCGGGCGAACGGTGTCTATGGATCCATGTGGGTCGCGGCGCTCTTGGCGGCGTGCTTTGTAAGTCCCTCCATGCGCGTCGCCATGGACCACTCCCTCGCCTGCATCCCGAAGCAGAGTCGCCTCGCCGAGGCCCTCGGAGTAGTGCTGGCGCAGTTCGACGGCGGAGCCACCTGGGAAGAGGTCCGTGACCAGCTCGAGGCCCGGTTCGCCTCGCATTCCTGGATCCACGCACTGAACAACGCGGCGGTCGTCGCCGCGGCGCTCTTGTGGGGTGAGGGCGACTACACCCGGACTGTCGGGCTCGCCGTTCAGGGGGCGTGGGACACCGACTGCAATGGCGCTACGGCCGGTTCGGCGTTCGGAGCCATGCATGGCCGAGGAGGCCTGCCAGATCGATGGGTGGCTCCACTCAACAACCTCGTGCGCAGCGCGGTTAAGGGCTTCGACCGCGTCACTTTCGACGAGCTGGCTGCGCGTACAGCAGCACAGTGCGTTGGCTGCACGAACGGTCAGGCCCAGCCGGCCGAGGTCTCGCCCCAGCGTCAGGAAGGACGTGCCTAGCGACAGCCTTGGATTGAAAGGTCTCACAAAGTGAAGGACTCGGCCGGGCCGCGGTCTCCCACCCTTACCGACGTGGCAAGAGAGGCTGGCGTCTCGGTCGGCACGGTCTCCCACGTGGTGTCCGGTGCCCGACATGTCCGGCCCGAGACCCGGATCCGGGTCGAGCGCGCGATCGCGCTACTCAGATTCCGACCTAATCGGGTCGCACGGTCGCTCATAAGCGATCGCACAAATACGGTCGCCGTGGTAATCCCGGACGTGGCGAACCCGTTCTTCGCGGATCTGATCAGAGGCGCCGAGGACGTATTCGACGCGGCCGAAATCGTGATCGCGTTCCGGAGCTCGGACAATAGCTCCGCAACGCAGCGGCGCCACCTTCAGAGCTTCCTCGAGCGCCGGGTCGACGGAGTGATCCTCGCGGTCGCCGCGGACGCTGATCCCAATGAACTCCACGATCTTGCCGAGCGAGGCCCGGTGGTGTTGGTCGACCGTGTCCCGCGCGGCTGGGAAGGAGACACAGTGCGTGGCGACGACCTCCTTGCAATGGAGCTCGTCGTCAATCATCTGTTCAGTCTCGGGCACCGCAAGATTGCGCTCGTCAACGGCGATATCGGGCTGTCAACTGCGCTCGGGCGGGAGAACGGGTTTCGGACCTCGATGGCCACTCTGGGGCTGTCTCCTCATTGCATCAGCAGTGGGAGTTTCACCCTCCAGAGCGGGCTTGACCAGGCCCTCAATCATCTAGCATCCAGCGATCCACCCACGGCGATCTGCGCGGCGAATGACCTGCTCGCCCTTGGAACGCTCGCCGCCGCCCGTCGCCTAGGGCTCTCCGTGCCGGGCGATTTGAGCGTGACGGGCCTCGATGACATCACGTATGCGGATCTCGCCTCGCCGCCACTTACCACGGTCGCCCAGCCCGCATACACGATGGGAGCAACAGCCGCACGGTTAGTGCTCCAGCGCCTGGAGGACCGGAGCCGAGCCGGGAGACTGGATCCCCGGCAGGAAGTCATTCTGAAGCCAACACTCGTGCCCAGACAGTCGACTGGTAGCCCAACTCGAGGGCCGGCTGGCGACGGTGGCGACAGCCGTGCCACGCTCCAGCATGGCGACACGGCTGAACCCGGGACGAACTGATGAAGTCGTTGCGAGGGCCAAAGGGTTGTCGCACTAAGCCCGACGCCCTTCGACAGCGATAGGGACGTGGAAGGAGGCTCGACATCGGTATCACAACCATTGCAGTTAGGCCGGACGGCACGATCGGGTCCACTCCGTAGAAGAATTGATTCATTGCGACCCGGAGTCGGTGACGGAACTGAATCGCTGCTACCTCCCGGGTCGAGACCGCGCCGGCGAGGGCCGACACGACGGCTCTCACAGGCTCTCGAGGTGTCCCAACCTAGAAAGTCATTTACCGTTGGAGGAAGCCACCATGGCGAAGTCCGAAGAAGAGTCTCAAGATCGCCTCGTCGCCAAGGACGCAGCATTCCCCAGCATCATCATGATGCCGGGGCAGACTGCCGTCTCACGAAGAGGCTTCCTCGTACTGGGGGCCTTGTCGGGCGCCGCGCTCGTGGCTGCGGCCTGCGGACAGGCCGTCCAGTCGTTGACCCCCGGGCAATCCCAATCGGCCCCTGGGCAGCCCAGCTCGAGCACTGCTCCGAGCGCTCAACCCAGTGCGTCACCGAGCCCTGCCGCGGCCACCCCGAAAGTTGGCGGAACTCTTCGGGTCGGAGCCGTCAAGCCGTCGACCTCGTTCGACCCGCTGACGATGGCTGACGCGGCGCCGATCATGTCTATCCAGCAGGTCGTCGAGTACCTGGTGATGGTTGGTCCCGACAACAACGTCGTCCCGAGTCTCGCCGAGAGCTGGACGCCCGATTCAACCGCCAAGAATTGGACGTTCAATATCCGCAAGAACGTGCAGTTCAACAATGGACAACCGCTGACGGCCGACGACGTCGTGGCGTCATTCGAGCGCGTGCTCGATCCAGCCGCCAATTCTGGCGCGCTGACGGCCCTGACTGGGCTGCTATCGAAGGGACATACCGAGCGTGTCGATGATCATACGGTCATCTTCCACCTCGATAGTTCCTTCGTCGACTTCCCCTACATGATCTCGCCGGCGAACTACAACGCCGTGATCCTGCCGAAGAACTACGATGGGAAGTGGTCGGCAAACCCAGTCGGCACAGGCCCTTACGAGATGACCAACTACGCCCCGACGCAGAGCGTATCACTCAAGAAACGAGCGGGGTACTGGGGCACCGCCCCATACGTCGACGATATCGAGATTACGTTCTTCGACGATTCCAAGGCCGAGGCCTTGGCTATCCAAGGCGGCAGCATCGATATTGCCATCGACGTCGACGCCTCCCTCTACAAGGACCAGACTCTCGTCCTGGTCGAAGGCAAGTCATCCGGCTACTACAGCCTCAACATGCGAGTCGACCGCACGCCGTTTACCGACAAGCGCGTGCGGCAGGCAGTAGCTTACTGCCTCGACCGGCCCGCTTTGATCCAAGGGGTTCTCCAGGGCAAGGGCCTGGTCGCCAACGACCATCACTGGGCGCCGGTCTACCCGGTTCAACCCATCGGGATTAGCCAGCGATCCCAGGACTACGCCAAGGCAAAGCAGCTCTTGTCGGATGCTGGAATGCCCAACGGCTTCTCAGCAACCCTCACGGTGGACGACGAACCAGGCGTCCCCGACTACGCCGTCCTGATCAAGCAAATGTGCGCGCCTGCCGGAATCGACCTGAAGATCGCCCAGATGCCATCCGCCCAATTCTACGGATCCGGGAATGATCAGCCTTGGCTCCAGGCTGACATGACTGTCGTGACCTGGGGTGGTCGTCCGGTGCCTGAACAAGCCATCCAGGCGTCGACCGTGTGCGGAGCAGTCTGGAATTCGGCCCATTACTGTAACAAGGACTTCGATAAGCTCATGCAGCAGTACGCTGCGACACTCGACCAGTCAACTCGAGTCAGCTTGGCTAGCCAAGCTGCGGCGATTGAGTGGGACGAGGTTCCGGCGGTCATTTCGTTCTTCAACAATTTCCTGCAGTGCACGACGACCAAGGTCCACGGGCTCGCGCCGACGGTCGTCGGGAACATAGTCCTCACTGGAGTCTGGCTGGACGCATGACCAACGCCTAGAACTCCCGAGCCATTAAGGGATATCGCCCGGCAAGATGCAACGAGCGCACACGATGAGACACTTTGTCCTCCAGCGACTGCTTCAGATGGTTGTCACTCTGGCGATCGTTGCGATTCTGGTGTTTGCGTTCTCGGAGCTCCTGCCGGGCGACATCGGTCGGGCGATGCTCGGTCGATTCGCAACCCCGGACCAAGTCCTACGCCTAAACCATGAACTCGGTGCCGACCGGCCCCTCGTGGAACGCTTCGTCGATTGGGCGACTCACTTCGCCGCAGGCGACTGGGGGACGTCGCAGCTGCTTGATACACCCGTACAGAGCCTTGTAGTCGATCGACTTGCAAACTCGCTGCTGCTGTCGGTTGTCGCCCTGATCGTGGTCGTGCCGCTGTCGATCCTGGCCGGATTGATGGCGGGTGTGAACGAGAACGGATTGGTCGACCGCTTCGTCACCGTCGTCGGTCTGTCCATGACCGTTATTCCCGAATTTGTGAGCGGCGTTGTTCTTCTCGTGATCTTCGCGGTGGCGCTCCACATCCTTCCTGTGACGGCGCAGGCGCCTCAAGGGTCGGGCCTTGGCACAAGGATCGAGTACCTGATTCTGCCGTCGTTGCCGCTCGTATTTGAATTGTTCGGCTATATCGCGAGGATGGCGCGAGCCACAACGCTCGCGGTGGTCGAGGCGCCGTACTACCGAACGGCGATCCTGAAGGGATTGCCGCGACGTCGGATCCTCACGCATCACGTCCTTCGCAATTCCCTTCCGGCCTCGGTTACAGTCGTGGCCGCCCAATTCGGCTACCTGGTTGGCGGCCTCGTCGTGGTAGAGAGGCTGTTTAACTACCCCGGGATCGGGAAGTTGCTTCTGGACTCGGCCGTTCATCACGACATTCGGGTAGTGGAGGCGTGCGCCCTCACCCTAGCCGTCCTGATCATGGTGGCGAATCTCGTCGCCGATGTGTCCTACGGGGTGCTCAATCCAAGGGTTAGATATGCAGGTCGGTAGTTGTTCGGATGAGTGAGCTGCTTTCGATCTCGGAGTCGTCCGGTAGCCGGTCAGCGGCCGCTCTCTACTACGTTCGCATTCTCATGCGTAGCCGGACGTTCTTGGTCGGTGGCGTTGTAGTGGTCTTCTGGCTGCTCGCCGCAGCGGCTTGGCCGTTCATCGTGCCATACGACCCACAGGCGGTCGCTCCATTTGACGCCTTCTCGCCGCCAAATGCAGTTCATTGGCTTGGCACGGACCAACTCGGCCGCGACGTGTTCTCCCGAGTTCTCGCAGGCTCCACGTCCGTTTTGGCGATCGCGCCCGCTGCAACTGTGCTCGCGGTATTCGCGGGGAGTCTGATCGGCCTGGTAGCGGGCTACTACGGAGGCATCGCCGACGACCTGCTAATGCGTTTCGTGGACGCGCAACTCGCGTTCCCCGGCCTAATCACGGCGGTGATGGTCCTTGGTCTCCTCGGGCCATCAGAGTTGAACATGATCCTCCTCATCGCGATCTTCTTCACGCCACTCGTCGCCCGCGTTGCGCGCTCGTCCGTACTTGGTGAGCGGGAGAAGGACTATATCGGGGCCGCGCGGATGAGAGGTGAACGCTCTCCATATGTGATGTTCATCGAGATCTTGCCGAACATCACTGGCCCGATTGTGGTTGAAGGTACCGTTCGACTAGGTTACGCAGTGTTCACGGCGGCAACTCTGTCGTTTCTCGGACTTGGGCTGCAACCGCCTTCTCCGGACTGGGGCCGAACGGTATCCGAGCAGGCTAATTACCTTCAAGACGCTCCGTGGGCGCTTCTTGGACCGGCCGTGGCTTTGGCGACCCTTGTCGTCGGCGTCAATCTTCTCGCCGATGGTTTGCGCCGCGCGGTTCGGGAGTGACAGGGATGACGACTGTGACGAGAGCAGGTGAGCTGGCGCGCGACCCCGTCCTACTCGTCAGCCGTCTGAACGCATCGTACAAGAGACGCGGATTGTGGCTGCACACCTTGAAGGACGTCAGCCTTGACATCCGCGCGGGCGAGGCGCTTGGTCTGGTCGGAGAGTCAGGCTGTGGGAAAAGCACCCTCGCGTTCGCAATCATGCGCTACCTCGGTCGCAACGGTCGCATTGACTCGGGGCAGATCACTCTCGGCGGCGTGGACCTGCTGAGTCTCAACGACGAGCGACTCCGCGAGGCGAGGGGGAGAGACCTCGCCATGGTGTACCAGGAACCGGGCAGTGCATTGAATCCGTCGATGCGAGTGGGCGAGCAGATCGCGGAGGTCTTTAGATTCCAAACTGGATCCTCGTCTCGAGAGGCTCAGAACCGCACAAGAGAGATGCTCCGCACGGTACTTCTCCCCGACCCGGATGGGATGATGAAGCGGTATCCGCACCAACTGTCCGGCGGTCAGCAACAGCGTGTGGTCATCGCGATGGCTCTTGCGTGCAATCCGAAGCTCCTGATTCTCGATGAGCCGACGACCGGTCTCGACGCCTCGGTGGAAGCAGAGGTACTCGATCTCATCGGCGCTCTTCGACGCGACTTCGACTCGGCGATCCTGTTCATTAGTCACAATCTCGGTCTCGTTGCGCGGGCCTGCGAACGCGTTGGGATCCTCTACGCCGGGCGCCTCGTCGAGGAGGGACCAGCTGGGCAGGTGTTCGACACCCCCGCGCATCCGTATACTCTGGGCCTGCTGCGTTGCGTTCCGCGGCTCGGCCTGGCCAAGGATTCAAGTCGCCTTGAACCAATTCCTGGCTCTCTTCCGGCGCTCGGGTCGGACGTCCTTGGCTGCTCGTACGCTCCCCGGTGCCCACTGGCCCGTGAGCGCTGCCACACGGAGCGACCCGAACTTCTCCCCGTTGCAGAACAGCGGGCGGCAGAATGCTTCTATTCCAGTGAGGTCTCTTCGATTCCCCTGAGTGTTACGCCAGCGATGGCGCCGTCTGGGCCGACCCAGGACGACCACAGGCCACTACTGGGGCTGATGCGGATCCGCAAGGCCTATGGCGCCGTGACTGCGTGCAACGATGTCACGATCGAAGTTGGGAGAGGAGAGATCTTCGGGCTTGTCGGAGAGTCGGGAAGCGGCAAGACTACTCTCGCTCGAGTCGCTGCTGGACTCGCGGAAGCCGACAGTGGCGAGGTCATCTTCAACGGTGATCCTGTCGCCCGTAAGGTGGGCAAGCGAAGGCGGACGCTCCAGCGTGCCCTGCAGATGGTCTTCCAGAGTCCTGACTCGACGTTGAACCCGGCACACTCCGGTCGCTTCGTCCTCCAACGCGCAATCGATCGTCTTCGGGGCAGCCGCGACGTGGGCGACCTGGCGAGTATGGTTCGGATGGACGTTGATCAGCTTGGTGTCCGCACGACGCAGCTCTCCGGGGGCCAGAAGCAGCGCGTAGCGATCGCTCGCGCTTTCGCGGGCAGCCCAGAACTCGTCCTGTGCGACGAGCCGGTGTCGGCCTTGGACGTATCGGTTCAAGCAGCAATCCTGAACCTCCTTGCCGATCTTCAAGTTAGCCAGAACGTGGCGTACGTGTTCATCTCGCACGATCTGGCAGTCGTTCGGTATCTCTCAGACCGCATAGGCGTTATGTACTTGGGCGAACTGTTCGAGGTCGGCTCGGCAGAGCAGGTGTTTGCTCCTCCGCATCATCCGTATACGGAGGCGCTTGTCTCTGCGATTCCAAGTCTCGGCCCCCGCGGGACCCGCGGGAGAATCAGGCTTACAGGCGAGATGCCCGACCCTGCCCGGCCCCCATCGGGGTGCCGCTTCAATACCAGGTGCCCCAGGAAGCTCGGAGTGATCTGTGAGCGTGAAGCGCCTCCGTGGCAGGAAGCAGGACCCGGACATGTCCTCCGATGCCACATCTCCCCAACCATCCTGCAATCGCTCCAACATCCGACGGGCGGCATCGAACCGTCTGGAGCTCCCACTGACACTGCGCTGACCTCAGATCTGGGCGCCTAGACCAAAGCCGGACCCGACGCAGCCAATCCCTCTCCGAATCCATGACGCGCCCCGGTGACGCGAGGAGGCCAAGCGGCATTGACCTCAGTCGACTGCGCGGCCCCACATCGAGGGTTGCGGCGCCGCGCCAGCCCTGCCTTCTTCATTAGGGAGATGTTTCTATGACACAAGATGTCGTCGCTTATCCCCGGATGCAAATGTTGAACCATGCGCAGTGCGACGCGATTCATCAGGCATCGTTGGAGATCCTGCGCCGCACGGGCGTGCGCGTTGATCACCCAGAGGCCCTGAACCTGCTTCGCCAGACCGACGCCGTCATCACGGATGGAAACCTGGTGCGCCTTCCGCCCGGGTTGGTGGAGTGGGCAGTGAAACAGGCTCCCTCGCGCGTCGTTCTGTGCAGGCGGGGCGGCAACCAGGCCCTGGCGCGGCTTGAGGGCATGGAAGTGAGTTTCGGGACGGGGTCAGACTGCCTGCGCATACTTGACCCGCGCACGGGCGAGCACCGGCTATTCACCTCGCAGGACATCGTGGACTGCATTCATCTCGTCGATGCCCTGCCCGAGCTTGCGTTCTGCATGTCGATGGGCATCCCGTCCGACCTGGGTCTGGCGAGCGCGTACCGGCAACAATATGCGCTGATGCTGGAGCACACGGTCAAGCCGACCGTGGTCGTGTGCAATGACCGCTCGGACCTGGAAGCGATTACAGCCATGGCCGCGGCCGCCGCCGGGGGGATAGAAGCGCTGAGGCTGAACCCCACGCTGTTGGTGTATTCGGAGCCATCGACACCGCTGAAGCATTCGGAGACCGCGACGGGGAAGCTCCTGTACATGGCCGAGCAAGGCCTGCCCATTACCCACTCGCCTGCGCCCATGATGGGCGGCACGGCGCCAGTGACTCTGGCGGGCGGATTGGCACTCGGAAACGCCGAGGTGTTGTCCAGTCTGGTGATGCACCAGCTCAAGCGCGCCGGTGCACCCTTCGTCTATGGACAGGGCCTGCATCACATGGACATGAAGACGACAATCAGCGTGTACGGCGCGCCCGAATACCAACTGGCGCGCGTCTTGGTGATGGAGATGGGCCGCTACTACGGCCTGCCCACGTGGGGTTACGCAGGTCACTCGGACAGCTGCGCGATGGACGAGCAGGCGGCAATCGACTCGGCGTTCTCGGTGCTCGTCGCGCTGCAGACCGGTACCAACCTGGCCCATGACGTGGGCTACCTCGAAGCCGGCCTCACGACTTCGCCGGAGATGATCGTGTTGACCGCCGAGAACATCACGATGATGCGACGCTTCATGCAGGGGGTGTCGCTGGACGCCGAGGCGATCGCGCTGGAGGTTGTTCACGAGGTTGGGCCGGGCGGTGACTTCCTGGCGCAGGAGCACACGGCAAGGCACTTCCGCGAGCACTGGCAGCCGACCCTCTACAGCCGTCAGCGCATGGACACCTGGATCCAGACCGGCTCGAAGCGCCTAGGCGACCGGTTGCGGGAAAGGACAATTGCGATCCTCGACAGCCACAAGCCGGAACCGCTGCCCGACAGGGTGCACGCGGAGATCGCCTACATTCTCAGCGCGGAATGAAGAGCCCCGGGTGAATCTCGTGCAGCAAATGGCTGTGACAGCTCGTTCATTGCAGAAGATCCAGGGTTCGACTCGGGCAGCGGGCATGGCCAGTCCCAGCGCTTGACGGCTGTGGCGTACCGTAGTACAAACGACTGCAACCGGTTGCGCAACCGGTTTCAGGAGGTGCCTCAGGATGAGGGTCAGGATCCGGGATGTCGCCGAGGCCGCAAACGTTGACCCGTCGACGGTATCGCGGATCCTTGCCAACCCGTCGGGGCGTCCCACGCAGACCCGGAAACGGGTAATGGCGACCGTCGAGGCGTTGGGCTACGTGCCGAACCTCCTGGCACGATCGCTCAGCGCCGACGAGGCTCCGATCGTCCCACTCCTCGTCCCCGACGTTACGAACTGGTTCTTCGCAGAGATCGCCCGCGGCGCCGAGGAGGCCGCGCGCCGCGCGGGGTATTCCCTCGTCCTATGCAACACAGAGCGCGATCCGGAGCGCGGACGCAAGTATCTGCAGTCTCTCGCGAGCTTCCGGGTGCCGTTTGCGATCGTGGCGCCGGACTCAGAGGCCTCAGGCGCCGCCATCCGCGAGTTCGCGGCGCACACGCTCGTGGTCGTCATCGATCGGCTCGTCGAAGGCCTTGATTTGCCGAGCGCAACGGTGGACAACGTCCTCGGTGGTCGTCTCGCCACACAGCACCTCGTTGATCTGGGCCATCGCTCAATCGTATGTGTCGCCGGGCCTGCGGACACGTCCACGGCCCGCGAGCGCACGGAGGGCTATCTTCAGGTCGTCACGGCGGCGGGCTTGTTACACCACGTCATCCAGGGCGGGTTCACGACCAAAGATGGCGTCCGTGCCGCTTCTGAGTACCTCCGTCTCGCGGAGCGTCCTACTGCTGCGGTTTGCGCCAACGACCTCTGTGCACTCGGATTCGTCCATGAGCTCGAGCGCAGCGGTTTGCGAGTCCCTACCGACCTTTCTGTGGTCGGCTACGACGACCTGGCGTTCGCGGCATATTTCCGACCGGGCCTGACATCTATCCAGCAGCCCGCGCGCCGACTTGGCGCGCTCGCCATGAAGTTAGCCCTCGATGCGCGGGCTGGCATCTCGGCGCCCCCACGGCGGCTTCGGCCCCGATTGGTGGTTCGCGAGTCGACTGCGAGCATCTGATGCCAGTCGTCGTGTTTGGAAGTCTGAACGTCGACACGACGTTCGATGTGCCCCGCCAGCCAGCCTGGGGAGAAACGGTCCTTGCTCGCGGTATGTCCGTCGTCCCCGGGGGAAAAGGCGCAAACCAGGCGGTGGCGGCTCGCCGGATGGGCGCCGAGGTCCGGATGGTCGGTCGCGTGGGAAACGATGCTGGCGCGAACGTTCTCCGCGAGTCGCTTTCCCGCGTCGGCGTCGACCATTCTCTGATCCAGGCCGTCCCCGACATGCCCACCGGCACCGCGTTCATCCTGCGCACGGAGGCCGGAGAGAACGCGATCGTCGTCAGCCCTGGAGCGAACGCAGTCGCAGCGGCCAGAGACCTAGTCGAGGTTCAGGACGATCCATCAGAGGTCGTCCTCCTTCTGCAGCTCGAGGTACCGGCTCAGGAAGTGATCATAGCCGCCGAATATGGCCATCGGCAAGGCTGGCATGTCCTTCTCAATGCCGCCCCTGCTGAGGGCATGCCGCGAGGCCTGCTCGGGCTTGTCAACACACTCGTCGTCAACGAGATTGAAGCGGGCCAGCTGAGCGGTGTCCCCGTTGCGGACCCAGCGTCGGCAGTCGTCGCGGCCCGCTTGCTCGGGGCAGGACGCGACCGCATGGTCGCCGTGACGCTCGGCGCGCTCGGCGCTGTGCTCGTCTCCGGACACGCTTGGCTGGCCGAGCCGCCGCCAGTCTCGTCGATCGACGCGACCGGGGCGGGAGACGCTTTTGTCGGTGCTCTTGCTGTCGGGATTCTCGAGCGTCAGCGGCCCAATGCCCTGCTCCGGTTGGCGGTTGCCGCGGCGAGCCTCTCCGTTGCGAGTCTTGGGGCGCAGCCGTCAATGCCTGCTCGCCGTGACGTCGAGTTGGTCCTACCTCATGTTGCGTGCGCCGCGGTCGCCCGCGATTCCGCTGAGCCACCGCCTGCCAGGGTGGCGATGACTCCAACCCGTCGAGCGAGCCGCATCGGTTGAGCACAACGAGCGCCCAATGCACGAGATCGAGCGTTCTTTGGCGAGAGGGCCTCGCCGCGGAGGTCGCCGGATCGTGTCTTGCCACGAGCCGATCCGTGCAAGGTCGCCGATTGGGAGGGGAGCTGCGCCCGACTGACGAGTAACGAGGCACGCCACGACTGGGACGCCGTCGTCATGTGGCTACGCGGGACCTTGCGTTCGGGTGAGGCGGATGGACGAGGTTGGGAGACCTCACATTCGGGCGGTGGCTGCAGTCTGGAGGTGGCTCGCAAGTTCACGAATAGGACAGATTGCCCTGCCGGCGGCCAGTCCGCCGAAGATGGGAGGAAGAGGGAGACATGGGCGGCCTTTCTGCGCTTACCGCGGCCATCGAGGCGGGCGACCGGACCAGCGCGACCGCTGTCACCCGGGTTCCGCAGCTGGATCTCACGCGAGTATCTATGGGCGCGGATCCGGGGTGTGGACCGGGCGACGCTCAGGCGGAGGCGGTGACGGCCGGGGTCGGAAGCTCGGCGTAGCGCGGCGGCTCGGAGACGGCAAGCGACTTGAAGATCGCCGCCTGGCGCGGGGTGATCTCGGTCCGCTGAGAGACCTCGCCGGCCGGTCCGACGAAGCGCCCGAGGTGGAGTTTGTCGAGCTCGACGCGCATGTTCCGCCAGGTCTCGCCGGTCGCGTTCTCGGCGATCCGGACCAGGAGCAGGGAGAGCCAGCAGAGCAGGACGTGTGAGCGGATGCGGTCGGGCCGGCGGTGGTAGACCGGCCGGAGCTCGAGGGTCGTCTTCATGTCCCGCCACGAGCGCTCGACCTCGAGGAGCTGCTTGTACCCG
>Ga0315284_10004286_pt1 | contig 20280 bp, 16 predicted proteins | sample YL17G09_16_MG_FD_203696 | JGI IMG/M metagenome (GOLD analysis project Ga0315284, IMG submission 203696) | Sediment microbial communities from Yellowstone Lake, YNP, Wyoming, USA - YL17G09_16 | ecosystem: Environmental > Aquatic > Freshwater > Lake > Sediment | place: USA: Wyoming | collected...
TCTTGGGGTAGCTCGTCATCCAGGAGAAGCGCCGCCTCGTACAGCACCGGCATCGTCACCCACTTCATGGGCGTGAAGGTGAAGCCAACATCGTCTGCTGGCCTACCTATGAACGCAGCATCTTTTACCATGATGCGCCCGGGTTTTCGCCCCAGTTCTTCGGCCGCGATGAACATCGTTCCGCCCGCGGTGGCGTACAGCATGTACTTGGGAGTTTTCTTGGACATCAGCAGGTTGTCTCCTTCTTAGGCCGCCGCAGCGGCTTCAGCTCTCCGTAGGACGGTCCGATTTCAACATCGTACAGAAAGTCCACGGGGAGCCAGGGGAATCGTTCCTTGACGCGCTGGGTGATCCAGCGGTCCAGGAAAGGGAACAGGAGCGGCACGCTCTGGTCTGGTATCTCGAAGGTCAGAGAGTCGTGCACGGTGATGAGCAGCTCACCGTCGATTTCATGGATGTGCTCATCGATTTCGCATAGCTGTGAAAGCACCAAGTCCGAGCTGGTCGACTGAATCAGGAAGTTGGTGCCTTCACGAATGGCCTCCGCCATCATCTCGCTGGTGACGTGCGCCAACCTGAAGCGCCGGCACCGACCAAACAACGTCTTGAGGATACGCCGGTTGTGGACCTGTAGGGCTACGTCGTCAACGTAGGCCCTCATCTTAGGAAGCGACGCATAGATGCTCTGCTGCAACTCACGAGCGTATTCCAATGTTGAGCTGATGAGCTGCCGGATCTTGTACTCACTGCCGCCATACAGCGTGCTGAAGAAAACCTTCTTGCAGTCGGTGCGCCACTTCTTGATGGTGGGGTCAGTCTCCTTCCCGGCTTGGATTTGGTCGTAGGTGAGCTTGTCCTTGTACACCATCGAGGTCACCCAGGAGTGGGTATCGATGCCCTTGTTGAGAGAATCGATCATGGCTTCGTCGTGGGCGTATGCGGTATATACCCGGATCTCGGCACCCTTGATGTCGACGTTCACGATGAGGTTGCCCGGCTTCGAGGGAACGAACAGCTTCTTGATGTTGTAGCCTGGATGGACGACGATTTCCTTTCCGTCTGCGCCCTCTTTGGCACGCCGCGCCGCGTACAACGGGATGTTCTGCATATTGGGCTTCGAGCTGCTGAGCCGCCCCGTGGCAGTTCCGTTCAGGTTGAACCCGCAGTGGACCTTCCCATCGGCCTTGGAGAAACGCCGGATTGGTTTCAGGTAAGTGTTCAGGGTCTTGTGGGACTCCCGGAATTCCAGCAGCTGCAGACAGAACTGATGCCGAGGGTCGTCCTCGGCGTACTTCTCCATGTACTGGTCGAGGATATCCTTGCCAGTTCCGCCCGTGTCTCCTGAGTCGAGGCTGGCGAAGTTCAACTTGCCCATGTAGGCGCTGATTTGCTTTGGGGAGTTGAGGTTGAGCGACGGGTCGAACTTGGCGTGGACGTAGGACTCGGCAGAAGCTAACCGCTTCTCCACTTCGAAGACAGTTTTCTCCAGATGTTCTTGGTCCACGGTGAACCCCCGGTACTCCATCGCCGAGAGCGTTCGACTGCCGGGCAGATACAGACTCTTCATCACGCCGACGCCTTCTTCATACAGTTCGGTGTTGTGCAGGCGGACGGTCTGCGATTTCAGAATAAGCCGAGTAACGTCCGCGTCGGCCGCGGCGTACTTTCGCAGAGTCCCCAGCGGGATATGCTGGAAGCCTTCGTCTGCAGTACCTACGACCTTCTTGGCGCTTTCCTTCTTCGGCGACACGATGTTCATCTGCTTACGCAGAGTTTTGATGGCCACACGGGAGTTATCCAATTGCTTCAGCTGCTCTTCCGTACGCTCCTTGGCTTTGACCTTCTGGATGGTGTCCTTGGTCGACACGGCTTGGGCAAGCTTGTCCCAATCGTCGTCCGGGCGCCCAGTGTTGATGCCGTTCACGCTGACGTAGACGATGTAGTCCGAGAGTTCGTCATCAGTCAGATACAGCGGAGGGTACTCGTCGCCATTCGATGTGTCTTCAACCTCGACCGACCGCTCCTCATCTTCCTCTTTTCCTCGTAAGAAGTTCTGCAGCGTTTCGTCGTATCCTTGGTACTCCGCGGCGTAGAGAGGCACCAGTTGCTTCAAACGGTAGTGCCCTTTCTTGTCCTCGTCGATGTAGTGCTCACCCAGCATCGTATCCCAAGCCACGTTGTTGACCCGGAACGTACTGATCTGCCGCCGCATAAAGTCTACGTCAAATTTCCCTGCGGCGATCTCTTGGAGCTTAGCCGCTTCGATCGCTCGGCGTGTCTCGATGAATTTTTGGTCGAACTTCCAGTTGTGCAGCACCTTTGGTTTGGGGCAGCGAAGAAGCCGTTCTACATGCGCCCATGCTTCCATGGGGTCGTACGGGCATTCAGGATGATTCAGCAGGATGCTTGCTGCTTTCCCGTCATCCCACGCAACCGACAGCATGAGCGTTTTGGGGTCTGGGTGCGAGTACGGTCGCAGCGTGTTCGTTTCGGTGTCGAGAGAGATGAACCAGTCTTCTGGACCCGTCCCGCGTTCGGGGTTGTAGTAACCGATGATGTGGTCTACGAGATTCTTCACTTCATCAATGGTCTGGGGAAAGACGTAATCCTTTGTCACTTCGTCGAGGCTCTTGGGCTTCACTTCTGGGTCGCAGGCCAACTGAGTCGCGCGCAGGAGCGCCGACATCACGACGTTGGCGGTGCCCAACTTGGCCAGTACGTGCTTCATGGACAAGAGGGGTACCACTATCAGCTTGCGGTAGCCCTGCGGGCTCGAATCGGCAACGGTTACTGTCATCTCTCGCCCGATGACGTCAGCAATTCGCCGCATCTTGACGCCAACGGCTTTTGCTGCCACAGGACCCAACGGTACGACGATAGGATTACGCCTTGGGATAGCCCCGCGGATTCGGTTGAGTTCCCGCTGCAGGTTCACCTGGCAGTGGGACAGGTGACCTGCTTTGGGCTCGTAGGCTCCGGCCTTGACGGCGTAGGTGTAGTACACCTTCACGTCTTTGTACTTCCCGCCCTGGTATTGCCGGATGGTTTTCAGCATGTCCTTGAACAAGCGCCCCTCACGGCCGAAGAATGGCTGTCGATTGCCAACCGAGAAGCCGGAAGGGGCAGAACCGACTACGATAAGGTGCGCCGGATCATCGCCCGCGCCTGAATCTAGGCATGGGTCGTAAAACGCCGGGCACCCTTCGCACAAACTGCTCTTCTTGAACGGTGCGCCTTGGTCCGCCATTGATTAGAAGTTCCCTCTCTTTGGAGGTCGGATATCGGTGGCGATATCGTTCACCAACGACTGCCGGACCTTCTCGTCGGCGTCTATGGGTTCTACGATTTCGATTTCGGGCGTCACGCGGGACGCCAGGGTTTCACTCAAATCGATGACGGTGATGTCATCGGGGGAGACCGCGAGGCCACCAGTGCGTGGCCAAACCTCGTTCTTCAAAAAGGCGTTGGTCAGGCGTTCCCGGGAGATTACCCGAGGGTCTTGGTCGGCCATAATCTTGAGGCGGTGATAGTTCTGGTGATTGCGGTATTCGTTGTTGTACCGGAGGATGCCGCTGAGGGCTCTTTGCCAGAAGACGATGAGCCACTTCTTGTCCGGAATGAAGTAGGCGCCGATGTCGGTGGCCTTGAGCACTTCCATGAAGTCACGGTTGCCAATGATGGTTGACAGGGGGAGCATACCCTGGTGCTCTTTGCTGTGCTGTGCCAAGTTGATGGTAGTGTGCAATATCGCGTTCCAGATTCTCCGGTACTCCTGTTCGGTGCCACCGAAGTCAGCCATCTCCTGCGACTTTATGGCGCTGAAGTCGGTCATGAACTTCACGTAGTCTTCACCGACGAATTTCAGGATGGTCGCCGCTGGGAAGAAGTTTCGTGCCTGGCGATCCAGTGTTCCAGCTGCCATCGAAGCGTTGCCCTCGAACTCCTTCTGAATTTCCATGTACGTCTTGAGAATCTTCGGTATGTGGGGGAGGAGGCAGAGGGTAAGGCCCCGGCGCAACTTCTTCATGTCGGTGGGGGAGAACTCTTGCTGAATGGACAGAAGCGGATAGCGGTACCCAGGAATCTGTTTGGTGCGGATGTGCACAAAGCGGTTCAGGTCCTGGGCCTTCTGCATGGTGTAGATACCGCCGACGGTCATGGGGAAGTTGATCTTTCCGCGAATCGCTTCACCTGAGGACGTACCCCGAACGTAGTCGGCTCCACTGGCGGCCGACCGGACCAGGTCCAGTATCTCGCGAACGGCGAAGGACTTGTTGTCCGGCCGATGGGACCCTGCATCGACGTCTTCGAACTCGTCGAGGATGAGCCGCAACCGATTGTTGGCCATGAACTGCCGAATGCCCGCTGAGGTGTAGTTATCCATCACGGTGGTCGATTCGCACAGGCGATAGGCCGGGTTCGCGTTTCCGCCGATGACTTGCATCAACGTGCTCTTTCCAGAGTGGGACTCGCCGGTGATGTCGACAAAGACCATATTCTGGAAAATGGAGGCAATCGAGGTGTAGATGATGTCAGCAGCGATGAATGTAGTTTCGAGTTCGTGGTGAAAGAATTTCCAACCCATGTCGATGATTCGGTGTACCTGCCGATATATGTCCTTGGGGTCGAACTCGCTCCCCTCCTCGATATCGCGGAGCGTCTTCAGATTGGTCGACCATGGTCGGTTGGCCACCCGGAACAGATAGCGCCCCGACCGGGGTGAATCCATCTCGGAGAACTTGAGACTCTCGTTTTCGAAAGTTCCCTGAAAGAAACGGTCGCCGTTGATGAGGTACAGGTGGTTGATTTCTTCGTGTTCGGTATCGGGAAGGAAATGGACGCCCTGGCCGACTTCTTCAAGCCTTGTTCGGCTCAGCAATCCATCGGCAGCTACCCCAACGGCTTGGTCGTAGTAGCGCACCAGCATGTCCGTCTGTTCCAGGTCAGATCGGGGAATGTCCCGACCCTTTGGTCCCTGCTTGAACAGGATGAAATCGGGGATTCCGACGTTCTTCTGCGCAAAGATGTCCAGTGGCCCGGTGTCCATCTCAATGGTGGGCGCCAAGTTTCGGGAGCTTCTTTGCAGCCGCTGAATCATTCTCCGCCGGTTGCTCCACACCGTCACGGTGGCGCGGGTGTCTTCACCACCGCCGTCCGAAGCCAAGAAAAGATAGACCTTCTCCAGGGCTTTCGCCAGACGAGCTCTGAACCCGACCGCAGTATCGTCGGGGGCGAGATCCTGAACGATGAGTTCCTTCTCGAGGCCATGGTCTTGGCAAGCAGTTTCAACGAACGCGTTTCGCTCGGTTTCATTCTTGAGCACGCGGCCGTACTCGATCGCTTTCTCGGTTCTGGCCTTGACGTCGCCGCTGGGGATCTTGTCCAGCGCTTCAGACAGTTGGTTAGCGGCCCACTCGTGGTTTCTAGCGTAACTCTTTGCGTCCTGAATGCGGGTGAAGAAGTCATCGAACCCGTAAGCCCGAATCGCCTCGTCGATGTCCTTCACACCTTTGCTTGCGTCCTCCTCTGTCCACTTGAAGACGCCGGTGACTTTGGCATTGTTCTTCAGCCACGCTTTTGCCCGGCCAATTCCACCCTCGTCAGCATCTTGAATCAACCGAATGTCCTTGAAGCCGAATTCCACCAGATGGTCAAGGTGGTCGTCCATCGAACCACCGCTGCCAACGATGAAAAAGTCACTGCGCCCCCGAGTCATCTGATGAACGATGGGAGCCAGGGCATCGAAGTCGCCTTCGGTCACATGGAGCGTCATGTCCCCAAACTGCGGGCGCAACTCGGGGAACATGTTCAAACCGAAGAACCCAACTTCGTCGTCATAGGGGTCTTCGATGATTCGGAATTCGTGACCAGGACAGGGCTTTCGCAGCTTGATACGTCCAATGTTGGTGGGAGAAGTGAAGTAGAAGAAGGCTAACCAACCCTCTTGCTTCATGGGTTCGTTTGGGAGCGCCAGGTACTTCTGAACATACTGGTACGCCGCCTCACGAAGTTGCTCCCCACCAGCTATCTGCTCTTCGTCGCCGAGGCGCTCGTACAATCGCTCTCGGGTCGGAAGTACCCCCACCGGCCATTGGTGGATGGTGTCTTCAGGGATCTGCCGTTGCTGAAGCCATGCGAGCAGACCACCGTCAACGATGTAGGAAAACTCCGGTGCGGTAGGGTTAGCCAGCGCATCCCGAAGTTCCAGATTCATTACCTGATACAGCGCCGCCTTGACATGATCGTTGTCGTCGAACTTAGAGATGTTCTGGGTGTAAGAAGACGAGAACGATACGCCATAGCGGTTCTTGAGCTGCCGCACGACTTGATGGGTAGCAACACCCATAACCTCGGACAAGAGGCGAATCGGGTCGTGCTCGTAACGCTTGCAGCTGCCCCCGAAGCAGTACGCAAACCCCTTTTCTGGCTTGATGTGGAACGACGGCGCTTTTTCTTTGTGATAGATACAGCATCCAACAATTTCGCCGCTTCGTTGACTCCACTGATTTTCGGGTTTGAACTCTTGGAGGATGGACAGCCAATCTGTAAGCGTTAGTTTCGTCCAGATCTTTCGCAGCTGTTCACGCGACAGCTTCTCGACCTTGTTCGTCGGCACTGGACAACTCCGCTTGGCGGCCTACAGGTAGGGCCGGCTACAGGTTGCGCTTGAGAGGACACTGGCTGATGAATTCGCAGAACTTGCACTTCCACCCAGATTTCGGAGTAGCGTTCTCCGCGGCAAGCCCCGCCTCATTGAGAAACTGCGGGTACCACGGCATGACTTCTTCACGGATCATGCTGGGGAGTACCATCTTCGTATCCCATACGATTTCTTCACTGGCCAGGTAGTGCAACCCGGTTTGGACACCCTTGAGGTCAGGGTAAAGCAGCAACGCCGCCAAAGTATAGAGCTTCAGTTGCGCACGATGCTGGTCCAAGGCGTCGGTATGGGATGACGGTGGATTTCCGGACTTGTGGTCGAGGATGACTATACTCCCATCTTCCGTGCTCAGGATAAGGTCCATGACGCCGCGGAAGAAGACATCCTTTCCGAAGAACGCCGTCTTTTGGAGATCTGCCGTCAGTCCAAACTTGAGTTCGACCCTTTGCTCCTTGACCTTGTTCGCTATCTTGTACGATTCGAGCCGGTCTCTAAAGTGCGCGATGCTGTGCGCAAACGAAACCAGATCGTCGATTTCTGGCGTGGTCAATTGTTGGTCGAGCGCTACTCGATAGATGATGTCCTTGATGGGCTCGGCCGCGCTTTGTAAGAAGCTCTCGAGCACCGCGTGCGCCGCTATGCCGATACGCCCCCCAGCATCCTTCGGCGGAGCTCCCTTGGCTTTCTTCACGTACCTCAAGTTGTAGGCAAGCCCGCAGTTGAGCGCCAGTTCAGCTTTACTCATTGACCACGGTGCATGCTTTTTGGCTTGTTCTGAAAATTGGGGTATCATGGGAACTCCGAAAAAGTGAAAGGCGCCCCGGAGCCGCGCGACTCCGGGGCGCTGTCTTCAGGGCCGTACGACCCTGAAAACATCTTCGTTGACCTGCCCTACTACATGTTCGTCAGACCGGGACCCTTGCTGCCGTCAGCTGCCGGAGCGCCTGAACCGGCGAAATCGTCCGGCAAGCGCCCGACCACGTCCTTCGCAGTCGCAACCTGGCTGCGGATGTTCTCCTTGATGCGCTTGCGCGCCTCGGAGATCTTCTCGTGGATGAACCGCGCCATCGGGTCGAACTTCGGGTTGGTCTTTTCCCCCGTGGGAACCGCGGTGAAGACGTAGTACTTCGCACCGGTCTTCTCCTGAGTGGCCGTCTCGGCGCCGAGCGAGTACACGCGCTCCCAGATGACAGACCCCGAGCTGGTCTGGCGGTACAGCTTGCTGCCGACCTTGTAGCTCGTCTTCACGAATTGGATCTTGTAGATGTTCTGGAAGTCCTTGTCGAAGACGAAGACCTCGATGGACTTCTTGCACTGCGTGATCTGCCCTTCTCGGAACGGCCGGTCGGGGCAATCGCCACACACCTGACCGCGGGTGGAGGTCACGGTGTCCTCCGAGCGGCACAGGCGATTCTTGTCGTCTTCATTGCCCTGGGTGAACTTGGTGTTCGCGTAGTGCATGTAGATGGGAACAAACTCCCAGGGCGTCGGGAGCACGTCACCGGTGTCGGTGTACAAGTTCCCGAGCTTCGAGTTGCCCGGCGGGTTGCGGGTCAACGCCTGGTGGATGCGAACGATGGGCGGTGCCCAGCGCGCTCCCCCCATTTCCTCGTAGCCCTGCTTGTCGGGGTTCATGAGGGTGACGAGGTGTTCGACCTTCTCGGCGATCTCCGGCAGGTCGCGTTTGAGCACCGCGAGCGCCTTGTCGGCAGCGCTGGCGCCGACTTCTTCGGGTGCAGCTTGGGTTTCGACTTTCTCAGCCATCGGGGTCTCCTTCGTTTCGATTGTGGGCGTTGAGGGGATTGTGGTCGTTGTGGGAGTTGCTGGGGTTGCGGTCATGGTCTCTTTCGATTTCTTCACCCGACTCTCCTTTCGTTTAGGGTATCGGCAATAGTAGTCGACGCCCTTCCAATCGTCAAGGAAAAATAACGGAATCGTCCCAGAAAACCCAAGTAAATCAGCGTGTTTTACGCACACCCCCTATTTTCCCGTTTTTCGGTTGCAAACGTCTACTGATAGTGTGACTATTACCTACAGAACCCAACCTGTAGGAGTGGGAACCGTGCAAGTTGTTTCACGCAGTAACGAACGGCGCGGAACGCGCGACAGCAATTTCTCTCGGTACTACAACGACGTCGGCCAGACCAAAATCCTCGATGCCGCCTCTGAGCAAGAGCTCTTCAAGCGCTACCAGGAAAAGCACGACATCGCCGCACGTGACCGCATAATCGAGAGCTGCCTTAGGTTCGTGGTGAAGCTGGCGACCAAGTACACCGACGATATGGATAGGTTGAAAGATCTCATATCTGCCGGAAACGAAGGTCTGCTAGCTGCCATCGACCGATTTGACCCAGAGCGCAACACGCGCTTTCTATCGTATGCGACGCACTGGGTGCTGCTCTACATTAGAAACGAACTCAACAACGCCAGCCTCGTTTCGATGCCCCTCTGGTACCAGAAGACAGTCCGAAAGCTAAACAAGGTGAAAACGCGGGTGATGACCGAAACTGGTCAGAGAGCGAGTGACCGGCAATTGTGCCGCGCAGTTGGTGTCACAAAGTCCCAGCTCGGGCATCTTCGGGTAGATCGTTTTCGTTACTTCACAGTGGAGGACATGAATCTGTCGAACGACGGAATCGAAAGCAGAACGATGAGTTCCGAAACCCGGGAAATGCTTCAATCCATGCTCTATCCGGATTCGGCTTCCGTCAAAGATAGCAGCGTTCTCAAACTGTCCCCCAAAGAAAGCTTCGTTGTTGGTGCCTACTACGGATTTGTTGGCGACCCCTGGTCTCTCGCGCAGATTGCCAACTACCTGGGCGTAAGCTCCGAGCGCGTGCGACAGATAAAAGAAGCCGCGCTGGAGCAAATGCGAGAGGTTCTGGAAAAGAAAAAAGGCGTGTACAAACCGGAAGACGCCTGCCCCTAGTTTACTTGGTAAACCAATCTCACTTCGAGAGCAGGTCCTTCACCATCCCACCGGCCCAGCCGATGCCGCGCATCATACCCTTGAAGAACTCGGCGCGCAGCTTGTCACCACCGTCCGCCGCCTTCTTCTTGTGAACGTCGAGTTCGCTCAAGGCCTTCTTCAGATCACCCCTGTCCCGGGTAGAGCCGGCGGTGACTTTTCCGTCGGTTCTGACTGCCTTCTCGGCCTTTTCGGGCTTTGCGCGGCGCCCACGGTTGGTCTGCTTCTTCGAAGAGGCCGCTTCGACCATCTCCTTGAACTCCGGCAGCGGCGTGTGTTTGGCCTGTTCAAGAAGTTTCTTCTGCTCCTTCTCGTCGGTCACACGCGACAGCTCGCGGGCGTGCGTCGGAGTGATATCACCCTTCTGCACTGCCTTCTGCACGGAGTCGGGCATTTTGAGCAGCGACAGCCGCTGGCTGACGTAGCCATCGGTCTTGCTGATGCGTTCGGCCAGCTCCTTGGCGGTGAACCCCATCTCACTGATGGCCTGACGAAAGGCTTCGGCCTCCTCCAACGCACTGAGGTCTTCGCGCTCGAAGTTCTCCACGAGCTTGGACACGAAGAGGTCCTTGCCGGACGACTTTGACGACAGCAGAACCACCGGAACGATGGTCCACTTCAGGCGCCGGCACGCTTCCAGCCGGCGCTGTCCGAATACGAGTTCATGGGTCTCGCCGTTCGGTCCCGTCTTGCCGTCGGTGTAAGCGAAAACACCCGGCGGCTGCTTCAGCCCTGCTCCCTTGATGCTGCCCACGAGCTTGTCCAGACTCTTGTCCCAACCTGGATGCCGAATGTTGGGTGGGACGTAAATCTTGGACACGGGAAGGGTGGGCTGGGTCATGGTCTCCTTCTTGTCGGTCATCATCTCCTCCTGTGGGATTGCCGATTTATCGTCGGCGTCGTTTCGTCCTTGCTGGACCAGAGGGGGTCATTGGTGGAAGCACCTCGGGTATCTTCTTCGCGTCGATGTGAAAGATCTCCAAGCGGTGTAGCGGCGTTCCGTTCAGAATGTCGCCGACCGCATGGAAAAACTCCCGACCGAAGACGTCCGAGCTCTTGCCGGAGTTGTGATAGGCCATGAAGAGGTTGGATATCCTCCGGCAACGTTCAGCTAAGCTGGCAAGCGTGTGCTTTGACTTTCCCCGCACCTGGTCCATGTCTGCCTCACTTCTGCTCGAAGGGTTCGCTACCGCACTTCGGGCAGAGCGAGACTTCGCCGTGCTTTTCGAGCGCGCTACCGCACTTCGGGCACGTGGCCGGTTTGCTCTCGGCCGCGGCTTTCTCTCCTGCTTCACTCGTCTCGTCGACGCCATACTTTTCCATGGGCTTCTCCTTGGTTTTCAGTTTCACGAGGATAGCCTTTCGGGCGTCTTTGCACAAGTTCGCCACGTCGGCGAGCTTCACCCGGATTCGGGTGTGGGCGATTTTGACGCCCTTTGCGGCATGGACCTCATCGGCCCGAATTTCGTCGATGAGGCCGTAGATCTTGTTCAGCGCTTCGATGCCCAACGAGGGCAACGTGTCCAGGTTTGGATTCATCTCAGGCTCCTCCTTTTCTGCACTCGTCGAAGTACCCACACCACTTTTTGCTGCACCACCACCCAGGCGACCCGGGCGGAAAGCTTCCCCGGGCAATGGATTCGGCAACGCGCTCAATCACGAACTGCGCCCAGCGCCAGTCGTGCGCCCCACGGGGTGCACTGATCATCTTGACTGCCGGCGTCTTCGTTTTCGTTAGGCAGTTGAAAGCGACCTGGGTGACCTTGGTGACGAGCGAGTAGATCGTCAGCTGCATGTCGTTCTGGGCGTCGTCGGCGGACTTGGCGCGAGAAACGACCTTGTGGTCTACGATGACCGGGCCAACCAACGTCGACTTCGGCGCATGGTCCTCGGCGAGCAGGTCGATGTAGCCCAGCATCGGAACGCGCATCTCGCCAATGGTCACCCAGAAGCGCCGCTCGATGAACGGTCCGATTGGGTCGACCACCGCTTTCAGAACCGGCAGATGGTCGCGCTGGTACAATGACAACAGTGCCCGGCCACGACTGAGCACTTGGTCTTCGTTTGCGTCATCTTCGTTCTCGGCGTTCCAGTCGATGTCGGAACGCACGTTCTTCCACGCATCGGCGTGTGCATCCAGCATCATGTCTAACGGAACGTTGTCCGTTTTGAGTGCCTCTCGGTGTCCGACTTCTAAGCCACGGTGAATGGCTTTGCCCTCGGCCATGGCGATCGAAGGCGGCATGATGATGCCCTTGACCACGCGAAATTCAAACTGCCTTGGACACTTCAGATACTGCGATATCTGGCTGGCGGAGAGGTAGCCCTTCGGGAGTTCCAGGGTGCACTCCTCGATGGAGGACTCCTCCAGCATCTTCTGATACTCCTTGTCGGCATCGGTGTTTTCGACGCCTTCAAGGAACACAACACGGTTCTCAGTCGTCGTCGCTGTCGGGTCGCTCACGGCTTTCTCCTCGCATGAGTTTTCGATGGATTGCTTTTCCGTCCTTTTCGTCCTTTGCCGCCCGCTCGAGTGCACGGATGGCGGTCATGTCCGTTCCTGGGGGAAACATCGTGGGGTCGAGCGGCATATCGCCCCCCTCTTCTTCCTGTGGAACGTTTGAGGTGTTGGACTTTTCGCTGTCGAACCGCTCCGTTGTCATTCCCCTTGACTCGAAAGGGGGCGAAGGAGCCACCTCCTTGGGCTCTGGCACCGCGTTCGGATCCGGCTCGGCCTTCACCGTAACCTTCAAGCTGGGCTTGTAGGCCCACTTGAACTTGGGCTTGGGCTTTTCGGCGTCGTCGAGCTCTTCGATAGTTCGGAAACCGCTCGCCGCCAGTTCCTCGAGGAGTTTCCGCTCGAGGTCCTCCTGGGTCCACTGAATCTCGATCTGCATGTCTCCTCCTTGGAAAGTTCATCGGCCCGCGGTCCGTCACCCTCTTCCCGAGAGTGCCAGATGACCTTGGCCTTCAATTGCGTGAGTCGGCGACAGGCCGTGACGTGCAATTTTCGGAGAGATTCTTCCCGGATACGATAGGCTCCGTTCAGCTGCCGAACGAGAAGTTGACTGTCGGTGAAAATGGTGACGGCCTCGACTACGACTTTGGTGGTTTCGAGCGCCCAGTTGCAAGCCGTCAACAGGGCCTGGTATTCCGCTGCGTTGTTGGTCCGAGCGGGCAAGTTCTCCGACAGCTCTTCGATAAGCTCGCCCGTGTGGGCGTTTCTGATTACGACGCCGGCGTGACACCGGCCAAACTGACAGGATCCATCAACTGTGATTTGGAGATTCATCTCTTTTTGGTCTTTCTGCCCGGAGAGTGTGTCTGGAGATAATTGAGCGCCCGTTGAAGTAAACGTGGATTTTCTTTTAGGTGTCCTAAAGCAGTGTTACAATTGATGCAAAGTAACCCGCGCACTGCCCCAGTTTTGTGGTCGTGATCTACACTCAATCGTCGACCGTTTTTGTTAGGTTCCCTGCAAATGGCACATACTCCTTGTTGGCGGCGGAGTAACGCAGCATATTGCTGCGCATCCATTCCATAAGTTCGTAGATGAGGCAGGTGCGCGTCTCTATAGGACTTGAGCCAACTCCGTACCGTCTCCTGATTGGCTTTTTGGTAAGTGGCGCTCCGGCGTTTGACTACGTCCCTATGAGACTTGTAGTAGGTGCGAGCACGAGCAGAGGCCTTTTTCTTATTAGCCAAGTAATACTCCTTATTTTTGGCATTGATTTCGTTTCGGTGTTGCTCATAGTAGAGGTGCTTCTGCTCTTTTAGTTTACTTGAGTGCTTCTTACGCCAAAGCCGCGCCCGCTCCTTGTACTTCAGGTAATACTGACGCGCTTTTTGTTTGATTTCCTCCCGATGGGCCACGCGCCGCACACGCGCTCTGCTGCGTATCTCATCCCGATGGCTTTCCCGGTATTTACGGCTTTCTCGGTATTTACGTTCCTTGTCGATGTCCCGATGCGCCAGATACCAAAGGTGCTTTCGTGCAGCGATTTCCTGTTTGCTTCTGACCATCCATGTCCCCTGTGTAAATGTACCTTCGGTCTCTTTTACCACCACTTGCACTATTATTTTATTCAGCTTAGAGCGGTTCAGGCTGAGTCACTATGCGCCGAATCTTGTCCTGGTAAACGCACCCAGATTTGAACGGTTGAATACCCTGAACAAAGCAATCTCTGTCTTTCTCCTGGCGGCAGAGCAAACAATCAATCCGATCAGTGAGTGTGTTGGCAACATCGATTTTCTGTTCCAGGGCTTTCACCAGAACTTGTCCGACGCTATTATCGCATACTAATCGATAAACGAATACTTTTTCGTCTTGTCCTATTCTGTAGTTGCGATCCCGAGACTGGAGATAAAAGTCCAAGCTGTAGGATAACCCGAAATAAATCATGTAACGCGCCGCAGTCAGCGTCAGCGCCACGCCAGTTGCAATCTGCCCCAAGTAGACCCGAATGTCCGGATTGGTGTTGAAGCGAGTGGCAATATCCTGCGCCTGGGAGCTGTTTGAGCCATCAACCCGAACAAAGGGAGTATTACGAGCCTCAAGCAACTCTTGCACCATATCAAGCTCGGCCTTGAAGTAACCCCAGATAATGACCTTGTTCTTAGGCTCAGCCAAAATCTCATCCAGCAGTTCTGCAAGAGCATCCAGCTTCGGGTTTTCTTTTAGCCTGGTCACGGCCTGCGCCGGGGGCGTTGTGACTTTCATGCACCGCTTGGTGTAGGGACGAATCTTTTCCTCGACGCAGCTGTGCACGTACATGCACCCGTCGCAGATCTCGGGCAGCGGCTCGATGAACATTCCGCTCAGGACCTGCAAGAGCTTCTGCAGGACAGCCGCAGCGTGCGGCGCTTCGTAGAGTTTGCCCGCTTCTAAGCTGGCGCAGGCTTCGATGACCAGCTGATTGTACAAGTCGCGTTGCGTGCCAACGACTTGGAATGGATAATCAATGATGGTCCGTTCGGGCAGTTCCAGGCACTCTTCCTTGGTCTTCCGAATGCAGGTGCGCTGGACTTTGTCGTTCAGATGATCCAAGTTTTTGTAGCCTGTCGTTATCTTTTTGTTATATTTGGATTGGACAGTGTAGAGACATCTGAACACCCAAAAGCTCTTCGCCGGAATATATGGCGCCAAGAAGTGCAGCTGCCCGTACAGGTGAAGCGGATTACCCAGCGATGGCGTCCCGCTCATGATGATTCGCCGAGCTGCTCGGCTGGCCAGATAGCACGCAGCCTTGGTCCGCTCGCTGCTCTTCTCCCGCAAGTTGTGGCTCTCGTCTGCGATGATGGTGGTGTAGGGGAACGCCTTGATGATATCTTCAGCGTAGCGCTTGGCCGTATCGTAGCCCACGATGACCACGTCGTAGTCACCGGCTTCGTCGATTTTAGCCTTCTTCTTGGCTTTCCCCGTGCCCACAAGCGGCAGGACTTTGAGCTCTCCTGGTCCAGCATGGATTCCAATTTCGCGTAGCCACATCTTGATACCCACAACGGGAGTAAGGATGAGCGTCTTCTCCCGCTCGTGGCGTATCAGGTCTACGGCGATTTTCGTTTTTCCAAGTCCCATGTCATACAGGATGCCGCAGCGCAGGTTCCGAAGCGCATACTTCAGCGCCTCGACCTGATGCTCATAGGGCTTGGTCACGAATTCGAACCCCTCCCGAAGCGGAAAGGGGTAGGGTTTCTGCTTCATCTCTTCGGTGATCCGTTCGCATTCGGCGATGTGCGCCAAGGCTTCGGGGCTGAACTGCAGGCTGCTCCCGAAGACGATTTTCAGGTCCCGAACGACGTTTGCCGTGTAGGGGTAGAACGCCGGGAAGAGCCAGAGGCTCCGTTCCTCCATGAACGTTGCCCCAAAGACGCGTTTGACGTCCTGGTGCGGAAGCCCAGGTGGGGCTACAAAAACAGGTGTTCCGTGCAGCCTGGTGAAGCCGCACTGCACTATTTGCTCGGTCATGGTCAACCTCCATTTACGGCGTAAACGTCATTCAGCGCAAGTTATTTCTTGCACTCAGCGACGGAGAATACTATTATTTTCGAAAGCGTAGCGAGGAGCGTCTATGTCCCAATTCCCCGATGATTCCTTTGATCTGATTGGGCGAAGCATCCAGCACCCCAACCCGCTCTTCGACTTCCTGACGACTTTTGCGCCCAGGAAGCTGAAGACGCTCTTTCAGTACTGCGAATACCTCTACTACAATTGCCCGCAGATATTCGCAGCGCTGAACAAGTTCGCGGTTTACCCGGTCACAGACCTCAAGCTCGAAACGGACAACCCGACGCTGCGTGTAAAGTACAAGCGTCTGCTGGAAGACACCCTGCACCTAAAGAACATCCTCATCAAGACCAGCATCGACCGCTACGTGTACGGCAATTCCTTCATCTCCATCTACTTTCCGTTCCGGCGCTTCCTGACTTGTCCGAAGTGCGGTGAGAGCCACAACATCAAGTTCCTCGACTACAAATTCCGCGCCAACCACAAGCGGGCCGAATTCAAGTTCCACTGCGGCCAGTGCAACAAGAGCGTCGTCGCGCTCGTGGAAGATAAAAAGATCAAGATGCCCGCTGGCATCAACATCATTCGGTGGGACCCCAAGCACATCGAGATTGAGCACAACCAGCTCACTAACGAGAGCGTGTACTACCACTCGGTTCTTCCGGAGATTCAGGATCGGATCCGCAAGGGCGACAGGCACATCCTGAACACCACCCCACTGTCGTTCATCTACACCGTCGCCCAGAAGAAGCTCTTCAAATTCCTTCCAGGGCACCTGTACCACATGAAGGCCGACGCACCGGCCGGCATAGACCCGCGCTGGGGTCTGCCGCCCATCACGGCGACCATCAAGCAGTTCTACTACGTCGCGGTTCTTCGCAAGGCGAACGAGGCAATCGCCCTGGAGCACACCATCCCCTTCCGCGTGTTGCACCCCGAGATGCCTACCGCTTCGTCGGACCCGACCATCACGATTTCCATCGCAAACTGGATCGCTGAAACCAAGATGAACCTCAAGGCGTGGCGCAAAGACCCGCTGCACCTGATGTTCAGCCCGATTCCCGTGGGCGTCACTCAGATCGGTGGCCAGGGCCGAGCGCTTATGGTCACCGGCGAGATCACCGAGGCCGAGAACAACATCATCGCCTCGCTAGGCATCCCTCGCGAGTTCATCTACGGTGGCCTGTCGGCAACTGGTGGTGGCGTAACCCTGCGCATGCTCGAAAACCAGCTCCTGAACGACACCACGCATCTCATCGACGAAGCACAGTGGATTTCTGACCAGTGTGGGAAGTTCATGGGATGGTCGTCTATCAATCTGGACCTGGAACCCTTCAAGCTGGTCGACGACGTGCAGCAGAAGATGATGCTGCTCCAGGCCAACCAGGTGGCCGGCGGCACTCTCTTCTCCAACACATCGTTGGCTAGCATGTTCGGTCGTGACCTCAAGCAGGAGCGAGACCAGCGTATGCAAGAACAGATCGATGAGCAGGGCTTCCAAACCGAGCTGCAGAGAAAGCTACAAGAAGGGCAGCAGAACCTTGCCGATCAGGCGCGCAGCGCCACGGCGGCCGGACAACCTCAGCAGTACGACCAGCAACAGGTCATGGGGCAAGCCAGCCAGATTGCCCAGCAGCTTCTGTCAATGGACCCCGGAAGTAAGCGCAGCCAGCTACACGAACTGCAGATGGAAGACGCAGTCATGTACGCCTGCGTTGTCCAGGCGCTTGAGCAGATACAGACCAGCCAAGAGGCCCAGGCCAAGGCTATGGCGATGCAGCAGGGTGGTGCACCTGCGCCGGGCGGCAACGGTGGCGGTGGCGCCCCGAGAGGAATGTAATGCCCGACGAAAAGAACTACGCCGAAGACTTCGCCAATGCCATCCAAGGGCAGAAGCCCACGGCGCGGCGAGGACTGCCGCCACTTCATCCGCGCGAGGGTGACCGCTGGGTCAACCTGGCGAGCGAAAGCAAAAGTGTCGGACCAGAAGATACCGAGCCCGACAGCCCAAATCTGCTGGAACTGCCCAAAAACAAGAGGATGGTCGTGCGGTATCGGCAATTCAGCCTGACCGACCCGACTCAGGTCGCCGAACTCGAAGAAATCATGAACAACTGCGTTTCCAAACGCGGTTGGATTCTGGCTCGCGAAGAATGGGACATCGACGCAAAGGGCAACAAGGTCGTTACCCTCAAATACATGGAAGTCCTCGACTTGGGAAAAAAGAAAGAAGAAGCCGGCGCAGGGTCACCCCCCACGCCGGCTTCTCCCTAGCCGTCAACCATCTTCGTCTTCTTCAGCTTCTCCGTCGTCGTCCTCTTCCAGCTCTGGATCGTGTTCTTCCTCGTCGTCGTCAACGACGGGGTCAAACTTGGTGATCCAGGTCATTTCGAAGCCCCCTTCTCCTTCTTGGGGGTGAGAAGCGTAGACACTTGCGCTTTCTCGGCTGCGAAGCGATAGTCGAGCTCCTGCTGCTGCGCTTGGAGCTCCTTCACTTCGACAACCAGAGCCTCGAGCTTGCGCTGCGCCGCCCCTATCTGGGACTTCAAGCGGAGTTGCTCGCGCTCCAAATTCGTAACGACCTGGTGGCTGTCGGGGTTGACAACCCACACGACCTCCTGCCCCCGCCGGTCGCGCGTGCGCACGCGCAACTGGAATCCTGTGGCGTCAAAGTCCAGCAGGACCCCCCCGTGCCAGGGCATCTTTTCGACCTTGCCCTTCACCCAACGGGGCTTGTTCCGGAAGAAGACCTTGAAGTCCTGGTGAAGCGCCGCGCACTCCGTACGCCGCTGCTCCGCCCACGCCATCAGGTCTGCCCTTCGAGCTGCCTGTTCATCGGTCAGCGCGGCACCCTTTGGGTCTGCCAGCAGGATCGATACACGATCCTGTGCGTCCCGCCGCCTGAGCTCATCGAAAGGCTGCTCGAAGGGACGTACAGCGAAGACGGCCTCCAACAACGTATCGGCTACCTGCTCCAAGTTTTCCATCTCGCCTCCTTTGTTTGGGGTAAAAAACTAAAAAGAAATTGATAAACGGCTTCCTAGTTCTTATACCAGATTTGTCCTATACTTTCGGGCATGGCGACCACGAAGGCAGAGCTCCCCCAAAACATCTTTTCAAGCGCTTCTCCTTGGCGGGAAAACATCCGGGACAAGGCCGTGGAGAGCATCAAAACGGCCTTTCCGTTCACCGGAAAGAAGTACACCGTCCAGGTTGAAAACGTCCGGGTGAAGCCCGCCGAGTACGGTCCCACTGATTTCAAGAAAGCGATGATGACGGCCAGGACGCTTTCGGAACCCATCAAGGGAACGTTGGTCCTGAAGGACGCCGGGGGAAAGACTCTGCAGAAGGTCCCCGACTTCACCCTGGCTCAGCTACCCTACTATACACCGCATCACACGTTCCTCATCGAGGGCACGCCGCATGCGGTGAACAGCCAGCTTCGAATGAAGCCGGGCGTCTATACCCGCAAGAAGCGCAACGAGGAACTCGAGGCCCAGTTCAATACCATCGGGAACCCTTTCCGGATGACGATGGACCCGGAGAGCGGGCACTTTCACGTGGAGTATCAAACCTCGCGGATTCCGCTGTACCCCATCCTGAACAAGCTTGGGGTCTCCGACAAGGAGATCTCCGCGCACTGGAATCCACAACTGGTCGAGGCGAATCGTAACAAGTTTTCGAAAATAGACCAGCACTTCGACAAGCTGTATTCGAAAATCGTCCGCCCCAGCGAGGAGTCGACCGACAAGGTCGAAGCCGTGAATAAGGCTTTCGCGCGCACACAGCTAGATCCGGATGTTACAAAAGAACTCCTGGGCAAGTCGTTTACGCACGTGACGCCGGGTGCGTTGCTCGCGGCTTCGCAGAAGCTCCTGCGCGCCTACAACGACAAGCAAGACTTCGATGAGCGGGACAACCTGGCCTACAAGCGCATCATGGGGGTCGACGACTTCATCGCCGAGCGCATCAAGCTCGACGCCCGCGACCTGAAGCGCAAGGTCATGCTGAAGCTGGACTACGGCCAACCCGACCTGGAGAAGGCTATTCCAACTTCGCCGTTTACCCGTGGCATCCGGAAGTTCCTGTCGACGTCGGCGCTGTCGGGGAGTCCGACCCAGATCAATCCGTTGGAGCTGATGGACGCTGCGACCAAGGTCACCTCGATGGGCGAAGGCGGAATATCGAGCGACCGTGCCGTCCCGACTGAAGCCCGCCACCTGCACGGCTCGCACCTGGGTGTCTTGGATCCCGTCCGAACCCCTGAGTCCTACCGCGCTGGCATCGAGCTGCGCACGGCGCTGTTCACCTCGCGAGACAAGCAGGGCAACATCTTCACGGCCCTGACCGACCGCGCCGGGAAGACCCGCTACGTCCCCGTGAGCGAAGCTTCCAAAAAAGCCATCGCCTTCCCTGGTCAGGACATGCACGGGCGCATCAAGGTCGACGTCCTGCAGGCCGGCAAGCTGCGCTCGATTCCAGCGTCGCAGGTCGACTACATGGTGCCGAACGTCCATGGCATGTATACCGTCTCAACCAACCTGATTCCATTCCTGAACAGCATCGACGGAAACCGAGCCGAGATGGGTTCGAAGATGGTAACGCAGGCGTTGCCCCTCAAGGACCCGGAGCCGCCGTTGGTTC
>Ga0315284_10004287_pt1 | contig 20279 bp, 16 predicted proteins | sample YL17G09_16_MG_FD_203696 | JGI IMG/M metagenome (GOLD analysis project Ga0315284, IMG submission 203696) | Sediment microbial communities from Yellowstone Lake, YNP, Wyoming, USA - YL17G09_16 | ecosystem: Environmental > Aquatic > Freshwater > Lake > Sediment | place: USA: Wyoming | collected...
TTTGTGACGGAGTCGCCGACAACCTCTTGTCGTAACGATTCAAATATTGTTCTTTTACTTTTTTAGCAAGAACTTCGTCAACACGAGTTTCTAAAGCAGCAAGTTGTAAAGCAGACATCGGTTCGCCCAAAAACGCATCAGAAGCAGAACGAATATCATCTACAACAGCCTTAACAATTCTTACTGTAGTTAAACGCCGATAATCAGATTCGGCACGAGCAGCAGTAGGAGCATCAGAAATAACATAACCCTTTGGTTTGCTATGGAACGTAACATATTTAGCTCCAGCAAGAATATCTAACTTACTAATAGAAATCCTAAATGGTAAACGAATACCATCTATTAATTTATTAGCAGGAGAACTATTGGCCGGTAATTTAGAATAGAAACCACCATAAGTAGCCGCGCCAGTAGAAACATAAGCAGAAGTCCTGGACGAATTAGAAAGAGTAGGATAAGCAGCTACTACACTTATGTATTGACCGATATCAACTAAAGCATCATTATCATCAGTTAATTGAGTACCATCAACAAAACCATCATCAGTACCAATAAAACCACCACCAAATAAACCGTCGGTATTATTTACTGTAAAAGCCGGTAAACCACCTCTTCCAGCAGTACCTAGACGACCCATCATGAACTTATTACCAAGTAATCCACTACCATTAGTAGAAATAACAGTATTACCAGTAGTTTCATTTAAAGCAGCAACTGGGATTTTACCAATCCAATTAGATACATCTTTTGGTCCATAAGAAGCTGGGGGTAATACACCAATAACGCCCGTAACATCAATAACATTAGACGATTGGGTATAGCAGAAATCAGCTAGTTGATGGGCAAAATTAACTTCGTGGAAAGAACTACCAGTTAAAGGAGTCCCAGACGGACTAACAGTTGCAGTACCACTACCGGCGGTAGAAAATATCTGAGCGCCACCATCGGCAGTAAACGTAGCATCTACATCAGCTTTAGGATCACTCGGAATCCACCAATGAAAACAAAATTCACCTTCGTACTCTTCGACATATACTTTCCCTAAAATATCTCCAGTAGTACCAAGAGTAGGATAAGCATTAGAAAGTGGTTGAGCAGCTTCAGAATCTGCAGCTATCATGTCCATACAGTTAGCGTCATCTAAAAATACATTCATAGGAATTACTACATCAAAAGCTTGATCTTCAAGTAGCTTATAAGCCTTATACAAAGCCTCATAGGTTTCCATCCGAGATAAAGTAAGACCATCAGTACCTGCGGTATATTCCGCTCCAGTATCTCCCCCCTGACCATCAGCAGCAGCTAAAGTAATTGGAGTAGGGAGAGTACCAATGTCTGTCCATGTCCCAGTACCAGCTTTTGCTCCAGTAACTTGTACTTCTCCAAGATCCACAGCAGATAATGGATAAGATGGACTATTATCATAAACTAACGTATCGTCCGAAACACGCCATACCCGTAAACGACCAGTTGAATGTTCCCAAAATAACGTATAATCAGTACCAGTACTATCATCTCCCGCTATAGTTTCAATAAGAATACCACCACCGACATCATCTAACTTAGCAGCAGTAGCTCCTATACGAAATAAACGAAGATTTGTGGCTCCGCCACCATTGGCTTCGTACATACCACGAATTAAAGTACCGGAAGTTCCAAAAGTTTTTTTGGCTTCACTTAATCGCCGAACAGGATAAAATGTTTCGGATACACCTTGGCCCGCAGTACCAATTACTAGTACTTTTGGATCATTAGAAGTCTCACTAATAACAAGATTCTGATCCAAACGACTTTCAAAGGTTGCAGGTAAATTATTATAAGCCATAGGCTATCCTCCTTAAATTAACACATTTTAACATTTAATTGTACTATCAATTCTTCTAAAGTCTTAACACTAACCTTTGTTAATTCTTCAGTCCTTACAAAAAAATTGACTACCTTTCCATAAATTTTATTATTATTATTTTCTATCTTTATATCTCTATCTCTACCAAAAAACATAAAACGAGTTACTCCTTGCATTCCTAACCACCAGTCATACTGACCAAGAATACTTTCTAACCACACAGCTCTTGATTCAGCCTGCCATGACGATTTAGCACAACAAATAAACTGTATTATATTGTCATACCAGTAACCTAGAATAACTCTTTTATAACCGGGATTTTCTTCGTCGTCTTCTTCTGAACGATAAGTCGGGCGCAGATTTTTGACCTTTCCTTCAAAAGGAGCACCTTGAGAAAAAGCCCCAGGTTCCCTTCTAGCAATACGAAAAACTATTTCTTCAACTTCTTGTAGCATATCTGGAAAATCACTAGTAAATTTAACTCTTTTATTAGTAGTAATTTTTTCATTATTTTGAATTGTATCAATAAGTTGCTTAACTAAATCTGGAATTTCAAGAATAGATTTAGCGGCATATGGAGTTCTAGAAAGTTTACCATTATCTTTTGCTTGAGCAATTAAGTTTTGATATTGCTGAAGAGCCGCATTTGAAACAGATTGTTCTTTAGTTACAGTAATAAACGGTCTTTCTACTTGTAACTCTTCAGGATATTTTGCAAATTCATAACTCATTTATAAACCTATATTTAATGGCAAAGTTTTATCTTCATAACCAATTGCTTGCCAATACTCTAATCTTCCGTTATCCAATCTATAATCATATAAATAACCAAGTCTATATATAAACCTACGACGCAATGGAATAGACGGAGTTCCATTTTTGCCTAACTCTAATTCTATCAGTAGATCATCCTTTGTTAAATTATTGCTATAATCTAAATAAAATAGCCGCAAAGGAACATTTAGTTTTCCCGGTAAAACTAACTTATCAGCTAATGCCTGAGTAGTATCAGACCCTGGTTCCCACCTATAAAACCAAACATAATCTTCGTCCCAAATATAACCAACTCCATGACAATACGGACAAAATCCATCTTTATCAGGAGAGTTCCAAGCAGAACTTGTACAAGCACATTTAATAGGAATACTATTAGAATCACGTCTTAAAACACGAATGAGACCTTTTTGTTTTTTAGATATCTCAGAAAATGTACCATTAAAAGTATTAAGTAATTCGTCTCTCATACTTATTTCAGTACGACCAGAATTATATAAGGTCTGTTGAACAGAAGAATTATTATAAAAACGTCCCATTTATTACCAGCCCCGTCCCCACCTACTTGAACTGAAATCATTTCTCCATCTACGAGAGTCTGGAGTATTATTCTTTTCATTTGCGGCTGGGATGCGGCGGCTAATATTTCCGGTAGCAGTAGTTCTCCATAATCTTCCAATTTGTGGTCTATCGGGATCTAGTTCTCCCTTAACTACCATAGCAGGGGGTCTTGTGGCGAAACCACCAGTTCTTAACTGAGCTTCCCATTTACCCAAACAAGCCGCAATACGATCTAATAAATCATTAAGAGCATTAAGATTATAGCTAACAGAAAAATCACCTAGACTTTTCTGACCGACTAAATTACCAGCCTTTGCATTAGATGCTAATATAGCAGCTGCTTTGCAAGTAGTCCATTCCCTGCGAGCGTGTATAAAGAAATTATTATTCATATTTCCCGCAAAAGATAAAATACCTGCCTCTAAACTAGCTTCTAAAATAGCTCTATAAATTACTGAATCTGATATGTTTGGAAATGCCCCGCCAGCCTCTAAAACTACTTTATCTGAACTTGTATAACAGGGGGTTATTTCTGTTAAAAAAGAAAACTCATAGCCATTTTCTAAAGAAGCGCCATCTGTAGCTAATATCCCAGAAGATAATGTAATAGTAACTTCGTTATTATAGTGTAATTGTCCTAAACTTAACGAACTTAATGAACCAGCATCAACAACATCAAAACTAAAAAGACCAGATAATAATTGACCATTTAATGTAGCATACCATAAATCACTCCAAGTTCCCTTAGTAGCATCAGAAGCTATATCATAATTATAATAGTAAATTCCACCAGCCCAATTAGTAGCACTTCCTGAAGTAATGGCATTATCTAAATCAGTCGTTTCTACAGAAGGTTCAAATATATAAACAGTTACTCCACTAGCTTGAATGGGGATAGTTTGATCGTCATATATCTGGGCACGTAGAGATATCGTTTGACCCAATCCTTGAGATCTATTAATCCCCATTAAAATCTCCTTTATAAAGTATCTGTTTTATATTTTGCGTCAGTTCCAAAACCAAAGGCAACATTGCCACCCGAAAAATTCCAAGTAACAGTTCTATAGTCTCCCGAATCTGCTGAATAGCTATCAAAGTCACCACTTAATATAACACTAGCGATAGTTCTTGAATTTGTTCCATCGATATTTAACAAGGTGCGTTTCATCTTTTTTAAAGCACCAGTAATTCCCCAAGCATTATCGTGTAAAGTCGTAGACATATTCCTTTTCATTACACTTAAAAATTCAATTCCGAATTCATCTACTCCTATTACTGTGCCAGCCGCATTTAAATAAGTTCTAGTAGCTGTACCATTCCCAATAGGTTGAGGAAGATAATTACTTTCTGTTACATATATGCTCATTTAAGGCCTCCATATAGATTTGATTATTACACACATACCTACTTTAAAGGTAACACGGAAAAGAAGTTTTACAAGTTTTAAATTATTACAATTTTATTAAACAGTTATGCAAAACTGAATGCGGAATAATTCGGCGGGAGAAATAGAAATACTTTCTAATTCCGAGGGTTTAAGTAACTCGAACTCAACCTCTACCTCTTGAACAAAAAGTTTACTTAATTCATTATAATAAGCTTCAATATTTTCTGGAGAAACTTCTAACATATCACTCTTATCTTCTTTTGCTTTTCCAAATCGACGTATTAAATTATTCCTAACCTTTTCAAAATCATTAAATGGAGAGGCTATAACATTTAAAATTCTAAGAATCTTAAACGAAGTTACAAAAGGAAGTTCTTTATTCGAAATCTTCTTAAGCACTTCAACCGACTCGTAAATTTGTTTTAGATTTAATTTCATTATTTCTCCTATATTTGTATAGTTAATGTTTGACCACTAACAGTTAAAAGTTTTGATAATTCACCATTTCTGTTTCCAGCTACCTGAGTATCCGCGAGAGGATGATCTGTCAAAGAGGTTACAGTCACCGTAACATTATCGTCTGTTACAGTAGACGCATCAAGAACTTTACTAAAATTAACTGTAATTAGGTTTAAATCTCTATTTACTTGCACATCTTCATCTGAAGGATCTGTAGTTAAAACTGTAATGGGAGTAATTGAAGAGGCTCCTAATTGATTTAAAGAAGACAATACAGATGTGGATGTAGTTGAAGACAAAGCCTGAATCGAACCACTCCCTGTATCAAATTCAAAATATATTTGGCCAGAATATAAAGTGGGTACACTAAGCGAAGCAGAATATGCGTCATCTATATTAAAAGTTCCACCTAAAAATTTTGCATATACATTATCGGTGAGCAGAATCTCTTCACGCCTGGACGATTGGAATGGGCCGTGAAGATTAAAAACATCCCCATCTACCCACCATATAAATTCAGCAACTCCACCAACACCAGATGTGGTTATTCGCATATTTATATTTTCAGCGCCACCAGTCCAACTTCCCGTAAATTCAAATTCTCCATTCCCGACATTACCAGCATCAGCAGTAGTATCTCCGACAGATAAACTATATGCCTGATATAAATTAGCAGCATAATTTGTAGATGCTTTTAATGGGGTATCGGGCTGAAATAACATGCTCGTCTTATTAGCTGATTGAGTAAAAGTAAAATCTCCTGGGACTATGCCCTTCATTCCAGCGGAGGTTAAAAAATCATAAGACTGTCCTAATTCAACCGCCTCAATCGGAGAAGGGATGCTGGCAGAAGAATTGGGGCCAATTACCACATCTGTATCTGGACCCTCAAGAAAAAAAGCATGCTCAACTGATTCTTCGTCCATCAATCTATCGAAATTAATAGTAATAGGACTTAATAGAGGAACTCCCTGCTGTTCATTAGCCGGACTGTAATTTTCAATAATATCTATTAAAGCGCCCAAAATATTCTCCCTTATAAATAATTAATGTTTATAATAATTTTTCCCAAAGATTTTTCTTTTAAACCAATATTTTAGATTACTAATAAAGGCCAATTTTTTACGACGTTTTACAAAATCATAAATTTTATCTGGATCTATTACCCCGATGACAATTTTTTCTACATCAACTACCTCTTTTTCATCATTATAGGTAACTTCAAGATAATACGCTTCAATAACTCCTCTATCAGGATATAATTCATTTTTTATTTCTTTTAATAAATTGTCTTTATAAGATGTTTTATAACACCCATTCTTTCTAATATAATCATCTGCCTCAAGCTCAAGCTCTGAATCAGATTCAGATTTTAATAAAGTTTCTGCACAAAATTCATCATAATAAACAATACAAATATTACTTTTTTTCTTCATTTTATAAATCCTCAATATTTTCTGTGATAGTAAGTTCAATCTCTTCAGCTTCATCTTCCGAAATATCTCCTACAAGTTCTTCACCAACCCTATATTTTTTAGGCATTTGAAAATCAGTTTCTTGTTTTACTGCTTCTTGAACTTGATCTTCAAATTCCCTTTTAGCTTCAATAATTTTATTTAATATACTTTTTCGTTTTTTACCTCGTTTTTCAGAAGCATATAAGAAATCTAATTCAGTAAGATTAGTAATTAATTTTAAATCTTTATATATAGAAAAGAGTTTTTGACCTAATAGTGTCACTAACTCTTTTTGTCTTTCGTTTGTAATTTTATCTGCCGGTTTTTTAACTAGAAGAATAGGTGCTGCAGGAACTACTACAGGAGTAGTATCATGTCTAACTAATCCATTAGCAACACTATCTCTGACAATTGGTACATTAATAGGAGATATCGGAATGTCACTTTCAACCTGTTTAGTCATAATGGCATATCTTAATGCTCTTAAATCTTCGTCGCTCAAAGTTTCTAAATCGACAAGTACTGGACCTGGGGCTTCATTAGTTAAATAAATCTTAGCCTTGGGTAAAAAGAACATACAAAATTTACTATTAGCATCTACAAGTTTAATATTTGCGTTTGTTGCCATTTATTTCTCCTATTAAAGAAAGAAAAACCCAGGGGTCTCTCGACCCCTGGGCTTATACTAGCACAATCTTATTGGCTAAGCAATATTAAAGTACAGTAGAGTTACGACTAATAGTTCCTAGAGTAGAACCCGATACATCAATATTGGCTTGAGGAGGTAGAACAATTTCATTGGGTACAATATGAGCATTCTTAATAACACCAATTTGTTGTTTCTCATGAAGAAGCATAATACCATAACGTTCTTTAATCTTTATTTTACGAATGTCGTTAGCTGGATTAGTGAATTCTTCAACGCTTACATCTTCGCCTACCACTAAAGCACCAAGTTCACGAGCATCAAAAATATAGATGTCAGTCAATTGGCGTCGGGGATCATACCATACAAAGGGCGATACCACGATACGGAACGGGAAGCCTAAATAGCTAGGTAGAACTGGAGCCGAATTCATCTGGGGATTATACCCGCCTACGCCAGTAGCAGAAGTTGTGCCTTCTGCCATAATGTTTTGGCCCGCGCCACCCTGCATACCACCTTGTAAAGCATTAGCCCAAACTTGTTGATTTACATTACCAGTCCAGTTGGCGAAGAAAGTCCCGCCACCGGCCTCAAGAGCAAAAGTCCTCAATACTGGATCTTTTACCCAGGTAATCCAGGTTAAAGGATGTACTAGAATAGTATTCGGCATGAAACCTTGAAGCATAATGTGACCAATACAATCAAAAATGTCGTCCATAGTTACCGAACCATTACCAGCACCTTGAAGATTACGACCAGTACATACACCCTTCTGAGAAGTAGCAGGATTAACGTTATCGAATATTTTACAACCAGAAGCAATGTAATTAAAAATCTTCTCTTCTTTATGACGAGCAAGAGCGCGACCGGCCTGTTGTAACATCCAGCCAATCAAATCAAATTGACTATTCATTACCATTTCTTCAGTAATTTTTACTGCAAGACCTGATTTCTGAACATGAGTATGGGTCACGATTGCCCCACCGCGTTGAGGAGAAGTCTCAGGATATTCGCCACCTTCTGGAATATCTTGCGCGACTAAAGCCCCAGTAGCCGGATAGGTAATAATCTGACCGTTTTGATAATTTACACGCCGTAATAATGAAGTACCAACTAACAACGGTTCCATAGCTTCACGAACGATTTCAGTAATCACTTTCGGGAAAAACTGGGGAGCAGTAGTAGTCGCAAGGGCGTCTCTTAGAGAAATTTGGTTTTCACGAGCTACCAATTTCCCGCCGCTAAACAGTTGTTTATAATCTTGTATATTTAATTCAGCAGTCATTGTATTTTCCTCCTTATCGACTTATCAAATTAATTTTGACTATTTTGTTAGCGCCGCCAGCATAATGAATCTTATCACTCACTCCACCAGTAGCTGAACCAGGCATTTGATCCATTTGACCAGTATAACCAGGCAATGAACCAGTAGCCGAAGTACTAATTGAACTATAAGCTGTTTTTACTTTATCTAAAGCGCTCTTCGGATAAGTTTGAACTTCTAAAATCTGACCGCAAATCTTATCAAAGAAATCGCTAGTAGCGCCGCTCAAAGTAGTTGCGCTGTCGCTCGGAGGAGCGGCCACGATATAATTTGAATAAGTATCAAATTTTACAAAATCGCCAGGTTGGAAATTGCCATACGCACAAGCAAATTTAGAAATTGAACTTACGGTTCCTACATAATAGTAATAATCAACATCAATCGTAGTAGGTTGAGCAGCAGCATAAACAGTTACTACACCAGTAGTAAGATCAATGTGCCAATCACCCGATACTTTAACGTCAGCAGCAGCATCTTTTTCAACTAAGAATAATGTAGCCGCAGAACCACCACTAAAAGTAATGGGAGTGCGAACAGTATTTTTAGCAACTGGTTTATAAGTTACAGCAGTCCCGGTAGAAATATTACTAGTCGGAGAACTAAAAGTCATCCGCTCAGTAGACACTACGCCAGTAGGAACTAACGGTAATTCTAAACAATAGTCACAATTTACTGATACCTTACCTTGCCTCTGGTAATTGGTTTTACGAAGACCAAGAGGATTAAAACCATCATCATAAGCAGAACCGTCACCGGCCCATTGAAGAATGGCATAAGGAGCAATACCGATAAATTGAGAAACATGTAGAGCTGTAGCAGAACGACCCATATAAGTAGTTACGCCAGAAACTGCTACGGTCTTAGTAGCGGTTAAAGCTACGCCAGTAGTCACATCAATAACGCCATTATCAACATCAGTCTGACTATAAACGATAGAGTGAGCCGGAAGTGCCCAGCCAGCAGGAACTAGATTGCCATCGTTATCTAACGACACGCCTTTACCAGGCATAATCACAATCCAATCTTCCATATACTTGTCATAAAACTCTAACGGTAAATAGGGAGCAACCTTAAATGCACCAGGACGATCCCCTTCTGAACTTTCCACCACGGGAATTACATTCCCTAGATGATCCCACGCTTTGTAATCTCCGGTCATCTGACCATAAGAATTAAAACTCATTTCACTTCCTCCTTGAATTATCTACATTCAGTTTTTAATTTTATCAAATCTTCTACATCAACACCATATTCATGCATAAAACTATTTCTATATTTCTTTTTCTTCTCTGCGCCCATTAAACTTGATTTCATGTAACCTACCATTATCTCAGTCATTGCTTCATCAGTTAAATCTTTAATTTTAGCAATTTTTTTATCCATTTCCTTCTCATCAACAACTTCAGTAGCAACGTTTTGGACTGGCAAAGAAATAGGATTTGGAATCTGCGCCAAATCTGGTTGCCTTACCATTCCATCATTAAGTTTCTCAGATATCTGCTTAATGTCAATTTTAGTATTTAATTTAACTATTTCTGCATCTAAAATTTCAATCTTACTATCCTTTAAATCAGCACAATCTTCTACTTTTTTAGAATCAATAGAACGAAGTAATTTCAAATAATCCATTTTGTTATTTCGAATAACCATTTGATCTGCAACATTTTTTTCTTGAATCAAAGAAACTTCACCCTGAATTAAATCATATTTAGCCTTAAGAACTTCATACTCGTCACGTAATGTACCAAGTTGAGTTTCAAGACAAGTTACTTCTTCAGTTAATGCTTTATTGTCAAGAACTACTGGATTAGAATTTTTAAGTTCCTCTACGGTCAATAGGTGATTTAGGATCTGAACTAACTTGTCGTTCTCTAGTTTCTGATCGTTAATGAAGTCTTTTACATCAAAAGTTTTAACTTCTTCTGTTTTAACTACATCAATAGTTTCTTGGTTGCATTCACAATCTTTTGTTTTGGTCGCACCTGGGCACCCGAGAGCTTTGCCCTTGCGTTCTATACAAGTCATAATCGAGCTCTTGTCTCCTTCACCTTTATAACGACCAATTAGTTTCTTGGCGGCACTGTAGTGAGAACAATCTGGAACAGGGAAAGATCGACCTGGGCCACAAAATGAACTTGAGGGCAAACTTTTACGTTTTTCCGTAGACAACTTAGCGTCTTTAATTTCTTCGTCTAACATCATTGTCTCATAAAGAAGATCGCTTTCTTCGTCAGTTAAACTCTCTTTAGTTCCAAAAATTTTATTTAAAATCTTCTCAACCTTATCTTCTTCGGGTTCAACTGACGGAACAACTTCCGTAGCTGGAGCTTCTACAGCATCTACTACCGCTACAGGATTTTCTACAGGAAGAACTACTTGGGCTTCTGTTACTACCGCCTCGGTCTTAACCTCTTCGTCCTTAACTTCGGCAACTACTTCTTTAGGTGCCTCAACTACTGGTTCAGTTACTACTGGCCCAATAGTTTCAATTTTTACATCTTTAATCTCAGTTGGTTCCATCCTTTTAATCTCCTTTTGGACATATTGAAGAGGAACCTGATGAATAGTCCCACCTTCTACTGAATTTCTAAATTCTTTTTGAACCACAACACCATTTGTTGATAGTTCTAATACTTGAGAAAACTGATCTGCGGGTTGATTAACAATTGAATATTCATGATATTCGAGATTGCCCGTTTTAATAAAACATGTTTCACCATCATAAATTTTACCAGGCTCATGATCGCAGAATCCGTCAACTAACCAATCCTGTTGACACACAGAACAAACCGCTTCATCCGTACTTGCTCCAACTGAACCTGTTAAATAAATACCGTTTAAGAAATTTTTTATCACTTCTTCTTTATCTTTTGGTACTTTAAAAGTGATATCTACATAACCAAGACCAGCATAATTATTTGCTTGATTACTTTGAATCTTATATAAATCATTAGCTATACGAAGCTCATCTTTTTTAGATAATTTTCCGCGAACAAAATCTTCAATCACAGAACTTTGTAATACTGAATCTTTACTATTACAAAAACTTTTCAATATCCCAGAAGTATCAACATATTTAGCCTCGATAACTCTACCTATTGGATCTGAAGCTCCCCCACCAAAAGGAGATGGAGTAGACATATGATGCATTAAAATAGGCTTAGCAAATGGAGTCATAAAAGAAGCAGTGCCGTCTTTCATTTTTTCAGGCATATACATTCTGTTATTTATTACCATACCGCTATGCGATGCTGCCATATGCACAATTAAATCTTCATATTGATACATTTGATTATCTTTTACACAAGAAAAATCTTTAGAGTAACAATCTTTAATTGTTTGAATAGAAGTAGCCGTCAATTGACAGATATCGTTGAACTTTAAAAAAGTATTCTTATTCATAAATTCTCCTTATATTTTATACAATGAACATTGACATAATGGATGAAATGGAGCCAAAGCAAGAACATTAGTTATATTTGTTTTAACTTCAGTTTTATGTTTAGATGCACAAATATCACAATCAAGATTAGATTCTATTCCTAATTTTTCAATTCCTTGCACTTCACATCCCACCTGAAAACCAACATTATAAGCCCTATAAAATTCAGTTCTATCTATAAAATTAGCACGATATCTTATTGAGTCAAATACAGCTTTTAAATTATCAATACTATCAATCTTCTTTAAAAGAACGCTTAAATCGTCTTCAAGCCTACCTAAAGTAGCTCTAATATGTGTTCTTAAAAACGGCATACGTTTAACCTTAGCGTTTTCAAAATATATTTTAGAAGCATTGCTCTTTATAAAACCATTATAAAAATAACCAGTTATTTCTGTTAATAACTCTTTTTCTATTTGAGAAAAAGCTAAATGTATTTGAGCGTAAACCCATGGAGACCTTAAAGACGAAACTGATTTAATAGTCCCTAATATCGCCTCTTCTACTTGACTAAACTTCTTCTCAACTAAACCATCGGTTAAAACATTTAATGAACTAAATTGTTTTAATTGTTGTTTAACAGAGGGTGGTCTATCAGTTTTTTCAACGCCTGGGGTTCCGCGTTCTTGGGGTGATGGACTAGAGGTTTTTGACTCGGGACCAGAAGTTGGAATAGTAGTTGTGGTATACCCAGACTTACTATAAGAAGTATATGGTTCATCAACACTAGCGAGGAGTAGTCTGCGTTCCCCAAACAACTTCCACTGAGTTTTATACCACATAGGATATTTAGTTCCTAAATCAACTTCACTATCATTTTCTTTAGCTGTAGGAACTTCAATAATATCTTTGCCACCTAAAATTCTTAATTCGTCATAAGTAAGAGCCTGCTTATCAAACTGATCTGTTAGGTGAGCTTCCCATTTAATTTTCGCATCAATATCAATTTCATTAAATCTTAAATAAACCATATTCTCTTTATCTAATGGATTAATATCTGCAAAATCAGATTCTAATAATAATTCTTTAATAATGAAAGTATTAAATTTGTTCTCGAATTCGCGCTGGAAATCTTTAACGGTATCTATTAAATTACGAGACATATTGTCACTAGTAGATTTATTACTAGTATCAGATTCACCAAGATCTACAGCACTAATACCAAGACCAGAAATAACTCGTTGTTTAAAATAATCAAGATATTCCTTGGCTTGTAATGCTCGCGCATTAGCTCCCACAACTTCAATAGTGTGTCTATGACTTGTGACTATACCACCCTCAGATGGCATAAACTTTATTTCTTTTTTAAATAATTCTATTTCGTCTTGACCAAACTCATTTACTGTAGCTGGTTGAGCATCTGTTCCAACCTTATAATGGAATAAAGGAAATAAATGTTGATATATTAATAATTCAACATTTTCTTCTATTCGCCGTAAAGCTTCAATATCAGCTATAGCCGGAGTTAAAGTTGGGGTTCCAAAAACAAAACCATCTTTACAAGCATATTTAAAATGAACCACATCATCAGGATTAAATTCTATTGGATTTGGAACATCTGCTATTTTGTGTTCCCATCTAATTACTTTCTTTCCATCAGCATCGAGATTATATCTCATAGTCTCAGATGGGGCAGGGAAGTAGGCGGCTACCGGCAGTAGATCGGTCTTACCTTTCTTTCTGGCCTTCCCCCCAGAAGATTCTTCTCTTCTAACCTTAATAGCAAATGAGTTAGATTTCTTTATAAAAGATTCGCCTAGTTGACGAATAAAGGCTTCACTCGAAATACCAGAAACCTGTTCAATTTGAGCAAATCGTTCTTCAATATATTTTAATGTTTTAGGATTATGACTTACAAGAGCATATCCCTGTTTAAACATTAGCCCTATCTTTTTAATAAAAGATTGAGCTACCATACTTTCTACATCTTCGATACGACCTATTTCTGATAAATTATATTCTGAACTTAAAAAATATCCTCGTGGATTTCTAACTCCCGTTCCATAAAGAGCCGAATACAAATAAGTAGGATTTTTTTCGATTGTAACTACTTTTGGAGTTTTGTTTTTAACAGGAGTAGCTCTTTCTATTTTAGGAACATCATTTATTTCTAAGGGTCTTATATTTGAAATTATCGCCAATTTATTCTCCTAAACACCCGAAATCCAGCTATTCACTTCTTGTACTCCTGTTATAGAAACATTTTGAGAACATCCAAATACAACTTTAACAGGACTAGTAATCTTTTCAACTATGGTGGTTAATTGAGTATCTATTACTGGATCTCCAGTATTGGTTAAAATCTTACTTCCTTCTTTATGTGAACTAATTATCTCACCTAATAAAGCCCTGGCTGGCTCTAAAGCAGCATCGGGTTCTTCTATATGAATATCTCCCATAGCATCTTTATAAACCGTAAAACCAGTTGGAGCTAATATTCCTTCCATAATCATTGTTGGAATATCTTTCTCGTCGCACTTAACACCATCTTTAATAGAGATAAATAATTTCACTATAGTAGTAAAAATATTAATTAAGTTAATAATAGCTAACTTCTGCATAGCCCCGCGACCAAAGCTAACTCTATAACCAACCACAAACTCTTCAATCAGCTTTAAAAATTCTTCCAAAAATTGCTTAATCATAGCTTCAAATCTAGCTATTATGCTACGAAGTATAACTATAATATCCATAAACATACTAGATATCATATTTCTAAGATTACTTGTCCATTCTTTAAACTGATTAATTTTATCCGTAAAAGCTTTAAGATCTGGTTGTTTTAAACTTATTCGTTTAGTCCATGCTGGATCGTTCTTTGGAGTTCCAATACCAAAAGGAGAAAATTCTTTTTCAATTTTACTTAAATCTATTTTTTCTCCCGGCTCCATAGTTCTCCAGTTACGATTTGAAATATTTTCAATTGAACCACCTAAACCAATATTCATTTTAGCTGGTGGATTATATTTATTAGGATCGTTATATTCAGCTTCACGCTCAGCATCAGTTTTGTTTCTGTTTTTAATTGCCGTAAAATTTGGTAACCTAAAAGTAAAACTATCTGGAATTTTAAAACTAGAAAAATCTAATTTGTTTAAAGCTAAAAGTATCCCGTCAATAAAACACTGTAAAGGCTTAAGAACTATAACCAAAAATTGAGAAAGTAAATCAACAAAACCTTGTAGTGTAGGTAATACTAATGGGACAATAAAAGATAATACCAAATCAATACCAAAACCATCTAAGAAAAATCCTATATCCATAAGAGCTGCAGAAAGCGCAGCTAATATACGATAAAAATCTGGTAAACAAGTCCATTCTAATAAAAATTTTAAAAACTGACATATATCAATATATTGACCTAAACCCTTAAGCATATTTCCTAAATCAATAAATCGTTGAATTATATCATTCCACATAGCATCTAAACCCATTCGTAACTGCGATAAAATTCCCTCAAGACCACTTTTCCAATCAAAGTTTTTAATATCCTGAAGAGCTTGACGTAAATCACAAGGAGGACATTTCTTTAATCCTTCCCAGGCAGCTCCCTTAAATTTATCCCAACTTTGAAACTTATCTAAAGGATTTGTCGTCTGGGCAGTCCCAATTCCTTGAACTGTTTGACTGTTAATTCCTGTATTATTATCTAACCCACCTATTGTACTAGCGTCGTCAAAACTAATAGTATCAGGAGCAGCATCTCCCGCCTTTTTCTTAATCTCCTTAAGAATATTATCAGTAGAAGGAGCATCTTCTAAAAGCTTATTCGCCTTCTTCATTTCGGCATTAAGCTCTTTATCTATATTGCTAATAGTATCTGATAAAATTTCTTCGGTAGTTCTTTGAGTGGCGGCTGCCATTCCCATAACATTTTGAAGAAAAGGAGTAGTCATAGCAAAAACAGAACGCTCATCGCTAGAAAAGGCACAACCCTTTTCATATGCTCTTATTATAGCCTGACAGTCTTGAAAATCAGTAACACCCATTATGCAATCTCATCCGGGATAGGAACACCCATTGGTTCTAGTGGTTTAAAAATAGGTTTAATAAAATTCTTCCATAACAGATTCATTAATTGTTTGAGTAATATCTTTTGTAAATCTTCCATATTCAATGGTTTTACAATTTGTGGTTGCCCTCTGTCTGGACGTTCTAAACCCGTTTTACCTTCGGGAGTATCTGGCCACATAGTAACCATTTGATTGGGATTTGCGCGGATCTTTTTCATCTCTTCTCTATCGGGATACATTTGTCTAGCAGCTTCATCCCCACGATCTTTCATTGCTTCCCGACATTCTTTATATTGAGCGTATGTAATTTTATCTCCCGCGCCTGGGTATTTGCGGTTGAGGGCTGCAATAATGTGGTGATCTAAATCTTTATCTAAAGATATCGAAAAGTCTCCGACCTTACCATCGATTCTTACTTGAAAGACTTCTGCTAATAATTTACAAGCAAGTGCTTTATTAGCTAATGTTGTCCATTCATCTTTTATATCAGATGGAGCTTTAGGAAATGGTTTTCCTTCGGGCATTCCCGCGTCTAATTGAGGTTCTACAAAATCGATTTCTGGCCGAAAATTTAGAATTGATCTATCAGACTGTTCGAGAACGTGTTTCACTATACAAGTACCTGTGTTGCAATAATTTTGAGTTTAGCCCCATTTAAATGCTGAACCGGAACTGAACGAGGAACATTAACATAAATCCAAAAAGGATTATAAGTTACAATTCCTGTTATATTGGGAATATCAATAGTATTTCCAGGAGTTATAGAATTCCATTCATCTATCGACGGCTGTGTATCTCCGGTTTTTAATTTAATCATAAAACCTGAAGTACCAATTGTTCCCAACAAATCAAGACCACCACTATATAAATAAGGAACTACTTGAACACTTTCATAATTATATAAAACATTACTATTTCTAACATAAAGTTCTTTTTCTATAGTCCCGCCAACACGACCATCAAAACTTAATATTAAAGAATTAGTATATAAATTATCTATACTATAGCTAACTGTATCTCCAGAATTTTCATATATAGCTAATGTCATCTAAGACTCCTTGATTTAGGCCTCGATAAACCACCCCGGCCATTATTAGGTTTTATTCTACCAGACCATACTCTACTTAACAAGCTTTCTTTGTCCCATTTGGGCATAGGTTCATCTCTACTAAATCCGTCCCATCCCCAAAGACCTACTTCTGGTTGGATATCTTTCTGGTTCCCGCCAGGAATTGGCGAAGAACTTTTTAAATCTCCTCTGTTCGTCGAAGGCTTATTCTCTGTCTTATTGTTTTCGTTTTGAATAAATATCGTCGAAGACTTCGTATCTGCTTCGTCTGGGACTGCTTTATTGATGTTAGGAACAAAGCCAACATTATTTGTATGTTTAATTTTTCCATAGGCACTTTTTTCTAAAGAGAAAGATACCAAGGCCAACATTAGAGAATCTAATAAGTGATCTCCTGCTCTTCCGGGTTTAAAAGATTTGCGGCCTGTATCAGAAATTCTATTAATAACATATCCTTGTAATTGTTCAGTTAAAATCTTATCAGAAGCTGGATATCTAACTATTTGATTTTCAAAACATCTTTGAGCATTTTCGACTAAAAATTCTTTAGCGGCTTTAGGAATTGGTTGTTTAGTAAAAGGATCTATTACTTCGATATTTTCCCCAAAACCAAAACCCTTAACTTTTCTCAAATTTGAATCAGGATGATTAGCTCCTCTTTTCTTATCCTTCAAAGAAGTCCAACCCCAATTATGTAACTGCTCAATATTCATAGACCCATGACCCTTATCTACATAAATAAATTCAGGCTGCCAAAATCGATTCATCTTAGCTACTTCATCACACCCAGCAGTTTGAGTCCATCCTTCTCTACTAACAATCTTTCTATCTAATAAATAATATTTTTGATCTTTAAGATTTAAGCCCAAAACAGAGATATTAGTTCCATTTGCTGTATCGTTCCAATCAACCCCTATCGCATATACCCAATTTTTGTGATCTGGAGCTATGTCTCCATAATTATAGTTACTTTGAGCAGCCTCAATATACATATGCTGAAAAATACCTTCTTCTATCTCACCAAATTCTGCCAAAATTTCGTGTTTGTATCCCATAGAAGAACTACTCTCACGAAAAGTTCTTTCCATGTCGTCTCCCCAAAGAGGATTAATAGAAGATGGATAAAAAAATTCTTTCCAACCCATAGACTGACACGTCTCATAAAATCTTTCTCTTTTACCTGTTGGGGTAGAAGACATTAAAACAGAAGCATTAGGATAGTTAGTAATAATTGCTAAAGTAGCATCCATATCGCTTTGATTTAAATAATCTGATTCATCATAAACCAAACAATGAGCGTGCTGCCCGCGAGCACTTGCTGCTCCTGATCCACTCTTTGTTCCTGCCGTAAATCCCGTAACTTTTGAACCATTGGTTAATTCAAGGGTATAATGAGGAGACTGTACACTATGCAATATAGAATTATTTAAAGAAACAGTCCTTTTTAATAAAGATAACATTCCGTCAAAAAGTAATTTAATTTGAGACTGAAATGGAGTTATAACGACTATATGATATCCCTCTTCGGGTGAAATCCCAGGTTTAATAAATAATCTATATAACATCGAAATCATTAATACTTCTGTTTTCCCTAATTGCCGTCCGCAATTATGTAGAATAATTGAAGAATTTGCTATAAAAGTATGAACTGTATCTAAACTTAAATCAAAAAGTTCATCAGCAGGTAATAATTCAATAGACTTAATATGATCCCAAGTAATAACACCTTCTGATTTAACTTTATTTTTTTCTTCATTTTGAGTAGCAATTAATTTCCCAATGGCACTTTGTTTTTCTTTTCCAAAAATTACACCACCAACTAATTCAAAAAATATAAGAATATCTTTAGACTTTGAAATATGAAGTTTATAAAAATCTCTAGTTCCTTTATAAGACTTTTTACTCTCAATTCTAATATATGAATTTATTCCAAATTTTAATAATAATGCCTTAATTTGTTTTAGATAAGGTAGAGCCGTAGAAGCAATTCCTAATGAACATCTATAAGTATCTCTATTGTTCCTTTTCACTACCTCAACCCATCCATCACCCGCCCACATTCTTCCTAATAATAATCCCGCCTGACGACGACTTAAATCAAAAATAAAATTAGGCAACAATCTTTTTTCCATTACTACGTCTTTACAGCCAATAGACTCTAACCATTTAGAAACCGGATTTAAAACAGATCTTCCATTAGAAATTATTAAATCAAATCCGTTAGATTTTGAATATCTTTTACAAGAACTTCCTAAATTATTACAACAGATTTCAAACTCATCCAGATATAAACTATTATTATTTGTAAATTTTGCGCTTTGTCTTTCCCCATAACTTCCATCAGTGATAAAATAACCAAGAATCTTTAAATGATCATCTGTTATATTTAAATTATCTAATTGTTGAAATAGAGAAGTATTATTACAAATTGCAATACGATCTCCTGCTTGAAGACCTTGCTTTATCGTTTTCCATTGCATAGGTAAATCTCGAACAAAATAACTATGACTTTTATCTACTAAACCTTCTTTAATTAAAAATGGATGATCATTAGAAACTATAACTTCATGTCCTTGTTTCGTCTTAACCTTATATCTTATCTTCTTTCCAGTAGAAACAATATCTAAAATAGTTGAAATTTTTGAAGTTAAAGTTTTTTCATCTACAGATATAACTCTATCTCCAACCTTTAGATCTTTTATTATTCTAGTTTGCCCATTTTCTAGAGTAATTTCTGTATTGGGATCTACACAACGTAAAACTTTTCTTCTCGATTGACATCTTAATATTTCAGCTTGATATGGGCGATGATACTTACTTTTAAATTCACGACCTTCAGATAAACAAGTTTGTTTCCAGTCGTAATATCCAGCAGGATCTTTACGTTTCCATATTTCTCCATCAGGATCTAAACAATACCAATCTAGATTCTTTTCTGCCCATTTAACTGGATCTAATAAAGTTAAAGCTTCTTCGCTTTCAATATTAGATAAACTAGAAAGTAATTTATTGTCTATATATTCTTTAGGGATTCCATCACATTTAATTTTAAATACTGGTTTTATATTTGCGTTTTTAAAATCATTTTCATGTTTCTTCTTATACTTTTTAAGACAAGAAAAACAAGTTTCTGTACATTTGTTAAGGTCAAACATGTGAATATTATACCATTTTAAAAGTTATTTAAACATACCCTTAATTGGATTAAAGGCTCTCCAATTAGTAGCACCTATATAATTAGAGGCTTGTCTAGCTTTCGCCTGGAGGCCCATAAAGGCATTGCGCCCGCTAATCATATTTC
>Ga0315284_10004288_pt1 | contig 20273 bp, 18 predicted proteins | sample YL17G09_16_MG_FD_203696 | JGI IMG/M metagenome (GOLD analysis project Ga0315284, IMG submission 203696) | Sediment microbial communities from Yellowstone Lake, YNP, Wyoming, USA - YL17G09_16 | ecosystem: Environmental > Aquatic > Freshwater > Lake > Sediment | place: USA: Wyoming | collected...
ACCGATGCCGGATCGAATGCCCTGTTTGGAAACCTCCAGAAGGTCACCGCCGAACAGCTTGGGATCAGTCCCATTCTGATGGGGTCCGCCAACAGCGCTGGCGGCGTCATGGGCAAGATGATTTCGGCCCAAAGCCTGGTCGTGGCCGCGGCCGCCACCCAGCAGGCGGGCAAGGAAGCCGACATGTTCCGTTTTATATTCAAGCACAGTGTGGCACTGGCTCTCCTGGTCGGTTTGCTGGTTATGTTCTATGCCTACGTCATTCCCTGGATTGTGCCGCTCCGATGAGAGCATCGTGCGCGCGCTATTTTCTCACGCGGAGACGCGGGGATGCGGAGATTGGGTCGGCTTTCCCCTCGCTCTCCGCGCCTTCGCGTGAGACGAGCTCCTGTTCATGATTTCCGATGCATCGATTCGGTACTGTCAACTTGGCGGGGGCAGCTCATAAATGAGTGGCCAATATGGTCAGAGAGATTAGTTTTTCGGGATTTCAGCAGACGAAAGTGGCCAGCTTGCTGGATTTGGGTTCTCAGACATGCCGCTCAGTGGACATTCTCCAAAACCCGTTTTGTTAGATTGACAATACCTGCCGGAAGCATGGATCGAGGGAACTCGAAAATCTAATGAAATCAGTTAGGACGGAGTTTTCGCGGATCACGCGTCGCTCGTCTCGATCCCAGACCGTCTGTCAGAACCCGCCAAATCTTGGATTGACCACGTTGCTGAATATGGATCCGAAAGTATAGCTGAGCCCGATCGATCCGTAGTAGCTGTAGTCTGTGGCGAGCTGTGTTCGCCGCAGGAGTATCTGCTCCAATGTCGCCTCACCTTTACGCAAGGACAGTTGATCGCGGATTCTGGAAAAGCTGCCGTAGAAATTAAAGGATAGCCCCCTGAAAATCCGGATGGACAGATCGCCGTATGCTTCCAGGTGGTTTTTGCTCACATCATGAAAATAATGAAATCCCTCGAGAGTGCCGCTGATCGTGCCCCATTTCTCCTTCAGTTCGAGTGTTGCAGAGAATGTCTCTCCCCATAGCTTTTCCGCGGTCTTGTCGTAGATGGTCTCTTCGCGGTAGCGGACCGATCTGAATCCGGGCTTGTACAGGAAGCGAAGCTGCCTGCGCGTCGAAACCTCGTATGGAAACAGATCGTACTCGATCGCAGGAGTGGGGCTGATTGAGAACTTTACGTTGCTGTAGGTGGAAGAGGCGGCCGAAATCCAGGAGCCGACCGACCAATGACTATTAATGCTCTTTACGATCAAAGCCATAAAATCCTGGCTCTTCGAGGAGCTGAAAATTGTCTCATCTTCGAAGGAAAAGCGATCCTTATGGGCATAGGCAGAAATCGAGCTCTTGAATTTCCATGCCGGGGTGATGCGGTTTGCGGAAACTGAGCCGTTGATGGAATGGGAGCGCTGCGATTTTTCGCCGCTGAAGTAGCCCCCTGCCCTCAAACTGAAAACCCAATAGTTCCATTTGTCCTCTACCGAGGTCGGCGAGGGCTTGCCTGCAAGGGATATCGAAATGCGGTCCGCGATCGGAGTCTTGCCTGCATAGGCAAGCAGTCCGATTTTCAGCATGCGCACAAGGCCGTTCCTTCGCTCATCCACGGTATCGGTCTTGCCGGAAACATATTTAAAAGTATCGTCATGGCCGGCAAACTCCTTTTGTCCGCTGAACGCGATCGTATATTCAGTCCCGCCGCTCCCGGTCGGCTGGGTGGTAATAAGCAGGTGAATTTGCGCCTCTTTTCTATCCCTCACGTAGTTTACGAAGGTGATTTCGGTCCTGATGTGGTCTTCGTCGCAGGAATCGCAATCGAGAAACACCTTGGGAGCGGATTTCTTGAGAGTTTCGATATCAATATCCTTGTTTTGGCAATGACAAAGCTCGGGACAAAAAGAAAGCATGCCCCAAAGAAGAACAAGTGTTCGGAATTTTCCCATAGAGTTATCGAACCTCCAGCAAAGCCTGAGCCTTGCCAAAAAGTCAGCAGCCTCCGCACGTTCGGATGAAGGATGCGGTTCGAGCGCTTGCCTCAGGAATGGATTAGCGGCAGAGAGGCACACCACTCAACGGAATACGTCTGACTTGGCAGCCTTGATCTATTCCGATGTACTGCGGCTGTGCACCTAAGGGCTCGCGCAAAAATAACTTCACATTTTGCTGCTGGTTTACATGTTCAAGAATCATCGTAAAAACTGCTCGGAAATTACGCTTTTGGAGAGCCAGCAGCCCTCCGGGGCGCGGCGGCGGGCGGGCATCTGCGGCGTTGCCGCTCCTCGACGATGTCATCACATCGCCTGCGTCGCGGCGCCTTGCATGTGCCCGCCCGGCGCTCGCGCCAAAGTGCAAACGTTATTTATTGACAGGCCCTTAGTTCCCGCCCCGCGCATGAAAGACCGCTTCGAAAATGGCGTTGGAGCGAGGAGTCGCGCGTGCGCAAATGATAGACGTCACCATGATGGCGATCATCGCCATGCTGCCGCAGGGTCGATTACCAGATGTTTGATGCGGCTGCGCTGCCAGGTGTAGGTAATGTGCAGCAGGGAGTCCTCGGTCTGAATGACGGCCGGATAGGAGTATTCGCCCGGGCCGTCTTCCAGCGTCAAGGTCTTCTGCCATTCTGATCCGTTGTTCGCGGAGAAAGCGATGTTCAGTGGGCTGCGGTCCCTGGTCGTATGGTTATAGACCAAGGCGACGCTTTCGCCCTTCATCTTAACGGCATCGATGCCGGCATTGGGATTCGGCAAGTTTGTCGGGCGACCGGGGCTCCAGGTTCGACCGCCATCCTCCGATGTGGCTTCGCAGATGCGCCTGAGATCGCTGGCCGAGCGCACCAACATCCTGAGGCATCCCGGGGCGTACTCCCACAGCGTCGGCTGGATCATGCCGCGCCGATACCACGGCATTGTAATGGGCCCGTATTTCCGCCAACTGCGCCCGCCGTCACTGCTGATTTCCGTCCAGCACGTCCAGTAGAAGGCCTTCTCGACCGAGCTGCCTGCCACAATATCACCGTTCGCGAGTGTGATGGGCTTGTTTTTGCTGGGGCCCAGCAGTCCTTCCGGGAGTTCTGTGTGTGCACTCCAGGCCCGGCCGTCTGCCGATTTGCGATACGCGCCCTTCCAGCTCTTCGGGCTGACTCCGTACTTGTAAAAGAGCCAGATGGTATTGTTGCCGTCCCGAAAGAGCACCGGATTCCAGCATGGGGCCTCCGGAACGCTCGCCAGCACCTCAGGCGGCGACCATGCGCCGGCAACGCGTCGCGACCCCCAGATCTTGACATTCCTGGCGCCTTCGTATCCGCCGCCGTACCAGGCAGCAAGCAGGCTCCCATCCATCAGTTCGACAATTGTCGAAGCGTGACACTCCCCATACAGGGGCTCGGTAAAAACAAATTCCGACGCAACCACGGGCGCGCGGGGATAGGTCGGGAACTGTTCTGTGACCGGCCCTCGAAAGTGCCACCAGGCGATCATCGGAACGACGGCAAACACGACAGCGATGCCGATGATTCCTCGTGTTATAGTCTTCAATCTGATTGCCACGAACCCCGTGCCCGCTTTCGATGTAAAAGAGCCGGTCCCTCTATTCGCGCTATTTGTACAGATAAGCCGTTGCCACTCAGGGCCCGACATATCCAGGCCTGCCTCAGCGCCAAATGAGCGATTTCGTTCGCGCGCTCTTGCCCAAGGTAAACAAGTTGTCTGTCAGCCCAGGGTTTATGGGCATTTGGACAACCGCTAGCCCGCATTTCTCACCAGCTTTCTACTGCGGCGGCGGATCCGGGCATGTCTACTGCGTTGCGCTCGGTCGGGCGCCTCGACGTACTGTCGAGTACGCCTGCGGCGCCCTCCGGTCGCGCGCCTTGTATCCATGCCCGTCTGCACCGCCTCGCTACAAAATCCGGTGAGAAAAGCGGGCTAGCACACCATTCATGGGCCTGAAGGCTAACAACCGAATCCTGTAAGTGCAACAATTTCAACCTGGACCGAATTTCTGGCAACCACAGGAACCAGAATTCCCTGAAGCCGGTTCCTGGACAACGTGGCCGATATCCCGACAAGAGCTGCGGATTCAGCTATCACGGGCGGCTACATCCAACCTATAATGGCCGACATTCCAGGTGACGTTATTGCAGTGGGCGAATCGCCATTGCGGAGGCTCGCATGCCCGAGATCAGCCAGACCATTTCGCATTACCGGATCACTAAAAAGCTGGGACAGGGAGGGATGGGCGAGGTCTATAAAGCAGAGGACCTGATTCTCAGTCGTTCTGTAGCTTTGAAGATCCTGCCCGCTCACTTGGTGGAAGATCCGGACCGCGTGCGGAGGTTCGTCAATGAAGCAAAGGCGTCGTCAGCGTTGAATCACCCGCATATCGTCACCATCTATGAAATCGGGCGCGTGCAAGCCGACGGCAAACCTGAGCCACTAAGTGAGAGCGATATCCCCGGGCAGTCGAGCGCAACCGATCTCAGGGCGCTCGCCATACCCGCCGGGCCGGGAACGATCTATTACATCGCCATGGAGTTCCTGGACGGGGCCACTCTGCACGTCCAAATCCATCAGAAAGAGGAGAGCCTGAAGAAGCTGCTCGAGAGCCTCACGCAGGCCGCGGATGGACTGGCCAAGGCGCACGCGGCGGGCATCATCCACCGCGACCTCAAGCCCGAGAACATCATGGTCACCGAGGACGGCTACACGAAAATCCTCGATTTCGGCCTCGCGAAACTGGTGGAGCCTGAACCGCCGGCAGGGGCAGCCGGCGCCGCCGAGATTGGGGAAGCTGCCACCGCCATGACCGAACAGACCCGCCCCGGCATGGTGATGGGCACGGTCGGATATATGTCGCCCGAGCAGGTACAGGGACAACCGCTGGACCAGCGGTCGGACATCTTCTCTTTCGGCTGCATTCTGTACGAAGCGGCGACGCGCAGGCGACCATTTGCCGGCGATTCGATGATTGATTCCCTGCACAAGATCGTCTACACCCAGATTCCTCCGATTGTCCAATTTAACCCGCATGCCCCGGCGGAGCTGCAAAGGATCGTGCGCAAGTGTCTTGCCAAGGAACCTGCCGGGCGGTATCAATCAACCAAAGACCTGGCGAACGATCTGCGCGAGCTGGTCAAGGAATTCGACTTCCTGCCTCTCGTGTCTGACGGACATCCTCAGCCGGCCGTTGTTGCGGCGGACGCGCAAGCCCCGACAATGGAAGTTCCCTCTAAAGCTCCCGTTTCTGATAAACCTGCAGGGATTCCCAAAACTGCTGATTCTGTTCCGGTCAGCCGCGGGACGCTGGGCCGGCTATTGCGCAAGCGCAGCCTGTGGATCGGCGCCGGTTTGGGCTCGATCGCCATTGCCGTTGCGGCTTTTGGCCTGCTCCGCTTATCGCGTCCTTCCTATAACATTCCAATCAGCCAGTATACTTTGAAAAACGGCTTGCGCGTGATCCTCTCCGAAGACCACGCCGCGCCCACGTACTCGCTTTGTGTCACCTACAACGTGGGCTCGCGCGACGAGCGCCCCGGCCATTCCGGGCTCGCGATCCTTCTCCTGGCTGTGATGTTTGGGGGATCGGGGAATGCAGGGGAGAATCCGGGCTTCAGGCTTATTGAGAATAACGGAGGCAGTTTTAACGGCTTCGCGGTGCAGGACTACTCTCAGTTTTGGGAGACCCTGCCATCCAATCAACTGGAACTGGGACTCTTCTTGGAAGCGAACCGCATGCGCGCCGCCGCGATCGACCAGGTAAATCTCGATAAGCAAAGGCAGATCGTTTTACAGATGCTTGGCGAGCAGGGAAATAGACCCTATGGAAAGAGTGCTGATGTTCTTATCGATGCCGCCTATGACAATTTCGCTTACAAGCATCCGAGAGCAGGCTCCTTCGAAGATATCAATGCCGCATCCATCGATGATCTGGCTGATTTCTTCAGATCTAATTACGCTCCCGGCAATGCCGTGCTGACCCTGGTAGGCGACTTCGAGATCCAGGATGCTCTCAACAAGGCCAAGAAATATTTTGAAGCCATTGCGCCGCGAAATTCTCCCACGACGCCGGATCTGATCGATCCCCCGCAGAAGTCAGAAAGGCGCAGGACCATGCAGGACGAACTCGCGCAGGCGCCGGTGCTTTACATCTCGTATAAAATAGCGCCTGGCAACACGGCTGAATGGTACGCACTATCCGTCCTTTCCGACATCCTCAGTTCCGGACAATCGTCTCGGCTGTATCAGAGCCTGGTGAAAAACAAGGAGATCCTGGTGAGTGCCTCGGGTGGTATAGACGACCTCCGCGGCAGCTGTCTTTTCTCATTGGGGTTGGCCGCGAAGCCGGGAAAGGACCTGGGGCAGGTCGAGAGATCCGTTTACGAGGAGATCGCCCGCGTCAGGGATGAGCCTGTTGCGGATGCGGAGATTGACAGGGCACGTACGCAGTGGCGGAGAGCCAGAGTTCAGTCGCTCCAGAGCACGATATCGCGCGCCACCTTGCTCGGGCGGTATGCCGCCAATTACAGCGACCCGGCATTGATCAACACGGCCTGGGACATAATCAAGCGAGTTGATGCGGCCGCGATCCAACGTGTCGCGCGCGCCTATCTGAATGAGTCGAATCGCACCGTGGTGATCACGATCCCCAAACCAAGACCAACTCGGCCGCCAGGGGTCGCAGCCGGCACGCGGCCTCGACCGGCGCCGCCCGCTGCCCCGGCGAGTGTCGCGACGTCGCCACGCGCGAGCGACGTTGCGCGCAATAACCCGGCTCCAGTATCCAGCGCAGTCCCTCAGGTGAAGATGGCCCGTCCGGTTGAAGAGATTCTGGACAATGGGTTGATCCTGTTGATTCTGGAAGATCACCGGTTGCCGAGCGTTGCCGTGTCCATCAGCATCGGAGCCGCCGGACCCGTCTTCGAACCTCGCAATCTGCCTGGGCTGGCAAACACCACGGCGGACATGCTCCTCGCAGGCACAAAGAACCGCACAAGCAGGCAGATTGCCGAGGAAATCGGAAATTTGAGCGCGACAATCTCGGCATCTTCTCTTTTTGGCTCAACTGCGGCCACCCTCAGCGCATCAGGACTGAGTGATGGTTTTGACAAATGGTTCGCGGTAGCACTGGATGTGCTGCTGAATCCCAACTTTCCCGTGGATGAGCTGAACAGTCTCAGGCAAAGGAGCAAGGTAAGATTACAGCAACAGCGGTTTATGGCCTCGGCTCAGGCAACCGAGCGACTCTACGGCGCGATATTTGGGCAGCATCCGGGTGCAGTTCAGTCGGCGACCACCGAATCGTTGGATGCGATCACGCCGGCGTTGCTGACGAAGTGGCACCAGAATCACTACAGACCGCAAAATACTATTGTTGGCATCGTCGGAGATGTACGGGCTCACGATTTGCTTCCAAAACTGAAAACGTGGCTGGGAGGCTGGCAGAAGTCGGATTTGAACATAGACCTACCGCCTAATCCGGCACCCGCCGCGGCCAAGAAGATTTACCTGATCCATCACGCAGACTCTGCGCAAGCGACCATAATCGTGGGCAACATCGCCGTTGACCGGCGCAGCCCCGATTATATTCCCATGATTGTCATGAACCGCGTGCTAGGCGAAGGCGCAGCATCGCGCCTCTTTCTCAATCTGCGTGAACGAAACGGGTACGCCTATGTTGTTTACAGCCAGTTTACCGCTCTGGCGTACCCGGGCCCATGGCTGGCGACGATCGGTGTACGCACCGAGGTGGTTGGGGCAGCTGTGGGGGAGTTGCTCGGCGAGATTCGCCGGATTAATGTAGAAAAGGTTCCGGACGCAGAGCTGGCGGAGAGAAAACGCGCGGCTGCAGCGAGATTCGCGCTCTCGCTCGAGCAGCCGGACCTACTACTTAGCTATTCGCTCACTCGTCTGAGATATGGTTTTTCGGCTGACTACTGGGACACGTACACCGCCAAGATCATGGGAGTCAGCGCCGACGATGTCCAGCGCGTCGCCCGCACGTATCTCAACCCCGACGCGCTTCAAATCGTGGTCGTCGGCGATGCCACCCGCATCAAAGCCGCCCTGGAGAAGTACGGCCCGGTCGAACTGAGCGATGCCCAAGCCAATCAGCAAAAACGCTGAACAAAGAGGGCCCACGAGCAATTTTCGTACTTGCAGGTGCCCTCATGAAAGACCGAACCTTCCTCGGAGCCTTACTCGCAATTACATTGTTGATCGGAATTTTCTCGGCCTTGGAATGGTTGGCGACGTTCTGGATTGCCGTGGTCTTGCCGTATTTCGTCAATTGGCTTCCGCTTGGCAGGCGGAGCGGCTATCTTCGCCAAAACCCCGGCGGCATTGAAACAGTTGACTTTTTGCGCCCCGACGTCCGCCACTCCTCAGCCATGATTCTGGTGATTCTACGATCGCTCTCTCTGATCCCGATCGGCCTCACGCAGCGTTCTGAACTGGCACTCAAAAACCTGGCGCTTCGAGGGCAGCTCGCTATTTCGAACCGACGGCACAGGCGCCCGAGGTCAGATCAAGGCCATAGATATCGAGGAAGTTGTCATTGCCCCCGTAGCGCCTCATCTCAAATTCACACTGCTTGCGAACTGTTGCCTCATTCAAAATGACACTATTTAAGGGATGAGCGGCAGAAGGAATCAACATCATCCCGTCTCTCTTTTTCGCCGCTTTGCTGGTTACTTTTTGCACCAGCGCCCGCTGCCGTAGCACAGACCGTCGTCGCCCGCCGGAAAGGGTGGGTTTTGTGACGCTTGTCACATCAGCCGGGAGCGGTCCCGGTGAGAATAGTGTGTGGCTCCAGCTCTCAAATGGGCGCCTGAACGACGATGCAACGACCTGCGGCCCGACGACTGTGCGCCGCCCGCAATAACTACATTAAGGAGAGTCTGTCATGAAGAGCACCGCTTTCGCGAAACTACTGCTCTCGGCGGCAATCGTCCTCTGCGGCATGTCGGCCGCGCTGCACGCCGACGGCCTGAACAATAACGAGGTAGAGTTCACCGGCATGATATCGTCCGTCGTAGTGAATGGCGATGGCGCCGGGACTATCTTCATCCGTCTCGAGAGCTTCGATCTTCGGGTGATCGTGAACTCAAAGACCGAGCTGCGGGACCAGGACGGTGACGGCATCCGGATGTCGGACCTCAAGACGGGGCTCCGGGTTGAGATCACCGGGAAGTATTCGTCCAGCGGGATTCTGGCCGCGCGCGTCCGGATCATCAATGGGTCGGACAGCGACTTCGAGCTGCGCGGGCACATTACCAGCGTGCAGCCGTCCGGAAGCGACCTGCGGGTGGTGATCCTCGGCCTTACCGTGACTGTCACCTCCGCGACAAACATCGAGGCGGACGGCGTCGCGGTCCCTTCCTCGACTCTGAAGACAGGCCTCGTCGTGCAGGCCAAGGGTGATATATCGGAGAGCACGTGGATGGCAAACTCGATCAAGATTTTGTCAACCGACAAAAAGAAAGAGAGAATTCGCTTCGAGGGCACGGTTGCCATTATCGGGAAAGACTCCATTCAGATAGCGGTTGAGGGGCTTACTGCGTCGGTGACACCTGTCATGCTGACCCAGAACACCCGCGTCGTTGGCCAGCTCGCAGAGGGCGTGCCGGTGCTGGTGACAGGAACGCTGAACACGGATCTCTCGGTCACGGCATCGCTCATCTACGTCCTGCCGGCGCTCGAAATCAAACCTGACGAACGCAAGCTCAAAATCGGCGAAACCGCGGTCTTCACGGTGAAACTGCGCGAAACTGCGGCAACGGACACAAAGGTCACGCTGACTTCCAATGATACCGCCGTGCTCACGCTTTCCGCTACCGCTCTGACGATCCCGAAGGGGAACAAGACGGCGGACTTTTCGGCGGCGGGCAACAAGATCGGCACGGCAACGATCACGGCGGAGGGGCTGAACCAGAAGGCCACGGCGTTCCTGAAAGTGGGTGACGTGTCCGAAAACGAGAACGAACGACCGGCGGGGAACGTCCACATTGCCTTCGCCCCGGAGAAGCTGAAGATGGAGCCGGGTGAAACCCGGGATGTCGTCCTTCTGATCAAGCCGCCGCAGAAAGCTCCAGTCACCGTAGAGTTCAAGGTAACGAACGGCCTGGTCAAGGTTGCCGGCACCCGCGAACTCGGCCTCGGCGTCGCGGAACACAAGGTCACAATCCAGGCTGGTTCGCAGGAGGGAACCGACTCCGTCGTAGCCATCCTCCCCGCGACGCTGGGTGGAGGGAAAGCGGAGCTGCTCATCGACGTTTCAAGCAAGGCGGACGACGATGGGCTCTCAAACCCCGACGTCACCTTCCGGCCGGACGAACTGAAGATGGCCGTCGGCGAGGCGGGTGTCGCCAACCTCGTCATGGACCGCAGCCTCGACAAAGACGTAACAGTTGACCTCGTGGCACTCGGCATAGGCCCGATTGTCGACATGCCTGCCAAGGTCACCATCCCCGCGGGTTCGAAGATGGTCCAGGTCGCAATCAAAGGCACGGCAGAAGGGAAGTCTGTCATCGTCGCATCCCTGCCGCTGTCACTGGGTGGTGACGAGGCCATGCTGCAAGTAGAGGTCACAGGCAAGGGCCAGAAACAGAAGCTCGAGATCGCCTTCCGTCCTGGGGCAGTCACGGTGACTGCCGGAGAATCGGTGACTGCAAACCTGGTCCTGAATCGTGCCTCTGACCAGGACGTAACGGTCAACCTGCTCGTCTCCGGGCCTGGCTCCGTCGTCGAGGTCCCCTCGAATCTCACGGTCAAGGCTAACACAACGACGGCTCCATTGACCCTCAAGGGAAAGGCGGCGGGCAAGGTGATCGTGGTTGCTTCGCTGCCGTTGGCACGTGGCGTCGACGATGCGAAGCTCACGGTCCAGGTTAAAGCGAAGAAGTAGCACCTTTGGAGAGTGTCGCTTGCGACGGCTTTAGGGATGTCATTCGCCAAAACCCTGGCCGCGTTGACGATTGACATTCCGCGGCCCAATGCCAGACACTCTGCAGTCATGATTCTGACGATTTTGCGGCTGCTCTCTTTGATCCCAAGCGCCCTGAGGCTGCGTTCTGACCTCGCTTTGGAAAACCTGGCTCTTCGCCAGCAACTTGCCATTTTGAATCGACAAATCCGGCAACCGAAACTTCGGTGGCCTGATCGATTCTTTTGGTTGCTCCTGTCCCGATCCTGGCGGAGCTGGAAAGAAACTCTCCTCATAAAGAGTATTAAGCGAGTCAAGACAAGTAACGCAATTTATCACAGAACGGTCGGCTCCAGTTTTGGCGAACGACAGCCGGCACGGGAGGTGAACCCGCATGGAAAGATCCAGCTGCAAACAGAGCCATACAAAATCTGTCTTTCTAATGCTAAATCTCCCACGTCGGCGAGTTATAATCCAAAAGGGAGACGTTAGAATCTCGACCCATTGAAGCCTGGGAAGTTGATATGATCGACGAAAAGACCATCCTGGAGTTGCGAGACAGCATCGCTTTGGAGTTTCGGCCGCAACGCATCATCATGTTCGGTTCTTGCGCAGACGGCACCCAGGCTGAGCATTCCGATCTCGATCTCTTGATCATCATGCGCTATGTCGGCTCCGGCCTAAAAAAGGCCGTTGAAATCTTGAACCGTGTCAATCCGCGGATCCCCGTCGATCTGGTAGTGAAAACGCCGGAAGAGTTCCAACAGAGAATTCGCGAAAACGACTTTTTCCTTGCCGACATCCTTCGCCGCGGCCGAGTGCTCTATGAAGCCCCTAACCAGTGAATGGGTCGAAAAAGCTGAGGGGGATTTCTCAACGGGCAACCGGGAAATCCGAGTGCGGAAAGCCCCAAATTAAGACGCCGTCTGTTTTCATGCTCAGCAATGTGAGGGAAAGTACCTCAAGGCACTCCTGCAAGAGGCTGATCTGCCTTTCGGCAAGACCCATCACCTGATCTCCCTGTTGGATCTTCTACTATCAAGCTACCCTCCATGGGAACTCTTCCGGCCGCACCTGCAAAAAATGTATTGCGGTCAATTCTTGCCAGGATCACCCGACCGCATTCCAGGAAGACATCCCCCGCTGATTTTCATCCGCAAGTGATCCGAATACGGGTATGATCAACGAGTTTCTTGCTTTGGGAGAGGAAATTCCTAATGAATCGCAACGATTCTCAGTTGGTACTCCATGATATCCCGATCTTTCTGTGGGTTTTCGGCCTGATCTTTGCGGGCGTTGGCGCATTCATTATTTTTGAAGGCGAGCGGGCGCCGGCCATGGCGATGATCCTTGTCGCAATCGGTCTGGGTGCCCTGCTTTTTACGAGTGTCCTGACGATCACGGCCGACCGGATCACACGCACCCTGAAGCTGGAGTACCGTTCGGCGTTACGCCACACTTTCAAGCAGGTTTCGTTCGACGAGATTGCCGGCTTCAACGTCGAGCGCAGCGTCAGCCGGAACCAGGGCACTTACCGGGTGGTCGTAACGCGGAAGGACGGACAGGCGATCCCGTTCCGTTCGTATTCCTCCAGCGGCTCGCGAAGAAAAGAACGGCAGGCCAGCCAGTTGCGCGACTTTATCGGCGTGCAGGCGCCGCAGTCGCACGCAGCCGAAATCCGCGAGACGAACGGCGTACACTGGCAAATCCAGCCGATGGCCGTGGGCGGCTCCACGCGGACACGCTGGTACTCGCCTGACTTCAAAACCCCGGGCGTTTTCCTGTTCGTGGCGCAGAAAGCCCAAGGACAGGCCACGGGAGGATTCCTGGCGTCCCTGGGCAGCATGTTTTTCAGACAGTCCATCTCGACGTACGGATTTCAAGCAGACGATACACCCGGCCTCGATCAGGCCGCTAGCCTGGCCCCGCTCGACCCGGCGCTCGAACCCCACTTCATGGCCTTCACCAACGACCCCGCCTCGGCCCGTCAAATGCTCAATTCGAGGGCCGTGATGCCGCTGGCGAACTGGGCCGGGCGCTACCCGCTCAAGCAGTTCCAGCTGGGATCGCGTTCCGGCCAGTTGGTGATGCTGTTCGGCCCGAACGGCGTCTACCTCGCCACCTTGAACCAGTTGCAGCCCGACAAGGTGAACGAACTAACCGCCTTGGGGGTGGAACTGGTCAAATCGCAGGGTAGCAGCCGCGGGCACTTATCTTCCGCGTTTTAGAAATCGCACCGCCGTCGGGGAACGCGAAATTGTCGTACCAAGCGATCGACGTGTGTTCCGCAGGCGTTTGTACACTCGCCGAAAGTAAACGTAGATCCTACTCACGGCGCAGGGCCACAGCCGGATCGATACGGAGCGCGCGGAGCGCAGGAGAAATCGATGCCACCACCGCCACGAGCGCCAACGCGAAAGCTGCAGTCACGAAGTTTAACGGATCAGCAGGTCGGACTCCCGGGACCAGGAACAGCGCCAGCGGACGAACGGCAAAATAGGAAATGCCGAGGCCGATTGCCAAGCCCACCGCTACGAGAGACGCGCTATCACGGGCCACCATCCTGAGGATGCTCGCGGGCGTCGCCCCCAGAGCGACTCGAATGCCAATCTCACGTGTACGCCGACCCACCGCATTGGAGTTGTACCGCGTATAGACCGCCCGGTCGCTCGTGTCCGCACCGATCACCCTGCCATCCCTCGTAAATTCAAGAAACGGGTCCAACGGAACGGCGCGCGCAAGGGATACGGACTCGACGCCCGCCAGCGCGCGCAAGCGCTCCACCCCCGGCGTCGGAAAGCCGGGCGAATCGATTCGGCGTGCACAATTCTGGAACGGCCCAGACGGATGCCACGATCGTGTGCTCCGTGTCGAATCCCGCATCGAAGGCCGACGCCCTGATCAGGTTGTTAACGAACAGAAAACCGCCGGCGAGCAGCAGGACCGAAACAGCGAGCTGTGCTGCTACCAGCGCATCCCGCAGCGTCCACCGCCGTGATCCCGCCTGCCCCTGGTGTCCTTTGAGCACGGCGCTTATACCCATTTGCGTGCCTCTGATTGCGGGCACGAGACCCGCCGCCACTGTAACGCCCAAGGCGATCCCGATGGAGTAGAGCAACGGGCGTCGGTCCGGTTGGATCAGCAACTCGATCGCCAACGGTGTTGGGATTCTAACGCCGCGCAAAAGCCCCGTGAGCCAGAAATTGAGCAGCAGGCCGGCGCTGGTTCCGCAGATCGCGAGGAGCAGGCTTTCGGCGAGCAACTGGCGCACAATCCGGCCGCGGCTGCCGCCGAGTGACATGCGGACGGCCAGTTCCCGGGAGCGTTCGAATGCGCGGGCAAGCAAAAGGCTGCATACATTTGCGCAGGCAATCAGCAACACCAGGCCCGTGACAATAACGAGCATGCTGAAGAACGCGGCCAGCGGCATTGCGGCTCCCATGCCTTGCTGCGTAAGGCGCTCCATGCCGCTGACTGCGGAAGTCTTGATGTCTTTCGCCCATTTATGGTTCGCGTCCGGATACACCCGGTCCAGTTCGCGGCATATCGGCTCCAGACGTGCGCGCGCCGCTTGGCGTCCCATACCTCGCGCCAGACGCCCATATACCATGACTTCCACCGGGTCCTTGGTGAGGTATAAATCAGGCGTAAAGCCGAATCCCACCAGCATCCTGTGCTCGCGCGGCAGAACGCCGACGATGGAGTAGGGTTGCCCGTCCAGAATCAGCTTTCGGCCGAGCACATTTGGATCAGCGCCCAGCCGCTGCTGCCAAAATCCGTACGTGATGATGGTGACGTCCTGTTCGCCGCGCCCGATCGGCCGGCCCATCGCAATGGGAATTCCTGTCACTTCGAAGAAGTTGTCCGTCACGCGCGTCGCGGCCAGCCGGTAGCTACGGTCCGTACTCCGCCAGTTTGCCACCATGCCGATATTTAATCCGGCCAGTCCGTCAAGCACCTGCGCGTCGCGCAAAAAACGATACTGCTCCATCGGCATCCAACTGTTCCCGCCGGCGGAGATTTGCACCAGCGACTCCGGCTCGCGGCAGGATGGCTCGCTGAAAAGGATCTCCATCGCGACCCGCGGCCGTAATTCCTTCCCGCTTTTCGTGCGCTGATCCAATAGCGCGACAAACACCACGACTGCCACAAGCAATGCGGCGAAGCTCAGGAATTTCAGAATGATACCCCTTGCGGGATCTTCAGTGCCTGTCGCGAAGGGTCTGACCGTCCATGCAAAAGTGCCAAACATCCAAGCACCAAACAGAATGCCGACAACCCCAAACCAGCGATTGCCCGGTTCGAGATTGAGGGCGTCCGATCCGTCCCTCTCTTCAATTGCCTTGAGGCGGGCACCCGGGGCATAGCGATCGAGGAATTCCAGGCTTACCAGTTCCTCCTTAGAGAGCAAATCTTGCTCAGTTTGCTTTACGGTTTGTCCGGTATCTGCCCGAACAAAAACCAGCTGGTAATCGCCGTACAACCGGGTCACGGTGCCCTGCGGCTTCGATACTCTGACATCGCGCAATAGGACGTTCACACTGCGTGTCTCCACAGCCACCTCAAAAGGGCGCTGCAAGGCGCTGCGCCGCAACTGCCATGCTGCTAGCAACACGAAAGACATCGCCACGATGGCCAGGAGCCAAAAAAGGATCGCGAAGGGAAGACTCGCTTGCTGGGATGGCGTATCCATAGTTATTTTAATGGTTCCGATTGTAGGCGCACTTTGTGAGAATCACAAGCGCAGCCCGAACTCTGGCTGCTCATTGATTGAATTGGGGAATTCCGTCATGTGTGCACCTTTGGCCCTTGCTGGTGAGGCGTAACCGATATTCAAATCCACTTGTAGTTTATGCTAGTCGCCCGAAATGTGCGCTATGCCAGGAGGCCGGTGATGGGATGTTGCGATCGAAAACGAGAGCAGTTTGAGATTGATGTGTCAGCTCCAGGCACCTATTCGATCGCCTCGGCTCTGTTATTTCCCCGAAGCCCGTTTGGGAGCGTGCCCGTCTCCGGCGGCTGGCTCACTCGCGCAAGTGCCGCGGATTCAGCTACCCAGGGCCGAACCGAGTCGACTATAATCGCGGCAATTCGCGTCCTTGTGAGGGTTGGGTATGACCGAGGTACCAAGATACGGAAATAATCCTGAGGGTAAATGATAAGGCGCACGCTGTCGGCGCAAGGCGCTATTAGCAAATTAGACCTGGTTCAAGGAACTCAAGCGCGTGGTCCCCACCGGAAAGCAGTAAAGTGCGGCTGACCATGTTCGGGTGTCATCCCCGATAGAGTGTTGGCAGGCTTACTTCGAAGCTCACCTCCTACGTTGCTGGAGCCTCAATCGGGACGACACTGTCCCGAAGTCCCGATCGCAGAAACAATCCCTCACCCGTCATCCGGCCCGAGTTGGCGGTTTGCTGCGCGGCAAAGGGAGTTGAGGTGCCTACTTGTAGGTTATGCCGCCGTCGGGATAACGGTTGACATAACATCTTCGGTATAGGCACAATATGGCATGTGGCGAATCGAAGAGCACCGTCGGGTCGACAAGCGGCTTTCCGCCGCCCCCCAGGAGATTCTGAAGCGCTACGAGAAATGGAAAGATATCGCTTCCCTCTCGGGGCCACCCGGCCTTCGTTTGATCAAAGGGTTCCATGATGAGGCGCTATCCGGAAAATGGGAGGCGTATCGCTCCTCTCGAATTGGATTGCAGTGGCGGGTGATCTGCCGCGTGGTTGCCGGAGAACTTCTATTTCGAGTCGCTTCGGTCACGCCTCACGATTACCTGAGGTCCTAAATGAAAGACTATCATCCCGCGAAGAAACGCATCTCCGTCTCTGTTGGCGAGTCGGTACGCACCATCCGTGAGCTCCAAGAACTGAGCCAGAATCAGCTGGCTCAGTTGACGGGTATTCCTCAGACCAGTATCTCCGCCATCGAGAACGATCGTGTGCGCCTTGGTGTTGAGCGGGCGAAGGTCCTCGCTCGTGCTTTGAAGTGCCATCCGGGAGTGCTTGTCTTCCCCGGCTGGGAACTGCCAAGAGATGCAGCGGCATAACATGATTGTGCAGCAGACGGCCGGAATCCATGGCAGGTGGCTCTCATCGTAAGTTGGACTCCCTAATATCCGGCTGGCGTCCCCGGTTTTCAAACTGCGAAGCTGCATGGGCACACATTTTCCGGGGCAGTGGACATGAATATGGTAATCATGCCATACTTTGGCTGTATGAAAATGACCATGCATATCGACGAAGCTTTATTGAAGCGAGTCATGGCGGCAACCGGGGTTACCAGCAAAACGAAGGCAGTTGACCTTGCCTTGCGGGAGATCGACCGCCGCACTGAACTAATCCGACTCGCCCGGGAAGGGCTCGGGCTGACGTCAGAGAGGTTGAGAGACGCATTCCATCCTGCCTCGGATCCGGACACAACTCTTTTTTGTGCTGAGGCGAGAAGGACCTATGGCCGCAAGTCCCGTTCTCGTTGACAGCAGCTTCTACATCCAACTGCTCCGCCGGGGCCAGGATCCCCTGCGTGCGCTGGCTTTTACCGCAGCGGCAAGGGATCTTGCTGTTTGCGGTGTGGTGCGCTGCGAAGTGGGGAGGGGGCTTCGGGAACGCCAGGTCTTGAAACGCTTCCAGGCCTTTTGGGATGTCATGATCTGCGTTCCAACGAACGAATGGACCTGGAACAACGTTGAGGAGACTCTGTGGCAACTGGACCGCAAGGGTCTGACGCTGCCTTTGCCCGACGTGATCATCGGTTGCTGTGCCCGGCAAATCGGCGCGGTAGTGCTGACGACCGATGCGCATTTCAGCCTTATCCCGGGCGTTGAGGTCATCGCCCGTCCCGATTGATGAGATCGTACCATGCGGCGAATCTGCTCTGATCGCTCGCACCCCCCAGGTGCGCCAACTCTTCCAGATCCAAAATACGATAGCGTTGTCGAAGGCCCATAATCTCCTGATAACCGCACCAAGGCCAATCCCTGGGGTGACACACCACACCGGCGCGCACCATGTTCAGATCGATGCAGTTCATACAGTTCCAAAGATGCGCGCAATGCACATTGGATCATTTGGTTGCTGTCGTCAGTCCCCTTGATGATAGGATATGACCCATGCAAAACCCTGACTGGCGCACCCGCGTGGCGCTGGGAAAAACCGGACTGCCGGTCAGCCGGATCGGCTTGGCCTCATCCTACGGACTCGGCGCCGATGGCCTTCAAGAAGCCTACGAAGAATACGGAATCAACTATTTTTATTGGGGAACCTTGCGCAAGGAGAGTTTCGGCGACGGGATCCGCCGCCTTGCACAGCGCAAGCGGGAGGATCTGGTGGTCGTCATTCAATCCTATTCCCGCCTGGCCGGCATGCTGACCTCCAGCCTGGAACGGGCTCTGGGACGATTGAAGCTCGATCACGCCGACATTTTTCTCCTCGGATTCCACAGCCGGCCCCCCTCGCGCCGGATCATGGACGCGGCGCTGCGGATGCGGGATCAAGGCAAGGCCCGCTTCATCGGCGTATCCTGTCACAAGCGCTCGACGTTCCGACAATATGTCCAAGACGGCATCTTCGATATGGTGATGTTCCGCTACAGCGCCGCCCATCGTGGTGCGGAGACGGAGATCCTGCCTCACCTGGGTGTACCAAATCGGCCCGGGACCGTCGCCTACACGGCCACGCGCTGGGGGCATCTGCTTGACCCGAAGAAAATCCTACCAGGAGAAGCCGTGCCGCGCGTCAGCGACTGCTACCGATTCGTCCTCTCCCAGCCGCAGATCGATCTGTGCATGTCCGGCCCGGCTAATGTGGAACAGATGAAGGAAGGGCTTTCCGCGCTCGATCGCGGGCCGTTGAGCGAAGATGAAATGGCCTGGATGCGCCGCATCGGCGACGCCATCCACCGCTGGCCTTGAAGAATCCTGGGGGCGGGTGGATTTATGAATTATGGGTTATGCAAGTTCATCTATGAGGTGCCTGCATGCGTCGTAGCTACATTTTGGCGAGTGTGATTCTACTTGGGTTTTGGGCCCTCTCTGTCGCCGGGCAGACGCCGGCGCCGAAGACCCATCGGCTGGAGGCCACTCCGGCCACGGTCGCCTATGGCTATTACTGGTCCGAGGCGAAGCCCGCGCTCAGGATCGCGTCGGGCGATATTATTGACGTCGACACTTTGCTGACCAACAGTCCCGCGGGCCTCACCAGGGCGGGCGTGCCGGAGAACAAGATTCAGGATTCACTGAGGGCGGTCGTTACGGAGGTAACGGGCGAGAGGCGCGGACCTGGTGGTCACATTCTTACCGGCCCGGTGTATGTCGAAGGCGCGGCGCCGGGCGATACTCTCGAAGTGAAGATCCTCTCGATCGATCTTCCGATAGACTACGGATACAACGGCTGCAGCGGCTTCGTCCCGGAAAACTGCGACCGCTCTGCAGGCTCGAAGATCATTCAACTCGACAGGAACACCATGACTGCGCAACTGTTCCCCGGAATCGTCATTCCGCTGCGGCCGTTTTTCGGCAGCATGGGAGTAGCACCGGCCCCTGAACTGGGCCGGGTGAGCAGCACTCCGCCGAGCAAGCATGCCGGCAACATCGACCTCAAGGATCTCACCGCGGGTTCGACACTCTACCTTCCGGTGTTCGTGCCGGGAGCCTTGTTCGAGGTCGGCGATGGACATGCGGCGCAGGGCGACGGCGAAGTCGATCAGACGGCCATCGAGACCTCCCTGCGAGGCCGCATTCAACTCACAGTCCGAAAGGATATGAAGCTCACCTGGCCTCGGGCGGAGACGGCAACGCTCTTTATCAGCATGGCGACCGATCCGGACCTGGCAACCGCCACGAAGATCGCGATCCAGGAGATGATCGATTTCCTCGCGAGCACCAAGGGGCTGACCAAACATCAGGCCTATCAGGTCGTCAGCATGATCGGGGACGTGGCCATCACCCAGCTGGTGGATAAGCCGAACCTCGGAGTCCACGTGAAGATTCCCAAGAGCATCTTCAAGTGAGCGAAGGGTGGGCGTCCCATCCGCGGGTTGGAAAAATCCTCGGGCTCCCTTGATTCGGCGTGCGGCGTGGGCGGCGTGGGGTCGGACCACGCCTATTTGTGGAATGGCTGAATTTGAGCTTTGTCAGACTTGCTTAGCGGGGGCTTGGCGCAATTTTTTGGAGCCTTTTTCTGAAGCTTAGGTTCTTGTACTCATGGTGCGAACAGCCATCTAGTAGGCTGTCCTAGAAGTCCCCTACCTCGAATTGGCGTGACAAGATGACCAGTTTCTAGCGATATATCACTCATATAGTTCACGCATTCTTCAGGATTTGCTTGACATAATTTAAGAAGAGTC